>OBEQ012452583.1_pt1 | contig 13684 bp, 10 predicted proteins | sample 1670901 | NCBI WGS metagenome assembly OBEQ01 (sample SAMEA104232315, study PRJEB22302) | groundwater metagenome | biome: forest; feature: aquifer; material: groundwater | place: USA | collected 2011-08-07 | depth 5.4 m
ATAATTGGAATTAATGTAATTTAAATTCGTTCGTATATTTCTAAAAGCCTCAGCTAATTGAGATTTAGGAAAGTCAAATGCAAGTAATTGAGAATATTGCATATCGTTTTTAACCAATGGAACACCACCTAAAGTAGTTACTTTTGAAGGTAATAATTTATTTAAATCTTCTAAAACATTAATTTCATTAAACGTTAAATATTTTAGAAATAACAGACCAACTCCCAAAATTAATCCAATAGCGATAAAAGAAAGATAAATGATTTTCCTATTGGGTGAAATTGGAATTTCATTTACAGACGGCATACTTAATATTTGATTATTAGTAGAGTATCCAGCATCTGAAATAGAATATTTAAATTTATTTTCAGTTAATAAATTATAGTATTCTTCATTTAATTCTTGAATTCGTGATAACCGAATGAATTCAGTTTTCTTTTCAGGAAGTTTTTGAATTCTTCCTTGAGAGACTGATATTTTTGCTGAAAGTATTGAACGTTCATTTTTTAATCTTTCAGAACTAATGTTAATACTTTTAATCAAAGATTGAGATTTTAACTTGATTTTTTGATTTAACATTTTCACGCCTGAATGTTCTTCAGTTACATTAAATAACAAGTTTTCTTTTTGTTCTAATAACTGTAATAAATCAGTTAATTTCTTAGATACAAGTAATTCATAACTTTTCCCTAGTATTTCAGGTAATAAATTATATACTTCATATCTATTTGGTTCAGATTTTATTTTAGACAAAACAACTTGTAAATCACTAATTTCATCTTCTAATTTATCAAGATCACCTTTAAATTCAGATAGTTCACTAAACATAGAAGTTTCAAATGATTCAGGAGTCATGTATTCAGTGTTGCTTTGAATTGACATGATACTATCTTTGGAGTTATTGATTTTTTCAGCTAAAATAGCCATCTGCTCATCGATAAATTTTATTGAGTTTTCAGAGCTTTTACGCTGTAATTCATCATCGAAAATCAAAAAAGTTTTACCTACCGTTAAAATCAAATCGTGACAAATATGTGTATTTTCTCCAGTATATAAAAGTTGAATTGTTTTAGCTGCTTCATTAACAGGTATTACTTGAAGGTTTGGTAACAGTTTTGCGCTTAAGCTATTAATACTATTAAAGACAAAAGTTAACTGATTTATTTCCGAAGTTTTTTTCAAATCTGAAACACTTCTTGATTTAATTACAATATCAAAATCCGCCGTTTTAAAATGTTGATTCACTTTTCCTTTAGTACCACATTTACGACCATTTTTAAAATAATCTAAGAAAATAGTATTTTGATCATCCACTGTAATAATAATAGGAACATCGACCAAACTTGAATCATTCAGTTGATAAGGAAATACTTGAAACATACTCGATTTGTACAATTCTTCAGTTAAAACTGCACCTTTCGAATATACACTTGTATAATAGTTTAACGATTTCAATGCTCTATTGAATACCAATTGTGATTTTAGTAACTCAACTTCAGCAGACATGTTTTCATCTCCTTTACTTAAGCCTTCAATTTCCATTACTTCTTTCGCACTATCATTACTTCCCAACTGAATTAACATAGTTGAGTCATAAGTTGGCTTTGTATAACGTAAATAAAAAAATGCAACGGTCCAAAAAACAAAAACGAGAGTTAAAGGCATCCACCAATGTCTCTTTAAAACCGTAAAGAGAATCGTTATATCAAACTCTTTGTTTACTATGGTTGTTTTTTGTTTCAATTATTTTTTATTTGATTTTGAAAATAAACGTATAGGCCATTAAAACCGTAGAAATTAAACTAGCAACGACTGACCATTCTTTTAATGCTCCTTGAATCAACTGAGTTCTAGGTTCAACATAAATATAATCGTTTCCTTGAATAATCATATCAGCATATTTTATTCCATCAATAGTGGAAATATCAATTAAATATACTTCTCTTTTGTCTCCAACTTTACGCATAACTTTAACAAATCTGGCTTTACCTCTATCTGTAATACCCCCCGTCATAGCAAGGACTTCTAGTAATGTTGTATTACTGTTTTCTAATTGAACAATAGAAGCAGAACTTCCATTTCCTGAGAAAACAACACATCTTCTATTGGTTATCTTTAATTGAACAAATGGATCTTGGTATTGATCTTTTAATAAATATTCTAAGGTGTCTTCACATTGTTGAACTGTTAATCCTTGAACTTTTAAGTTACCAATAATTGGAATTTCAACAAAACCATCCGATTTAACTAAGAACATGTTCTGTAAATTACCTTCATGATTTGCATTGCTGTATACATTAACATTACCAACAATAGCACCTGCTGAAGTACCTGTCATTCCTTCAATTAAACTTTTACCTCCATTTGTACTAAGTGAAAAAGTTAATTTATCATCAATTGCTATTTTGTAATTTTCGGTTGGCCTCAAAGGAATCGAATCATATTTAAATGAACCATCTTTCGGAATTTTAAACATCATATTACTATTAATAGCACAACTCCCTAGTGATAAAACTAGAATAAATACTCCCAATAATTTTTTACAGTTTAAAAAGATCATTTATTTTTCTTTTTTTCCAATAATGTTTTATAATATGTTTCCATATTGTTTACTAATGTTGTATAATGAAATTTATTTTTAACAAAATCCCACCCATTTTGAGACATTCGAGTTCTTTCTTCCTCAACTTCCACCAAAAGTAATAATTTTTCAGTAAACAAAGATATATTATTTTTGGGGATTATCCAACCTGTTTCACCTTCTAAAACAACATCTCTTACCCCACCAACATCAGTGGTAACGATTGGTAAATCTCCTGCTTGTGCTTCAATTAAACTTACTGGAGTCCCTTCATTATCAGATGTTAAACACATTATGTCCATTCCTGCATTAAATTCACCAATGTTTTTTATCCAAGAAGTCATTTGTATTTTATTTCCAAATTTTTGATTTATTTCATTTACTTGTGACTCTATTTTATCTTTATCTTCTCCATCCCCGACTATAAAAACTTGAATTTTTTTTGATGTAATTTTTAAGACTTGTTCTATTACATCTAAAAAGAATGAATGATTTTTAATTGGTGCTAATCGTCCAACTATTGCTATTGCAATTTCATCTTCACTTAAATTAAATTTATCTCGTGTAATTTTTCTATTTTCCTCTTTATTTAAATGGAACTTTTCTAAATCAAATCCCAGTGGAATAACTTGTATTTTTGATGCTGGACAAATTTTATGTATTTCAGATAATTCTCTTTTTTGAATGTTTGAAATAGCAATTATTCCATCTGATTTAATGGCTAATCTTCTTTCAATCAATTTAAAAAGATACGTTTTTAATTTTCCGAAATAGGAATGAAAAACATGTCCATGAAAAGTATGAACAACAACTGGGACTTTACATGCAAAAGCTGCTTTTCGACCAAGGGCTCCAGCTTTTGCGGCATGCGTATGAACAATGTCAGGTTTAAATTCTTCTATAATTTGTTTGATTTTTTTATAAGCTGCTTTATCACTTTTGAAACTTGGAATACGTTGCATTTCATCAATTAAAATTGGTTCAACTCCATACTCTTTAAGTATATGCATTGAATCTGCTTCGCCTTCTTCATGTTTTCCACCGATCAAAATAGTTTCATATTCTTCATCGATATACCTTGTCAGAAAAGTAGCATTATAGGTTGGTCCTCCAATATTGAAACGGTTTATTATTCTTAGTATTTTTGGCATTTATTTATTTAGTATTTAAATATTCGAGTTCAATTGTCTTTATTGTCAAATCATTGTTTAAAAGTTTTAGATATTTTTCTAAATACTTACTGTTTTTTACTGAATTTTATACAAAAAATTAAACGTGAAGATAGTAAGTTCCTTTGTAATTTTAACATTAATATCTATACATTTTGTATTTGGACAAAATAGTGTTCAAGATGCAGTGACAAATTTTAAAAATAATACTTCTTTTTTAAATGCTTCAATTTCATTTTGTGCGATAGAAATTGAGAAAGATAGTGTTATTGCTGAACACAATTCTAATTTATCTTTACCTCCCGCGTCCATTACAAAATTATTTTCGACGGCGACTGCATTTGAGATTTTAGGTCCTAATTACACACCATCAACTCGAATTTATTTAGAAGGAAAGATAGATTCTAATGGTATTTTACAGGGGAATATTTGGGTTAGGGGAGGTGGTGACGCATCACTGGGTAGTAAATATTTTTCAGAAATGGGAACTGAAAATAATTTTCTTAAAAACTGGGCAGACACATTAAGTAAAATTGGTCTAAAAGGGTTGAACGGCAGAATCATTGCTGATGCATCTGAATTTGGGTATGCAGGTATTCCAGATGGTTGGAACTGGTCAGATATGGGGAATTATTACGGAGCTGGTCCTTCAGGATTAGTTCTTTATGACAATTTAATCCAATATACTTTTAAAACAGGGACATTTTCAGGCGCAAAAACAGAGCTGATTTCCATTTTTCCATCGATTCCAAATTTCCAATTTCATAATTATATAACATCGTCTAAAGTAAAAAGTGATAATTCCTTTGTTTTTGGAGCGCCGTACTCTTTGGATCGATTTGCTACGGGAACATTACCAATCAATAAAAATGCTTTTATTGTAAAAGGTAGTATGCCTGATCCAGAATTTCAATTGGCTTATGAATTTCAAAAAATATTGACTGAAAATGGAATTATTTCCCAAAAAGAAGCAATTGGTGCTAGGCAATTAGATACTGTTAAAGTTTCTATGAGATATACTAATAACTTTCAATTAGTATACACTCAAAATGGAGCTTCGATACTTTCCATTGCTACTCATACAAATATGAAAAGTGTCAATTTGTTTGCTGAAGAATTGCTTTGTCTTACTGGATATAAGATTAATAATGATGGAAGTACTGATAATTCGATAACTCAACTTGAAAAATATTGGGGACCTAAATTCGATTTAACTGGAATGTACCTTAAAGATGGAAGTGGGTTGTCAAGATCTAATGCTATAAGTGCGAAACATTTCTGTAATTTACTTGTTGAAATGACGAAATCACCTAATTATACTGCTTTTTTATCTACGCTTCCAATGGCTGGCTGTTCCGGAACTTTATCTGGAGTTTGTAAAAATCAATTAGGTCATGGGAAAATTAGAGCAAAAAGTGGGACTATGAACCGAGTAAAATCGTATTCTGGATACGTAGATTCTACATCTGGGAAAAAAATAGCATTTACCATTATTATTAATAATTTCAATTGTTCTTCCAATGAAGTAGTGAATGAAATGGAAAAAATATTTAATGCAATGTCAACATACTAAAATTAATTTTCAATCTTAAAATATATAAAAAAAATGGCACTAATATTATCTTGCAGAGAAACTGAACCACAATTTGGAGAAGATTGTTTTTTAGCCCCAAATGCAACAATTATTGGAGATGTTATAACTGGTAATCAATGTTCTATATGGTTTAATGCTGTTGTGAGAGGAGATGTAAATTCTATTCGTATGGGGAATAAAGTTAATATTCAGGATGGAGCTGTTATACATGCGACGTATGAAAAAACCAAAGTTGTATTAGGTAATAACGTTTCTGTAGGACACAATGCTTTGGTTCACGGTTGCACAGTTGAGGATAATGTTCTAATTGGAATGGGAGCAATTGTAATGGACAATTGTTATATTGAATCGAACTGTATTATTGCTGCTGGTGCTGTTTTATTAGAAGGAACTAGAGTTGAAAGTGGAACGATATACGCTGGTGTTCCTGCTAAAAAAGTTAAAAATTTAAGTCCTGAATTATTTGAAGGTGAAGTTCAACGAATTGCAAATAATTACATCATGTACTCAAGTTGGTTTAAAAAATGAAGGATATTCAAAATCGAGAAGATATTGTGAAATTAGTAACTGATTTCTATGGTCAAATAATGATAGATGAAATTCTATCTCCATTTTTTAAAGATCTAAATTTGGAAGTACATTTACCTAAAATGGTTGATTTTTGGGCTTTTGTCTTATTAGATGAAGTTGGTTACACCACCAATGTAACCGATAAACACATCAAAATGGCATTAAACAAAACTCATTTTGATCAATGGATTTTTCTTTTTAATTTAACTTTGAACAATCTTTTTAAAGGAGAAAAAGTTGAAAAAGCGAAACAAAGAGCAAGTTTGATTGGTTGGACAATTGAAAGTAAAATAAATGGTAAATAAATCCATCCATTTATCTTAAAACTGCAACAAATCCAATTTTTTCTCCTCTACTATTTTCATCAGAAACGTAATCAAAAACATACGTGTAAATTCCATTTTCGACCATTTCATTTTTTGAATTTTTACCATCCCAAATTACATGATCTGAACTAAAAGTAGCAATTTGATTCCCCCAACGATTCATTATAAATCCTTTTTGCACGAATCCTCCAATAATTTCAATTTTAAAAATATCATTTGTTCCATCATCATTTGGGGTAAAAGAATTGGGAACATAAATTATTAATGGTTCTATTATACAACTTTCTATTGAAATTTGAACCGTATTCACAACCTCACAATTATGAATATCAATGAGAGTATCTGAATATATACCTTGATCTTTGATCCAATTCCCAAAAACATTCAAAGAATCATTCTCGCAAATTAAAAATGTATCATGATTTGAATTTACTTCAAATAAACTCAACTGAAAAGTATGCGTACTATCACATCCATTTGCACCTAAAAAAACCTGACTATAATTTCCTGCTACATTTTCATAGGTTGAAAAAATAAGCATTGAATCTTCTGGACAAATAGAGAATTGTTCTATGACTGATTGCGGATTACAATTTTCGGTTACAGTAATTAAATTACAATCACTTGAAGGGCAAACTAAATTTTCGGAATTGTAGCACACTTCAAATATTCCAATTCCAGAAATCTGGGGGTTAAAAACACCAGAAGAAGTAAAACAAGAATTACAATCTGATGACCAGGTTCCACCTGTAGAATTTACAGTTACTTGTATTGGAGAAGTGCTAATTGTTATTGAAGAAACTTCGTTTATAACAATCGAATCAGTTCCTAAACCAGCTAAAATTGTTTCATTTATTGAAGTTGTACATCCACCAGCATCTGTAACAACGACAGTGTAATCACCAAAACATAAATTTGAAATATTTTGAGTTATTTCTCCATTTGACCATAAAAAAGTATAAGGAGCTGTCCCATTTAAAACTTCTAGATCAATAGAACCATTACAATTATTCTCACATGTTTCATTGACTATATTTGAATTCAATATCATCGGTACAAAAACACCACATTGAGGATTCATAGAAGCAATCCACGTATCATTAGCAGTATTATTCGCAGATCCAGGTGTTTCATTTACACCAACATCTCCTGCTGTCCAATTGGATTGATCATTCCAATCATTTGAAACTGTGTTCACAAACGAAAAAACTTTTAAATTTGCTGAACCACTAAAATATATTATTGAACCATTTGAATTGTTTCCCCAACTTACAGCATGTAAAGGTGTTCCGTTAATTGCTAAATTAGGAATTTGAAAAGAATCATTTGAATTACTCATTGCTAATGTAGCCCATAACCCTCCAATAGCCCAAGAAATATCAGGAGGATAAAGATTTGTAGCAGTTGAAGGACTATTAACTGTTGTCATTTCTAATAAATTGGAGGAAGCTGGAATAATAATTCGGCAATTTCCATCCGTAAGTGATATATCATCAGGTGGTAAGCTTCCATTTGGACTCAATTCGTTGTAAATTACAATATAAGTACCTTGAGTTACACAGGACCAAAAAGGAATATCCGCAAATCGTAAGGCTCCTGCTGCAATCCCTGTCCCTCCACCAGGTGCAAAATAACCATTATTGTCGTCAATTATAACTTTCCGTAAATCAATACAAGGAACAGGAGTAGCACAAGTTGGCGAACCAATCACTACAAATTCAACATATTCAGACGAACCAGATCCTTGAGATACCTCATTTATGATTAATTGCTGAGAGAAAAAAGTGGATGTAAAAAATAAGGTTGATAAAAATATTAAACCTATATTAGTCATAGTAGTGACGAAAGCAAAAACCTATTTTGTCGGTTTCAGTTCAAAGCACAATGCTTAACATCAAGGATGACAACAAAATAATTACTGTAAAAGTAAATTAAAAACAACAACTTCACAACTTTATTTATTAAAACAAAATTATGAAATTGTTAATATATACTTTTTACAAAAGGAACTTACTCTCCTTTAAAATGATTCCAACCTTGAGCTGCTAATTCGATTGCTGCGCCATTTTTATCAACGTAATAAATTCCATCTGAAGAATCAGTAATGTGTCCAATGATGGTCATATTTGGATTCCCTTTAATTTTATCAAAATCAGATTGAGCTATAGTAAACAATAATTCATAATCTTCTCCTCCATTCAAAGCACAAGTATGTGGATCTAAATTAAAATCAATTGCAGCAATAGAAGTTTGCGCATCAATCGGAATTTTTTCATCATATATATGACATCCAACATTGCTCGCTTTACATAAATGCATAATTTCAGAAGCTAAACCATCAGAAATATCAATCATAGAAGTTGGAATTACATCTAAAACTTTTAAAAATCCAATAATATCTTTTCGTGCTTCTGGTTTTAATTGTCTTTCAATAATATAATCATGTCCATCTAAATCTGGCTGAATAGAGGGGCTTGCTTTAAAAACTTCTTTCTCTCTTTCTAATACTTGAAGCCCCATATATGCACCTCCAAGATCTCCCGTTACAACAAGTAAATCATGTTCTTTAGCACCTGATCTAAATGTAATTTCCTTCGTCTTTGCCTTTCCAATAGCAGTAACACTAATTACTAAACCAGTTAAAGAAGAAGTTGTATCTCCACCCACTAAATCAACATTGTAATTTTCGCAAGCCAATTGAATTCCTTCGTATAATTCTTCTAAAGCTTCAACTGGAAAACGACTAGAGACAGCAATAGAAACAGTTATTTGTTCAGCTACACCATTCATGGCACAAATATCAGAAACATTCACAGCAACAGCTTTATATCCTAAATGTTTCAATGGCATGTACATTAAATTAAAATGGACGCCTTCTATTAAAAAATCAGTAGAAACAAGCATAGATTCTTCTTCAGAAATAAAAATAACAGCTGCATCATCACCAACCCCTTTAACAGTAGAAGATAAATTATTTTTAAATTTACTTGTTAAATGGTCAATAAGACCAAATTCACCTAATTGATTTAATTCTGTACGTTGTTCACTCATTTATACTATTTTAATGTGAACACAAAGATAGAGCTTTTAATGTTGAATTTTAAAGATTCAGAGCTTGAATTTTATATTATTGCTTGTTCAACGATATTTTGACTTTAAAAATTACAATTTTATATGTTGTGATTTAATTTTTTGCCCTAAAAACAAAGATGCATTCTTATCAAAATCTAAAGCATTTTCAGTAGTTAAATAATCAGTTTTCCCATTTTTAGAACATTTAATTTCTAACTCTGGATGTCTTATTAAATAATCTTCTAATTTTTCTGCAATAATAGGTCCTTGAGCAATTACTTTAATGTTAGAAGGGACAATTGATTCGATATAAGATTTTAAAATAGGATAATGAGTACATCCTAAAATTATAACATCGATATCAGGGTCATTTGATAATAATTGATCAACATCTTCTTTAATAAATAATTGTCCTGCAGTTGAGGTATGACGACCGTTCTCAATCAAAGGAACCCACATAGAGCATGCTATTTGAGTAACAACAGTTTGAGGTGAAAATTTTTTAATTTCAATCGGATATGATTCAGATTTGACTGTACCTTCTGTAGCTAAAATACCTACGTGATTCGTCTTTGAATATTGACTAATAATTTCAGTACTCGGACGTATTACCCCTAATACTCTTTTGTTGGGATCTAAACTTGGTAAATCTTTTTGTTGAATTGTTCTAAGTGCCTTTGCAGAAGCAGTATTACAAGCTAAAATAATTAATTCACAACCTCTTGAAAATAATTCGTTAACTGCTTCAAGCGTAAACTCATAGACCACATCAAAAGAACGTGTTCCATAAGGAGCTCGGGCATTATCTCCTAAATATAAAAAATCGTATTGAGGCAATTTTTTTTGAATTTCAGAAAGAATTGTTAAACCTCCATAGCCAGAATCAAAAATACCTATTGGCGAATTTTTATGCATTTTTTAAAAAAGTATTAATAACAGGAATTAAAATTCAAAGCTACAAAAAAAAGGGTAATCAATTAAGATTACCCTTCTATTTAATGAGTTTTACAATTATTTAACCATTGCTGCTTTATCCAATATTAATAACTCAGTCATCACTTCATTTGTAATATTTATTCCGCCTTTACAATAAAGAGTAACACTTTCTTCTAAAACATAAGTAATTTTATTACGAACAGAAACAATCTCAATTGCTTTTTGAACTCTTTCTAAAATTGGTTTATTTAATTCTTGACTTATTTGTTGTAATTCAGAATTTAAAGATTGTTGTCTCTCTTCAATTGCACCTGAACTTTTTCTTAATTTATCTTCCTCAATTTTTTTCATTGTAGGAGTCATAGATCCTGAAGTTGCATCGAACACTTGTATTTTTTTTTGAAACTCACCTTGCATAGCATCTAATTCAGCATATCCATCTTGCTCAAATTTTTGAAGAGTTACCATAGCAGCTTTTCTAGTCTCCATTTTATTTAAAAGAGAATCTGAGTTTACATAAGCTATTTTTTGAGGACCATTATTTACAGTTGTCGAACTGCCTGCTTTTTTTTGAGCGTTTAAAGATCCAATACTTAAAAACACAGCTAAAGCTACTACTAAATTTTTCATTTTTTATTCTATTTATTTATTTAAACTATTTATTTTGTGCTTCCATTTCTTTTAAAACAGCATCACTTATATCCAATTTTGGATCTGCATATACTAAGTTACTTTGGTTCGCTTTATCAAATACAAAAGTATATGATTTTTTTGAAGCAACCTCTTGTATCGCCTCAAAAACTTTATCTTGAATCGGTTTCACTAACTCTTGTCTTTTTTGAAAATAATCACCTTTAACACCGAAACGTAATTTTTGTATTTCCATCACTTCGGTTTCCATCTTTTCTATTTCTTCTTTTCTTTTCTGTTTTTCTTCAGCTGGTAAAAGAACTTCTTCTCGGGCAAAATTATCTTTTTTTACTTTAATAATTGCATTTCGATCTTCCACTTCTTTCATCCAGCGTTCGGCTAACTTATCTAGTTTGTCTTTAGCATCTTTGTATTCAGGAACGTTTTCAAGAATGTAATCAGAATCGATATAGGCATATTTCTGAGCGTTGACAAAAGCAGTGCCAAAAATCAAAAATAAAGAAAGGATTAAAAATTTCATACAATAATTTTATTTAATCAAACGTCAAAACTAAGTATAATATTGTAAATACAATTCATAATTAGTCAAAACTAGTTAAAGGTCTCCTAAATTCATACCGATTGAGAAACTGATTTTCCCATGATACCCTTTCGAATTAATATCAGCATCAGAACCATGTGAGGCATTATAGCCTGAAGACCAAGAGTCTAATTTGTCAAACCCAAAACCGTAATCCAATCCAAGCATACCAAACATCGGTAAAAATACTCTTATACCAACACCTGCAGATCTTTTAACATTCAAAGGATTAAATTTGGCTATTGAAGGAAACGTATTTCCAGCTTCGGCAAAAGCTAAAACGAAAAATGTTGCTTGTGGGTTTAAAGAAATTGGATATCTTAATTCCATCACGTATTTCGCAATTACTGGATCTCCTGAAGCTGATGAAACTGAATTGTCTTCATATCCTCTTAATGCAATAATTTCACGGCCTCCCATTTGTCCAACTCCTGTTAAACCACTTCCTCCAAGACTAAATCGCTCACTTGGTATCAGACCTTTCGATTTATTATATGCTCCCAAAAATGCAAAACCATAACGTGTTCTTAAAACTAATTTTTTGTCAATTGTCAAAGGTAAAAACCATTCTCCAGTAAATTTAATTTTAAAATATTCAAGGTACTTATATCTTTCTTGAGCAGTATAACTCGAATAATCTTTGATACCTGCTAAATAAGAATAAGGTAAACTACTTTTTGCAGTTAAAGTAATATTAGATCCGCCCTGTGGATAAATAGGTGCGCTAATCGAATTTCTTTGAAGAACATATTTTAAACTTATATCATTTGCGTATCCAGTAGGTAAATCTTTCCAAAGGTATTGATATTTTTTAACGTCATAATATTGATAAGAAAGCTCATAATATGCACTAAAATAATCGTCTGGAAATTTTTTACGTCTACCTAAACCTACACCAATTCCTGTTATAGACATACCACTAAAATTAGGAGAAGTCTTAGCTGTTCCACCCTGATTTAATTCTGTATGATTCGCCCAATACGTCAATGAATTCGGTTTTTTACCTCCTAACCAAGGTTCAGTAAATGAAAAATTGTATCCTTGATAATAACGACCATTTGATTGTGCTCTAATTGACAAACGTTGACCATCTCCACCAGGTAAAGGTGACCATGAATCTTTTTTCCAAAAGTTTTTAGTAGAGAAATTATTGAATGTTAAACCAAGCGTTCCAATTAGTCCACCACCACCATAACCGCTCATTCCGCTTGTGCCATTACCATTCGTATTCGCACCATTTCTACCACCATATCCTCCAGATAATTCAATTTGATCTGATGATTTTTCTTCCACTGTATATTCTATGTCCACAGTCCCATCAGCAGGATTAGGGATTGGATTAATTTGAAATCCTTGCTCGTTAAAATACCCTAATTGAGAAAGTTCACGTTGGGTACGAATGATATCATTTCGATTAAAAAGATCTCCAGGTTTCGTTCTAATCTCTCTTCGAATCACATAATCATTCGTTTTTGTATTTCCTTTTATAATAATTCGTTTTATTCGTGCCTCTTTTCCTTCAATCAATCTCATCTGAAAATTGATGTGGTTATCTGTTACATTGGTTTCAACTGGAGTTATTTGAAAAAATAGATAACCTCTATCCATGTACAATGAAGAAATGTCTCTACCATCTTGACTCATGTTTAAACGAGTATCAAGTAAAGTTTTGTCATAAATATCACCGTTTTTAATACCTAAAATAGTATCTAAATAAGATGATCTAAATTTTGTATTCCCAATCCAGTCAATATTTCCAAAATAATATTTAAGACCTTCTTCAATAGTAATGTTTATAATCAAATTTTTATTTTCAGCAAAGTAGATGGTGTCAAATTGTATCATTGCATCTCTCAATCCAATTGAGTTGTATTTTGCCATCATTGCTAAAATATCTCTATCATAAGCAACTTTTGAAAATTTAGACCGTTTCCAAAATCTCCAAAAAGCTTTTTGTTTTGTATCTTTTAAAGCCATTTTCAATTTCCAGGTAGGAATTGTAACGTTTCCAGTTAAATTAATTTCTTCAATTTTAACTTTATTATTTTTCGTAATATCAATTAAAAAAATTTCTGAATTATTAATTAGAGTATCAACAATTCGATTAATTTTCACATCAACAGAATAATAACCTTTTTCAATAAAAAACTTTTTTATTTCATTTTTTGTAGAATACACCAAGTTTTCTGTAATTGTTTTTCCAGA
>OBEQ012706623.1_pt1 | contig 13684 bp, 10 predicted proteins | sample 1670901 | NCBI WGS metagenome assembly OBEQ01 (sample SAMEA104232315, study PRJEB22302) | groundwater metagenome | biome: forest; feature: aquifer; material: groundwater | place: USA | collected 2011-08-07 | depth 5.4 m
AAAACCAATAGTAAAAAAAACGGATGGTCTCATTTTTAAAGCAACAGCTCCTTCTAACAACCTTTTCACATGATTTACCATATTTAAAGGCTTACCATTCATGATTCTTATACTTTCAAACACACCATCTCCATATAAATGCGACCGATTTCCTGCTGAAAGTGTTGGTCCATCGTTTGGTAAAATTGTGCCGTTTGAATTTACAAATAACTGTGCCATAACTTAAAAAACTAAATTCAATATATTAATACCTTTTTCCAAATTAATCATTAATATGAAAATTATTCCAAAAATCGCTCCTCCAATATGAGCGTCGTGCGCAATCCCTGTATTTCCTTTTTTATCTGCGTAAAACTCAAATGCTAAATAAATAATACCAAAAAACCAAGGCTGCATTGGAATCCCCATTACTGAAAAACCATTTGCTATCGGATTCCATATCACAAATGCAAAAACAACTGCTGACACAGCTCCAGAAGCACCTAAAGAACGATAATATGGATTATCATGATTTCTAGAATACGGAATTACAGTAGCGAATAAACCTCCTAAAAAATACAATACTCCAAAATAGATTTCACCTTGAAGTACTCCGTAAAATTGCATAAGCTGAAATTCTAAACTTTGTCCTAAAGAATAGAAAGATATCATATTAAAAGCTAGATGCTGAAAATCTGAATGAATAAATAAATGCGAAAAAACTCTATACATTTGCCCATCTGTTTTACATAGATAGGGAATAAACATCATTTTATTTTTAACATCCTCTTTGTTCATTGCATTCAACGACAACAATACTGTAATCACCAATATAAGCGTATGCAAAGTAAAACTAGGAAAAATCATCTTTTAAAAGTAATGTTTTTTTTAAAAATTATTTTAATCAACCTTACGAAAGTAACCAAAAACAGTTACAAAAATCTATTAATAAAATTAAAAAAAATCATCTCAAAATAAATTGAATAAAAAAAGCTAGATAAATCTAGCTTTTATTTAACCTTTTAAATACATTTTGAAAACACTTCTTAAAAATAATTTCCAAATCAATAATTTATTTTGAATTAACTTCTTTAACTTTAGAAGTCACTTTTTTTACTTTTTTTTCTGGAACAGATTTATTTTCAACTTCTTCAACTTTTTTAGAGGTCGATTTTTTAACTTTTTTCTCTACTTCAATTGAATCCTCAACAACTTCAGTTACCTTTTCTTCTTCTTTTAATTTTAAATTACCCGATTTATGAAGAAGATTATACCATTGAAAAATTTTTTTAATATCAGAAACATAAACTCTTTCTTTATCATAATTCGGAAGAATATCTAAAAGATAGTTTATTAAATTTACATCAGAATCTTTATGAGAAATAGTTTCAGCACCATTCACTTTTTCAAAAATTGATTTAAAGATTTCTCTCAATGGTTTTTCTTGATCATGAGTATAGATACTAATATCTTCTAATGCAGAAATACGATCTGAAGAATAAGCGGGAAAACGTTTTTTATCTACCAAAGATTCAACGATAACGTTATTTTTACCTTGAACAATAACTTTAAAAAGTCCTGGTCTTCCTGAAATTGAAATTATACCTGTTAAATTCATTCTTATTTATTTACAAAGGGCAAAAGTAAAAAATCTTGTCATATAAATTACATTTTTATTATTTTAGATCGAAATAAACCTTTTTCAGTTACCACAACCAAATAATAAGTTCCTGTTTTTAAACCAGATAATGAATATATTTGATTTCCTTTATTGATTAAATTAACTTCTTTTCCATTAATATCAGTTGCAGAAACAGAAACAATTACATCTTTTAATTGAATAGAAAAATCTGAAGTAGTTGGATTTGGAGAAATAAAACCATTTAAATTCCCTAATTCAGAGATTCCATCAGTGAGTTCAATTGAATTTGAAACGGAAACACATCCACCAACTCCTGTCGTTGAAACAGTATAAATTCCAAAAGGAGCTGTTGCGGTTAATGTTTGATTAGTTTCTCCGACAAGAATTACACCATTCAACATCCATTGATAATTTAATTGAAAATCTGATGTAATTACATTTAAATTATTAGTAATGATAGGATTTGCAGGAATTACATTTTGTACTAAAGAAATTGTATCTGTATGCGCTACACATCCATTTCCATAAAATACATCTGCAAAATAATCTGCTGGTGTTGAAGTTGTAATTGAAGTTGCATTTACACCTGTATTCCAAACGACAGAATCAACTGAAGAATAGGTATTTGTTGAAAGATTAACAGGATCTAAACATATTCCAGGACCACCAATTATAGGAACATTATTCGCTCCTAACAATAAGTTTAAAGCATGAGGCTTGCCATATCCAAAAGAATAATTAGGAACAACTCCAGTGAAATTGTCAGTCATTGCTGTTTCTATTAAATCGTGTTTAAAATCTAAATAAGTCGCTGAAGGACATTTTTCTAAATACAAAGCTGCCATTCCTGCAACAGCTGGAGAAGCAAAAGAAGTTCCATTTACTTTTGAATGCCATCCACCTTCTAAAATAAGATTTGCATTTCCAGAATTAGATAAATACCAAGAAGTTGTTGGTGAAAAAGTACCATCTCCATTACACGTTATGTCTGGTTTTTGTGTTCTTAACCTATTAGGTCCTCTACTAGATGTATTAGAAATATCTTCACAAAGATTAGTCACATTATTTGTAACCAATACTCCGTTTAGATTATTATAAGACCATCTATTTTTACTATTTGCTACGGTAATTACACTTTCAGAACATTGAAATGAAGTAACCATTGTTTGAAGAGAATCAGGCAATTGATAATTTACAATTTGAGGTAAAACAGATGCAGAAGGGAGAACTGTTTCAAAATCGTTACCACCTAACCAGGAACCACTCCATAAATCATATTTCCCCGATCCTTTTGTCATAAATCGGTAGTTATACGTAGTTGAATCAATATTATCCATATAAAATTCCAAATGATATGCACTATCAATTAATTCAGTCCAAATTTGCATAGTTGCAATTCGATTGGAACCGTTCCAAATTGTATCTAAAACAACTGTATTCAAATTAGCTAGCGTATTTCTAAAAATAGTATTTCCTCGAAAACCATAAGATGGAGCAGGTTTGTCAGCACCAAAAGCAAAATCAAAATTTGCATTCGAAGAATCAGCCCATAAATCAAAATAAACATAATTTGCAGTATTATTTTTAAACCAAGTAAACGTTGTGTCAGTTGTTACATTTCCAGCTAAATGAAGTTTGCCAATTGTCAATGAACCTGCATTTCCAGCTGCAGCAACCATCACTCGGCCTCCTTTTTCACTTAAAAGCTGTTCAATTATCAACGAAGCAGGATCATTCCCATCATGACTACCAAAATAATTCCCTGCACTTACATTAATAACTGCTGGTAAACCAAGTGAATCTGCAAATTTAAATATATAATCACAAGCATCTGCAACGGTAAGTGTCCAGTTGGCCGCATTTAAATTAGTAGCAACCATAACGATTTTTGAATCAGGTGCCATCCCTTTATTTTTTCCATTTGCTAAAGCATTTCCAGCCGCAACTCCTGTAACTTGCGTCCCATGTTTATCTGTTGTAACATGAGTACAAGTCCCGTTATTTATAGCTGTACTATCCCATAAACGTCCATATCCATATTCAGAATAAGTGTTAATTCCTGAAACGTCAGCTTGATCCCAAATTCTCAAAACTCTAGTATCACCATTCGCAAATTTAAAATCTGGATGAGAAAAATCAATACCAACATCTACTATTCCCATTATAACATTTGCCCCTGTATAAGGTTGAGACAAACCTCCAGTCCCTTGATGAACTGGGTCTACAAATCTTCTTAATCTTGTTGTATCCGATAATAATTGAGCAGGAGCACTTTCGTAATAAAATTGTTTGATGTTCCCATTTTTTTGATTCTCATTCATCCAACTTGGAGTAACCGTTATAAACAACCATGAATCTGTTCTATACTTAATAGTTACATTTTGTTTTAAAAGAAAATCTACCAATCCAGCATCATCTTTCACACAAAAAGTTGTCATTACATTTGGTGAATTTTTTAAACATTCTTGAAATTTAGGATGTTGGGATTGTGTAAAACTAAACGAATAACAGAATACAATTAAAAGCGAAAGTAGTAGTGATTTCATAAATAACCTTTTATAATTAAATTTAACCTTATGAAGTAAATATACAACCTTTGATTAAATTACAACTTGTTTATTAGAGTTTTTTTTACAAATTTGCAGTAAAATTAATTTTATATTCTCAATATATTTTATGAAAAAAATAATTATAACTCTTTCTCTTTCTATATTCGCTATAGGATTAAACAACATTTTATATGGTCAAGCTGACCCGAAAATTTTAAATTGGTACAATGGCGGAGGTACTGGAATGCAAACAGAAAAAGCTTATAAAATTCTAAAAGATAAAAAATCATCTACTGTAATTGTAGCTGTAATTGATTCAGGTGTCGATATAGAGCATGAAGATTTAAAAGGTAAAATTTGGGTAAATTCAAAAGAAATTGCTGGTAATGGAATTGATGATGACAAAAATGGTTATATCGATGATATTAATGGTTGGAACTTTTTAGGTAATTCTAAAGGAGAAAATGTAAACCAAGCCAATTTAGAAAAAACTCGACTTTTACGTGAATTGAGTACAAAATTTGAGGGGATAGATCCTGCAACGATTTCAACAAAAGATAGATCTGATTATGATTTATATCTAAAAGTAAAAACGGATGTTGAAGAGGAAAGAGCAAATATGTCACAATATTTACCTCAAATGGAGATGCTTCCGAAAATCATTCAACAAGTTCCAATAACGGTAGCTAAAAAATTAAACAAAGAGAATTACACTCTATCTGATCTTAAAAAATGGAAAGTTACCTCTGATGAAGATAAACAACTTAAAAATTTAGCTTTTGCCATTTTAAGTGGTGAATTATCTCTTGAAATGATTAAAGAACAATCTGACCATATTAATGGAACATTAGATTATTCTTTAAATGTAAAGTTTAACGAAAGAACAATTATCGGTGATAATCCAAATGATTTTTCAGATAAATCTTATGGAAACAATAACGTTGAAGGTCCCGACGCATTACACGGAACACATGTCAGTGGAATCATCGGAGCTATTCGAGGAAATAATTTAGGTGGTGATGGCGTTGCTAATGACATTAAAATAATGGCTCTAAGAGCAGTTCCTAATGGCGATGAAAATGACAAAGATATTGCTCTTGCTATCCGTTATGCTGTTGATAATGGTGCAAAAGTAATTAACATGTCATTTGGAAAAGCATATTCTCCACATCAAGTTGAAGTTTATGAAGCTTTTAAATATGCAGACTCAAAAGGTGTACTTTTAATTCATGCTGCTGGAAATGATAATGCGAATGTTGATGTTAGTCCTAATTTCCCAACTTCTTCTTATAGTTTTCAAAAAGAAAAACTTGATTTATTTTTAACTATTGGTGCATCAACTCGTTCATCTAAAAAAGATTTAGCAGCTAATTTTTCAAATTACGGTCAAACAAAAGTTGATATTTTTGCTCCTGGATTCGAAATTTACAACACGATTCCTCAAAGTTCTTATAAACTATTACAAGGAACTTCAATGGCAGCGCCAATGGTAGCTGGAGTGGGTGCATTATTAGCGTCTTACTTCCCTACCCTATCGATGCATGAAATAAAAGACATCATGTTGAAATCTGCGACTTTATATAAAGGAAAGAAAATTTTACTTCCTGGTTCAGAAGAAATAGTAGATTTTGCTACTTTATCTGTAACAGGAGGAGTAATAAACGTTAAAAGCGCTGTTAAAATGTGTTTAGAATTAGAAAAATCTAAAATGACAAAATAATTCATAATTATTAATTCACGAAAAGCTGTCTAACATAATCAGACAGCTTTTTTTTTGTGCTAAAATTGATTTATGAAATAAAGACAGATTCGTGTTTTAAAAATCTTTATGCATAATTTACATATCAAATATTTTGAAGATTAAAAAAATAATCTTAGGTTTGTTAGATGAATTTAAAAGTAATAAAAGAAGTAATTATTAAATATTTTCCAGATATATGGCAATATCTTGTCATCATACTCCTATCTGTACTAGCTGCAATTTTCTATCTTTAAATTTCAAAAAACAGTCTTATAGACAACCCTTTCGTTTTTAGATAGTATTCATTTTAAATTGAATAGAAAACAGAAATTTAAAGATTAATTCAAGCTAAGAATTTTGAATGAGTATATTTGTAAACCAAACTAATTTATTGTGGAAATAAATACTGAAATATCTCTTGTTATCCCGTTATATAATGAAGTTGAATCACTTCCTGAATTACAAACATGGATAAAAAAAGTAATGGATGAAAATAAACTTTCTTATGAAATAATTTTCATTGACGATGGAAGTAAAGACGGTTCTTGGAAAATAATTGAAGAATTAAAGAATCAATTTAAAGAAATTAAAGGTATTAAATTTCAAAGAAATTATGGTAAATCAGCTGCGTTACAAAAAGGTTTTGAACTAACAAGCGGTAGAGTTGTTATAACGATGGATGCAGATTTACAAGATTCTCCAGACGAAATCCCTGAGTTATATAGAATGATTATCCAAGATGATTTTGACATAGTATCTGGATGGAAGAAAAAAAGATATGACCCTATCACTAAAACAATTCCTACTAAAATTTACAATTGGGCAGCTCGTAAATTAACTGGTATTCAGTTACACGATTTTAATTGTGGCCTAAAAGCTTATAAAATTGAAGTCGTAAAAAGCATCGAAATATATGGTGATATGCATAGATATATTCCACCATTAGCCAAATATTCTGGTTTTACAAAAATTGGAGAAAAAGTCGTACAACATCAATCAAGGAAATTCGGTACTACTAAATTTGGTATGAACCGTTTTTTAAATGGTCCATTGGATCTACTTTCAGTTGTATTTATGGGGAAATTTGGAAAGAAACCAATGCACTTTTTCGGAGCAATTGGAACTTTTCTTTTCATAATTGGATTTTCTTTTGCATTTTACTTAGGAATAGACAAACTTTTCATTGATAAAACAGCTCGATTAATTACTGAAAGACCTGAATTTTTCATATCACTTGTAGCAATGATTTTAGGTTCTCAGTTTTTTCTCACTGGATTTTTAGCAGAATTAGCAGGACGAAATTCATCTAATCGAAATCATTATTTAATAGAAAAAACAATCTAAGTCTCATGCTTAATTGGAATATTGATTCTTCTTGGACTCTTTTTTTGGATCGTGATGGTGTAATCAATAAACGAATAATGGGCGGATATGTTCAATGCATTGAAGAGTTTGAGTTTCTTGAAAAAACAATCGAATCTATTGTTTCATTCTCTTCTATTTTTTCTAATATTTTTGTGATCACAAATCAACAAGGTATCGGAAAAGAAATCATGTCAGAATGTAACCTTATAGAAATTCACAGTTATATGTGCGAAGAGATTGAAAAAAATGGCGGTAAAATAACTAAATGTTATTATGCCCCAGAGTTGAAATCTGATTTGAATTCTTCACGAAAACCAAATCCTAAAATGGGACAGCAAGCAAAAGAAGAATTTCCTCAGATTGATTTTAAAAAATCAATTATGGTGGGAGACACAGATTCAGATATTCAATTCGGAAAAAATCTTGGTATGAAAACTGTTAGAATTAAAACAATTGAACCTATTAAAATTGAAGCAGATTATACTTGCAACAGTTTAAATGAGTTCTCAAAAAACATTTAACTTATGAGGAACTATTTACTATTCCTAGTTTTATTAACAACTGCTACTTTACATAGTCAAAACATAACTGACACAAAAGGATTAAAACAAGGTGCATGGCAAAAAAATGACCCCAACACGAAAGCGTTGATTTATAAAGGCCAGTTCAAAGACAATAAACCAGTTGGAACTTTTACTTATTATTTTCCAAACAAAAAAATACAAGCTATCATTATTCATTCCGTGAATAGTCCGAGATCATCTGCAACTTTTTATCATGAAACAGGAACCGTTCTATCCAAAGGAATTTATCAAAACATGAAAAAAGACAGTATTTGGTTAAGTTACACACCAACTGGAACAATAACAATGTCAGAATCATTTAAAGACGATCTTCTTGACGGACCAAGAATCGTTTATTACCCTCCAGCTCTATCAGACAATAAGACATTAGTCATGGCTTCGTATATAAATTATTCAAAAGGTCTCATAAATGGAGCTAAAATTGAATATTTTGAAACAGGAATTACAAAATCAAAAGCAAACTATATAAATAATAAAAAAAATGGGGTTTGTGAAATATATTATCCTAGTGGAAAGGTTATGAATCAAGAACGCTATAAAGATGGAGTCTTACATGGTTGGAGTTTCGTAAAAGAAGAAAACGGAGTAGAAATAAACCGTCAATATTATTTTCATGGCGAATTATTAGAAGGAAAAAAATTAGAAGATATTCTAAAACAATACAAAGAAAAAGGTCTAAACCCTAATAATTAATATATTTTTTGTATTTTCGTTACATATACAATGAAAAAGATTAGATTACATTATTTATTATTTCTAATTCCAACTTTGGTCTTTATATTTGTTGCGTGTAAAAAAAAGGAAGCGACAACCATCAAGATGCATTACAATTATTATGGTTTACTTCCTGGTAAATACATTATTTATGATGTGAAAGAAATGTACCACGATGATACATCTGATATTCACGACACAACAATTTATCAACTTAAAACACACATTGGCTCAGACTATATTGACAATCAAGGAAGAACTGCCAAAGAGTTTAAGCGATTCAAACGAAATTCAACTTCAGAACCTTGGATTTTATCCGATGTTTGGACAACAATTATCGATGAATACAAAGCTGAATTGGTGGAAGAAAACCAACGAATAGTAAAGCTAGTATTTTCAACATCAAGTGATAAAATATGGAATCCAAACATGTTCAACATGAATGAACCATTGGAATATAATTACACAAATCTTCATAAACCTTTTTCGACAAATAATATAACTTTTGATTCTACTTTAACAGTTGATCAAGGATCTTTTACATCAATGATTGATTCACAAAGAATGTATGAAGTCTATGCTACAAATATAGGTCTAGTTTCAAAAGTCTATAAAAAACTTGTTATAGCTAATTTCGACTCAACAAATGTAAAAAAAGGATCCGAAATTTATTACAACTTTGTATCTCATGGATTTGAATAAATTGATCTTATGAAAATTTCAATTTTTTCAGCATTTTACCCATTAAGAGGAGGAATAGCCCAATTTAGCGCACTTTTATTTCGTTCTTTAGAAAAAAAACATACAGTCAAAGCATTTACTTTTAAAAGACAATATCCCGATTTTCTATTTCCTGGAGAAACCCAATTTGTAACCGAAAAAGACAATGCTGATATAATTCCAGCTATTCCAATTTTAGATTCAATTAACCCAATTACATATTTCTTTTCAGCAAAAAAAATAAATAAGGAAAAATCAGATCTGTACATTTCAAATTATTGGATGACATTTTTCGGACCTTCCATGGGAATAATAGCTCGATTACTAAATAAAAACACAAAACAAATAGCTATTCTACACAATGTAATCCCACATGAAAAACGTTTTTTTGACAAACCATTTAATCGTTTTTTTTTAAATAAAACCGATGGATTTGTAGTAATGTCGGATATAGTTTTAAAAGATTTATTATCACTAAAACCTAACGCAAAATACATTCGAATCGACCACCCAATTTATAACCATTTCGGAAACAAAATAAACCAAAAAGAAGCACAAGAAAAATTAAATCTATCTTCCGATAAAAAAACGATTCTATTTTTTGGCTTTATAAGAGATTACAAAGGACTAGATTTGCTTATCGAAGCTATGGATTTATTAGATAATAGTTATCAATTAATTGTAGCCGGTGAAGTTTATGGTTCATTTGACAAATACAATACGATAATAAATAATTCAAATTCGAAAGAACGCATACACCTATTTAACAAATACATAAGTGATGACGAAGTTTCAATATACTTTTCAGCGGCTGACGTTTGTGTTTTACCTTATAAATCAGCCACACAATCTGGTATAACAGCAATTGCAAATCATTTTACACTTCCAATTATAGCTACTGATGTTGGAGGATTAAAAGAAACGATTAATCATAATAAGACAGGGTTAATTATTAATCAACCTAAAAAAGAACAAATAAGTGAATCGATAGAACTTTATTTCACTTCGAATTACAAAGAAGAATTTTCAAAAAACATTTTAACTGAAAATCAGAACCATTCATGGGATAATTTCACAGATAAATTGATGATTTTTTCTCAAACACTCTAATTTTTAGATTAAAAAATCATAAATTCACAATAAATTAATAAAATATAAAAATAAAAATCATGGATTAAAATAAAACTTAACAACTAGTCATTACACTAATAATCAGTATCAGTAAAGTAAATATTAGAAAAAAACACCTTTTAAAACTATCTATTTGTTAATAACCTTCGTAAAACCTTTTCAAAGATTATTGATAGTATTAAATTGAAATTCTATATTTGCGACTTATTTAATAAATTAATTATTTTACGAAAATGCGTAATAAAGGATTTTTTTGGTTTTTAACCATATTATTGGTAGCAGTTTGTATATATCAGCTATCATTTACAGTAGTCAGTTCTTCAGTTGAAAAAAGTGCTAATAAAAAAGCGGAAGTTGCTTTAGAAAAATTAATTGAAGACGCTAAAAAAAATGGAGGGAAAGCTTTTTTACCTAACAATACTGAAGTAGATTTTTCAAAACCTGAAGCAAGAGAAATTGCAAAAGGAGCTTTATTGAATCAATTTTTAAAAGATAAAGCTGAATCTAAAGTTTACATTGGTTCAACTTTTCAAGACGTTAAAAAAAGAAGTTTAGCATTCGGTCTAGATTTAGTTGGTGGAATGAGTGTTACTCTTGAAATTTCAGTACCAGATTTAGTAAAAAGTTTTGCTCGTAACGAAAGAGATTTACGTTTCAAAAAACCATTTGATGCTGCTTCTAGACGTTATCAACAAAATGGAGGAGATTTTATTTCTTTGTTTAATGAAGAGAACGAAAAAATAAATGGAACATCATTACTTGTTCATTTATTAGACATTACTGAAATTGAAGGTTTAAGTATGAAATCTACAAATTCAGATGTTATTGCATTCTTTAGAGAAAAAGTTGCAAGTTCAATGGATGGCGTTGAATTAATAATGGAAAAACGTATTAATCAATTTGGAGTTGCTCAACCAAACATTCAAAAAGATGCTAATAAAAATCGATTATACATTGAATTACCAGGTGTTCAAGATGAAGCAACTGTTGCTAAAAAGTTACAATCAACTGCTAATCTTCAATTTTACGAAACCTATTTAGCTTCTCAAGTTAGTTCGCAATGGCAACAAGCTTCAATGATATCTAAACAAAAAGAAATTATTGCTGAAGAAGAAGTAGTGAAAATGGACACAGTTGTTATTAAAAATGAATCAACAGGAATAAATGAGACAACTTATGTTGACAATTCAGCAGCAAAATCTAAAAAAGAAATCACAAAATTAAATGGAGGAACTTTAAAAGGATTAGGTGAATTGGTTAAAGGAGCAGGAGAATCAGCAATTGGTTTCGTTAAATCTGAAAACAAAGAAGCTGTTACAGCAATTTTAAGAAGAAAAGATATTCTTTCAATTTTCCCTTCTGATCTCGCTTTTATGTGGTCTGCTGAACAAGAATCTGTATCTGCAAAATCAAAAGAAATGGCATACACATTATATGCTGTTAAAATTCCTGAAACAGGAAAAGCAAAAGTTGGTGGTTCTCATATTAAATCAGCTTCAACAGGATTCGAACAATCAACTTCAATGATAACAGTTGACTTAGAAATGACAACTGCAGGATCAAATGAATGGGGAAACATGACACAAGATAACATCGGTCGTTGTATTGCTATTACAATGGACAGTGTCGTTTATAGTGCGCCAAGAGTTCAAAATGCAATTACACAAGGTAGAACTCAAATTTCAGGAAGTTTTACAATGGATGAAGCGAAAGAATTAGCTGGATTATTAAACGGTGGTTCTTTACCTGCACCTTGTATCATTAAAGAACAAATGAAAGTAGGTCCAACAATTGGTGTTCAAAACTCAAAAGCAGGATTAATTTCATTCGGCTTTGCCTTTTTAGCGGTTTTATTATACATGTATTTCTATTATGGTAAAGCTGGTTTAGCTGCAAATATTGCTTTATGTGTAAACATAATTTTAATCTTTGGTTGTTTAGCTTCCTTTGGAGCTGTATTAACATTAGCTGGTATTGCTGGTATCGTTTTAACAATTGGTACTGCTGTCGATGCAAACATTCTTGTTTTTGAAAGAGTAAGAGAAGAACAAAACAGAGGTGTCGATTTGGCTGAATCATTAAAAAGAGGATTTCAAAAAGCGTTACCTGCAATTATTGATGCAAACGTAACCCATTTATTGGTAGCTGTTATTTTGGTTATTTTTGGTAAAGGGGAAATTAAATCATTTGCAACCACTTTAATCATTGGTATTTTTACTTCTATTTTTTCTGCAATAATTATTTCAAAATTAATGATGTATAAATGGTTAGAAAACGGTAAAAAAATCTCTTTCAATACGAATATGTCAAAAGGTTTATTTCAAAACTTTCATTTTGATTGGGTAGGAAAAAGAAAGTATTTTTACATTTTCTCAATTTCTGTAACAATTATTGGTATTATTGCTTTATTCACAAATGGATTAAAACAAAGTGTTGAATTTACAGGAGGACGTACATTTGTTGTTAAATTCGAAAATAAAGTTGATTTAAATTATTTAAGATCTGAACTTGAAACCGTTTTTATTGATAAAAATGGAGAAATTTCTTCTATCGATTTAAAAACTAAATCAAACGATTTTAATGCTGAAATTATTACCAATTATAAATTGAATGATGATAAAGCTACTGAAGAAGTAAAATTAAAATTAATTGAAGGACTGAAAAAAGCTGAATCTAAATTAGGTAAAGGATCAATTATGGAATCTAGAAGTATTTCTGCTTCTGTTTCAAGTGAATTATGGATATCCTCAGCAAAAGCAATTTCATTGGCTTTATTAGCAATTTTCATCTATATTTTAATTCGTTTCGGTTCTTGGCAATATTCTATTGGAGCTATCATCGGACTTGCTCATGATGCTTTCTTTGTCATCACAGTGTTTGCTTTATTTCACGGATATTTACCTTTTAGTTTAGATGTAAATCAAGCGTTCATTGCAGCGATACTTACTGTAATTGGTTATTCCATGAATGATACTGTGATTGTATTTGATAGAATTCGTGAAAACTTGAGAAATAGTGGTGAAAATGAAAACCACCATGATATTGTAAATAAATCGTTAAACACAACTTTAAGTAGAACATTCAATACTTCAATGATTTTATTTGTTGTTGTATTAATTATGTTTATTTTCAGTGGTGCAGCAATAAAAGGTTTCTTATTCGCATTATTAGTGGGAGTTATTATTGGAACTTATTCTTCATTATGTGTTGCAACTCCAATTTTAATTGACTTCTCTAAAAAATTAAAAAAATAAAGATT
>OBEQ010036970.1_pt1 | contig 13681 bp, 8 predicted proteins | sample 1670901 | NCBI WGS metagenome assembly OBEQ01 (sample SAMEA104232315, study PRJEB22302) | groundwater metagenome | biome: forest; feature: aquifer; material: groundwater | place: USA | collected 2011-08-07 | depth 5.4 m
GATTAGATTCTCCTGCCCGTTAAAATCACTCTCCCCCCAATCGATCGCGATCGGATGACAGTAAGGCAAAAGCTCCGCCGTTTTTTTTGCAGCCATCACGCCGGCGGCTCTGGAAATCGCCAATACATCTTTCTTTGGCAAATCGTTTTCAATAAGCTTTTTGATCGTTTCCGGCTTCGCTTGTACACGACTTTCAGCGATTGCTTGACGAAGCGTTTCAATTTTTTTTGTGATGGATCTCATCTCATCCCCCAACAGCCGTCATCACAAAATCGTTATGCGGAATAGCCGAATTATTCAAAAAATGTTCTTCGGGCCGGTCAAAGACTACGTCACTGATTTGGCGCTTGATTTCCTCCCTCGAGAAACCTTTGCGTAAAAGAGCTTTAATGTCCAAATCCTCTTTGCCGTGCAGGCAGGTTTTCATCATTCCATTTGCTTTTAGCCGCAGGCGATTGCACTTTGAACAAAAAGCGTTCGAGAGCGGGCTGATAAATCCCACTTGCATGGTCGTTCCTTTTAAATAAAAACTCCTTGCGGGTGAATGCGGGTTCGAATCGTCAGGGATGAGTCCGCATTTTTCCTCGATCACTTTCTTGGCGTTTTCAACGCTCATGAAACGACTCTGCTGAGTCGAATGAATTTCGCCGGCGGTCGGCATCCATTCGATAAAACGCATTTGGAATCCGCGATCCGCGGCGAAACGAACAAGATTCATAATTTCGTGGTCATTGATGCCTTTCATCAATACCGCGTTGATTTTAATCGGCGCGATCCCCGCCTCGGCCGCCGCCTCGATGCCGGCCAGCACATCTTCCAGTTTATCCAGACCCGTGATGCGTTCAAAATTTTCCCTATCCAAAGTATCGAGGCTGATATTCAAACGGTTCAAGCCTGCTTTTTTTAGACCCGAGGCGAAATATTTTAAAAGAACCGCATTCGTGGTCATCACCACTTCGCGGATTCCGGCAATTTTCTTAATGCGAGCCACGAGCGAAGGAATATTTTTTCTTAAAAGCGGCTCTCCACCCGTCAAACGCACTTTCCAAATGCCCATCTCCGTAAATAAGGAAACGATTTCGACGATTTCATCCTGCGTCAAAAGCTCTTCTTCTTTAAATGGATTCAAAAGACCGTGCGGCATGCAGTACAGACAGCGCAGATTGCAGCGATCGATCAAGGAAACGCGCAGATAAGTCAGTTTTCGTCCAAATTTATCGCTTAGCATCGCTGACCTTCCGCGGAACTCACGCGATCCACAAAAGAAACAAGCGGTGGAGTCACTTTCTCCAAACGGCAAGCGCAAAACTTAAGTTCCGGTTGCTTCGATTGAGAATCGACGGCATCAACGGTCGCGAGATTGACGGACGCGTTCCCATAAAGTTCGCCCCAGTGAAACGGCATGAAACAGACACCGCGCTTCACTCGATCCGTCACGCGGGCCGGCGCCCTGGCCATTCCCCGGCGCGTGATTACTTGTAAAAAATCGCCTTCAAAAATATTCAGTTTTTCCGCGTCGGTAGGATGAACTTCCAGAAAAGAATAAGGCTCACTTTTTAAAAGCGAATCCACTTTGCCGGTGCGCGTCATCGTGTGCCACTGATCCCGAACGCGCCCGGTCGTTAGAATCATCGGAAACGTCTCATCCGGCGTTTCAAAAGGCGGAAGAAATTCCACCGCGATCAATCTCGCCTTGCCATCCGCCGTCGGGAAATGAGCCTCGGTATAAAGTCTGGCTGTCGAGCGAGACTCTTTTTCCGGGCAGGGCCATTGGATAAATTCTTTCCGAAGCCTTTCATAAGAAACACCCAGGATGTCGATTTCCGTTCCGCGGGTGCTTTTCTTGTATTCTTCGTAAATGCTTTCGGCATTTTCAAACGCGAACTCCTTTTCAAAACCTAGCTGACAGGCCAGTTCGCAAATAATTTTCCAATCCGGCTTGGCCTCGCCGGGTGGATCCACGATTTTTTCAAGATAAGAGATTCTCCTTTCGGAATTAGTTACGGTGCCGTCCCTTTCGGACCATTGAGCGGCCGGAAGAATGATGTGAGCCAGTTGTGTTGTCTCGGTCGGATGGTAAGGATCCTGAACGATCACAAGCTCTGCCCTCTCCAGGGCCGAACGCACAAGATTCAAATTGGGGATCGACACCATCGGATTGGTTGCAATCACCCAAATCACTTTCACCTTTCCGTTCTCGAGAGCCTTAAAAAGCTCTATCGCCGATAGACCTGGTTTTGAGTGGATCCGGTTTTCGGGAATGTTCCAAATTTTTTCCATTTCGCGGCGATGAATCGGGTTCGCGACGAACCGATGCCCTGGCAAAAGATGCGCGAGACCTCCGGTTTCACGGCCGCCCATCGCGTTCGGTTGACCCGTGAGGGAAAACGGCCCCGAACCCGGTTTGCCGATTTTGCCGGTAATCAAATGCAGATTGATCACCGCATTGTTCTTGGCCACGCCTTGCGTGCTCTGATTTAAGCCCATGCTCCAAAAACTGAGCGCTGATTTTGATTTTCCAAAAAAACGCGCGGATTCGACAACACTTGCAGTGGGAACGCCGCAAATTTCGGCGACACGTTCCGGAGGGTATTTTTTAAGGAGTTCCTTGAGCGCGGGCCAACCGGTTGTGTGATTTTGGATGAACATCGGATCCGTGAAATTTTCTTTTTCCATCACATGCAACATCCCGTTCAAAAAAGCCACGTCGGTGCCGGGTTTAAGAGGCACGTAAAGATCCGCGATATCGCTGGTTCGGGTTTCTCTCGGATCAACCACGATGACCTTGACGTTCGGATCTTTGGATTTTCTTGCCTTGATTCTTTGAAATGTCACCGGATGACACGCCGCCATATTGGTTCCGATCAGAAGAAACGCCTCGGCCAATTCAATATCTTCATAGCAAGCCGGAGGACCGTCGGCGCCGAGCGAAGTCAGGTAACCGGCCACCGCGCTGGCCATGCAAAGCCTGGAATTAGAATCGACGTTGTTGGTCCCCAAAAAGCCTTTGGCAAATTTATTAATCACATAATAATCTTCGGTCAAAAGCTGTCCTGAAATATAAAAAGCAACGCTCTCAGGCCCATGACGTTCGATCGTCTTGCGGATCTTGTCCGCGATCCGAGACAGCGCTTCCGGCCAGGTGTCACGAGCAAAATGATCCGTCCTGGAATTTCGGCTCTGTGGAAACAACAAACGGTCCGGCGCCTCCAGAATTTGCGGAAGCGTGGCTCCTTTGGCGCACAAAAGGCCTTTATTCGCCGGATGCAATGGATTTCCACGGACTTTGTGCACTTTCCCGTCCTTTTCGCCGACAAAAATTCCGCATCCGACTCCGCAATAAGGGCAAACGGACTTGGACCAACGAAGTTCGCTGTCAGGAACAGGGCTTGTTTCCCAGAACGTTTCATCCTCTTCTTCAAAAACGAGATTCATGGAGATTCTGTTCGGAAAAAAATCCTCCGGCTCCGGGAGATTCATCTGGATTCGCTTTCTATTTCTAAAGAAATCGCTTCGGCTTTCGGTCCGTCGATTTCCGGTAGCAGCCTTGCAAAAGACCAGCCCTTTTGAACCATTCTCAAAATCACTAAAGCACTTGCACCGGCAAGCGCGAAAAGTGCAAAACCGGCCCCGTAGCTTCCGACCGAATCCTTCAAAAAACCGAGCGCCGTCGGAAGAAAAAATCCTCCGAGACCGCCCGCGGCGCCGACAATGCCAGTCATAACGCCAATTTCTTTGCGGAACCTGAGCCCAACTAATTGAAACACCGCTCCGTTGCCTACGCCAAGACAGGCCATTCCGCCAACGATAAGAACCGTGACAAACAAAAGCCCCGGCAAACTTGAAACACCGAACATCAAAAGTGAGATAAGCGCAAAAAGCACGCTCAATACTTTGATTCCGCCGAACATGTCCGCTAAAGCGCCGCCCACTGGCCTGGCAAAACTGCCGGCGAACACGCACAAGGCCGTCAAATTACCCGCCATCACTTTGCTAAGCCCGTATTGATCGTGAAAAAAAATCCCCAAAAAACTCGCAAGCCCTACAAAACCGCCAAAAGTAATGCTGTAAAAAAAACAAAACCAAAACGTATCTGTTTCTTTCAACACCGAAAAATAAGAAGAAATTTTTTTAGGTTCCGGTTGTTCGGGGCTGTCCTTGGCAAAAAAATAAAAAATGCCAAGCGTGATCAATACCGGAATAAGCGCCAACCCAAACACCGCATGCCAGCCGAAATGTTCGGCCAAGCGCGGCGCAAACAGCGAAGCCAGCACGGTTCCGCTGTTACCGGCGCCGGCAATGCCCAAAGCGGTTCCTTGATGCTCGGCCGGATACCAGCGACTGGCTAGCGGCAGAGACACCGCAAAACTTCCTCCGGCAATTCCCAAAAATAACCCGAAAAAAAGTAACGGATGAAAACCGGGAGAAAAAAGCCACACGCCCAAAAGCGGAACAAGGACAAGCAGTTGCCCCACAATGCCGGTTTTCTTGGGACCAATAGAGTCCACGAGCAGGCCCAGAGGAATGCGCACGAGAGATCCGCCAAGAATCGGAATCGCCGCCAGCAATCCTTTCTGAGTGGCTGTCAAACCGAAATCCTTGGCAATGTAAACACCGAGCACTCCCATCAACACCCAAACCATAAAGCTGACGTCAAAATACAAAAACGCGGAAAAAAGCGTCGGCGGATGGCCGCTTTTTAAAAAATCTTTAATTTTCATTTTTGATCTCCTGTATTCACAATCTGTTCTTTCCCGTGCGGATCGTGTAGGCTTCTTCAACGTCGCTGACGAATATTTTCCCGTCGCCGAAGTTACCGGTCTTCGCGCATTCTTGAATAATTTCAACCACTTTGGCTTCATCTCCGTCGTTAACCACAAGAATCAGCATCAGCTTGGCTAGTTCATCATAAACCGCACTTCCGACCTGGACGCCTTTTTGCTTGCCGCGACCCAAAACGTCCAGCTTCGTCAGGGAATAAAATCCCTGTTTCTCCAGGCCATGCACGACATCGAACTCCTTTTCCGGCCGAATAATCGCTTTGATCATTTTCATTTTAATGTTACCTCCCCCTTTTCCCCCGTGCGCACCCTGTGCGCATTTTTTATTTTAGAAATAAATATTTTTCCATCGCCATGCTCACCCGTTTGGTTGGCACGAATAATCGCGTGCACGGCCGGCTTGACCAGCGAATCATTGATGACGAGATACACCATTTTTTTCGGCAAATATTTCATGATCACAAATTGAGGCACCGGGCTGTCGTTTGTCAGCGCGCTATACTTTAACCCGCGTTGTTTTCCACGGCCGCGAACGCGAATCGTCGTCATCGCAAAACAGCCAATCTTCGCCAACGCTTCTTTCGTTTGCCGGTCCTTGCCGGGCCGGATGATCGCGATGATTTCTTTCATGCATCAAACCCAATACAAACTTTTCCATTCAAAACTCTGACCGGATACGTCTTCACTTGCCCTTCTCCTCCGCTCAGCGCACAACCTGTTTCAAGATTGATTTTCCAATTGTGAAGCGGGCAAAATACGGCTTTTCCTGCCACAATTCCGTCCGCAAGAGGTCCTGCTTTGTGAGGACATTGGTTTGCCACAGCAAGGTACGAGTTGCCCAAATTAAACAGCGCCACTTCATGCGAGTCATAAACCACCCGTCGGCCTTCTCGAACAGGAATGGCATTCACTTCAGCCACGGGATACCACTTGGTCAGTTGCATTCAACAACTCCTGTGAGTGCTTCCGCTTCTTTCGGCAAAACAAATTCATTGAACTGCAGCGGATGAACGGGTTTTTTGGATTCGGTTTCCCAAGGATTCACGGCTTTTGCCTTGGCTTTGGCCAATCGGTCGAGCAGTCCTTTTTTTACTTCGTCGGGAGCCAGCACCGTTTCACGCCGTATTTTTTCAAGACCCACGCGCACGACAAAGTCATAGGTTCTTTCGAGATACTCACCGTTTTCGCGATAATATTGAAAGAACAGCAGCGCCGAATTGAGTGCCTCTTCGGTGGTTTTGACCGTGATCAAAATATCCGCCGCGCGCACAATTTTTCCCGCGCCGCCACCGATCACCACCTGCCATCCGCCTTCGATGCCGATAAGCCCGATATCTTTGACGGTTGCCTCGGCGCAATTCCGCGGGCAACCCACGACGCCCATTTTGACTTTGGCCGGCGTGTAAAGACCTTCAAGAAGCGTTTCGAGTTTGATTCCGGTTTCGATGGAATTTTGAGTTCCATAACGGCAAAAATCCGTGCCGACACAGGATTTCACCATGCGCACGGCTTTCGCATACGCGTGGCCCGAACGCATGCCCAAATCCGCCCAGATTTTTGGAAGATCTTCTTTTTTGACGCCCAATAAATCAATGCGCTGGCTTCCGGTGACTTTGACCATACGCACGTTGTATTTTTCGGCTGCGTCGGCGATTTTTCGTAGTTCTTCCGGAGTCGTCACGCCGCCTTTCATGCGCGGCACCACGGAAAAGGTGCCGTCCTTTTGGATGTTCGCATGCACACGGTCATTGATAAAACGGGCGGAACGGTCTTCGTTGTGCTCTCCCAGCCAGACTTCATCCACCAAAAAACTAAGCGCGGGCTTGCAAAGCGAGCAACCGAGTCCATCGCCGTAAATGTCCAAAATATCCTGCACTTTTTTTAATTTTTGAGTTTGAATCATCGTGCGAAGCTGCGTCTTTGCAAACGGCACGCAAGCGCATAACACTTCTTTTTTCTCTTCCTCAAATTCGCCACCTACGACCGCTTTCAGAATGTCCTGCACCAAGCAGGCGCAAGTCCCGCACCCCGAAGAGGCTTTGGTGCAAGCCTTCACTGCGGAAACTGTCTTCAAACCATTTTCGCGTATTGCCGTCACAATCTGGCCTTTGGTCACGCCAATGCACCCGCAAATCGTGTCCGTGTCCGGACGCGACATGACATCGGACGGAGAACCCGGCACGGCTGGGGGCACATCAAAAAGAAGCCGGTGGCGTTTTTCACCGACCGGTTCTTTTTTTCGCATCATCTCAAGAAAACGGTTCGCATCCGAAGCGTCGCCGATCAAAATCGTTCCGACAACGCGTTCCTGATGCACAACTACTTTTTTGTAAACACCAAACGCGTGATCCTGATAGGCGATCACTTCTTTGTCCGGTTCCTCAGCGCGAAAATCTCCGGCTGAAAAAAGCTCAATGCCCATGACTTTCAATTTCGTAGCCAAAGTCGAACCCTCATACACTGGCCCTTTTTCTCCGGTGATTGTGGCAGCCAACACTTTGCCCTGTTCATAAAGCGGCGCCACGAGTCCGTAAACTTTTTCACGATGCTCGACACATTCGCCAATCGCAAAAATATTTGGGTCACTGGTTTCCATGAAATCATTCACGACAATCCCACGGTTTATTTTTAAGCCCGCTTTCTTGGCGAGTTCCACATTGGGACGGATCCCGCAAGCAATCACGACAAGGTCCGCCGGAACAATCGAGCCGTCTTTGAAAAGAACCCCTTCGACGCTTTCGTCACCCATGATTCTTTCGGTGTTTTTACTTAAAAGCACCTCAATGCCTAATTTTTCGATTTCTCTTTTCAAAAATTGTCCGCCAACCGTATCGAGCTGCACATCCATGAGCCGATCCATCAAATGCACGACAGTGACCTGTAGTCCCTGATTGAGCAATCCGCGCGCAGCCTCGAGCCCCAAAAGCCCGCCACCAATCACGATTGCTTTTTTCGCCGATTTGCAATATTCCAAAATGCCGTAGGTGTCGGCCATATTCCTAAAAACATAAACACCCTTTTTCTTGACGCCGTCGATCGGAGGAATAAAAGGGTTACTGCCGGTCGCCAAAAGCAACAAATCATAATCGAACGAATACCCCTTCTCTGTAGTCACAATCCGATTGGCCGAGTCCACACCGGAGACTTTCTCCCCAAGATGAAGCGTGATATCATTTTTTCGGTACCATTCTTCGGTGTTGATGTAAATTTCTTCGATATTTTTCTCGCCGGCCAGAACCGAGGACAATAAAATACGGTTATAATTGAAATACGGCTCCTCGCTGAAAACCGTGATTTTAAAATCCGCTTTTCTTTTTAAAATTTCATCCACGCAAGCCATGCCGGCCATGCCGTTGCCGACGACGACTAGATGCTTGGAACTCATCAATTTTTCTCCGGTTATCTGATCTGCCATCAAAGCATCGGCGGATCAATTCGCACAATGAGTTAGCTCGAAAAACACTCGCTAACTCATGTGCTCATTGAAAATAAAAAAGTCCTCATCTTAAAACGGAAGCGTCGTCGCTTCCTTTTTTAAAATGAGGACTTCTTTGTCCTAAATCCTAATGTCATCCCCGAAGTCTTTTATCGGGGATCCAGACACGCCCCTCTGGATTCCCGCTCAAAGACTGCGGGAATGACAGCTGTATTGTCCGTACGTCACTTTCCCAAATCAACCGAAATCAAAATCGCTTCGGCAATTTCTTTTTGCGGCTTATTCCTGTCCATGCTGGCTTTTTGAATAAAACGGTGTGCCTCTTCCTCGCTCATGCGATGCTTCTTCATCAAAGCCCGTTTGGCACCATCAACCGCTTTTTTGGTTTCCAAAGCTAGTCTTGCATTGGCTTCTTCCGTGACGACTCGCACATGTTCGATCATAATCGCCACTTGATTCGCGATCGTCTGGACGAGCTGAATTTCCTCTTTGCTAAATATTTTTTCTTCCTGCGTATAACAATTCAAAACCCCGATGACCTTGTCGGAAAGTAGGAGTGGCACGGACAAGAGCGAACGCAACCCTTCTTGCTTGGCAATCTCGGGATAGCCGTATCTCGAATCTTTGGTCACGTCCGCCACCTGAATCGGATGTTTTTTCTCGATTACTTTTCCGCCGACGCTCTGCCCCACGCGGATCGGCGGTTTATCTTTATACACGGCGCTCAAACTTTGCGTTGCCTTGAGCACGAGCTCATCCTTTTTGTCATTTAGCAGCATCAAAGAACAAATTTTCGAACCAGCCAAATGCGCGGTCATATGAACCACTTGATAGAGAATCGCATCCAAATCCTGCTTGCCCACCAGCGCGCGACTGATTTGATACAAAACCTCGAGTTGGCGCTTCTCTTTCATGGATTCCCCCGCTTGTCATATCCTAAGGGGATTTTAATGGTAAATGTTACAAAGACATTAACCGGGAGTTAAAAAATAAGTGTAGGATGTTTCTACCGTGCCGAGTCCGAATAGAAGTCGCTTGAATAAGTGCATTAAGTTCTGAAATCGATCCGATAAAGCGGATGGGGTTCATGCCGCCACTTCAACCGCTTGTTCCACCATCTCTGCCGCTCGCAAATAAACATCCAGAAGGATTCGCTCGATCGCGCGGGCGACGTAATCTTCATAATCGGAGTCGCCAGGATTTTTGACCAGGCGGTATTTTTGAATAAGGCCATCGGGCAATGCCTTTCCGATCAAACGTTTTAAAAGCTGCTTGGTTAAGGCTTCGTCCATGCCCATCGCAATCATCATGGCCGCGATATTTACTGAAAATAAAGGCACAAAGTTATATTCTCCTCCTGCGTCTTTCAACGGTTCCGTGCCAAAAAACCCTTGGTTCCATTTGATGCTCGATTGATTTTCATCTTTTTTGGAATATTTATATTGACCGATCACCATGCGATGGCGAGTCAAATCCGGCGGATCTGAATCCGAGAGAGCATTTTTTTGAGCTGTGTCTTCTTCTGCAAAGAATTCAAAGTTTACAAGATCCTTTATATGATTCTTAACGTTTTCCTCTTCATATTGATCGGCCCATTTTTGGAGCATTTTTTTAATTCTGTCCCGAGAGGTGTGTTGATAGCCTTCGATAGCTTTAATAAATTTATTTTCCTCTTCATTTTTTCCAGCTGACGGCCTAAATTGAACAAGCGTAAAAGGTGTGATATTCAAAACTTCCTGGGGAGTTAAAGGGCTTAGACCTTCTCCAAAAAGTTTGACGGCCATTCGATCGACGCTCAGCGTTTTTGTGGACACAATTTCAGGGGATTTCTCGGAAATGGTTTGAATCACAGATTCCTTTGTTTCGATCGCAGGCGTCTTTTCCTCATAGTATTGGCCATAATCGATATAACCGTCGAGTTTTTCTAATCGATCTTTATCGATCCTATACACTTCAGCAAAATGGCCGGTTTGTGTTTGACCGTTGACAGAAATTGAACTGACAAGTTTAATTGAGGTGTTTTTGCCGATATTGGGCAAATAAATGCTAAAAACATTCCCTTCTTTAAGATCCCTATTCAATCGCTCGGCTTTTGCAAGAACACGGCCAAGCTCCGGATCAGCTTTGATGATTGGCAGATCTTCTTCTGTGGCTTGAAGTTGAACAGGTTTTGCGTAAACATCAGCCAAGTGGATAACGGCAGATTGATCGACAAGGCGAACGGTTGTTTGTAATGAACGCTCTAATACGCGGGTATCAACCGTTTCTTTTAGACTGACTTCGGAAAATCTTGCGCCTGCTTTTTCCGGTACTGTGGCACTTGGCGCACTGGGGCTTGTTGTTTTTCCCGCTGTGCGGGCACCGACAGCTTTCAACCCTCCTGATCTCTTGAGTCTCCAGTAGTAAAATCTAAAACCAGTAAACACCTTAAAAATTTCTTTCCTAGTTGCGGCGTCATCCTTGATGAGTCGTGCCAAGTCTTTTTGGTATTTTTCATCTCGATGGTTTCTATGGATAATCCATCCATACTTTGCAATCCAATAAAAAAATAATGCAAAGACCAGAGAATAACGATTGCTTACCAGTTGGTACATCGTGTGTGAGAAGTCGTCAAAGGATTTTATGTGCAGTTTTTCCAATAAGTCGATCCATTGATCGGGAAAAAGAGTTGTTAAATTCACCGCAAGGGCACCGATAAACAAAGAGTTGGAAGTTGGACGTTTGACGTCGGAAGAAACTCTGCTTCCAACATCCAACTTCAAACTTCTGACTGGGTTAATCGCCGCGCGAGCGCCGGAGCCGAGCAATTTTAAAATCGCTGTTCCGGCAACGTTCGTATCTTGTGCTAAATAATTTTTGCTTGAAGTCTGTGTTTCAAATTTTTTAGAATTCGCGCGTGTTGGTTCACCAATTTTTGTCATCCGAGCGCCGCCAGCCAATGGCTTCTTCGCTGCAGTCTCTTTTAATAGGCCTGTCCTAAGTAAATCAAAATAGTTCTGGTCCAATGCCGATCTCAATTGATCCAAAAACTCATCTACCTCTTCGCCGCTTAAATTATCATCGGACGCTTCGGCTGCCAACCGCTCAAACATTTCAAGCGTCGCCTTTAAATTTTCTTCGGAAAACTCTTGAGATCGATCGTTTCGACTTTGATAAGCATCCTTGGCTTTGGCAATGCCTTCTTTCAAGTTTTTTACAACCAAATCCTCGCCATACATGGCCCGGCCATACCGGCCATAACTGAAAAGGCGGGTAAGTTGGTTATAAAGGCCATTTTTGCTCAAGTCATCCTCTTTGGCTATGCTCTGCAATAAATGTTCCAAGTGCTGCGATAAATGTTCCAAATCGTACTCTACAGAACTAAAATCGTCGTAATTTCCGCTGAAAGCAATTTCTCTTATGAATGCCTCAAGTACGGGAAAATGCCTGTCTTTAGCATTAGCATACCGATGGAGCGTGTCCAGAGATTTCGCCTTTGATTTCAAAACGGCCACCACTTTCGGGGGCATGAGAAGAAAGCCTAAAAAATGCACCTCCATGTCATGCTCATGCATAAGAACATCGGATCTAATATCGACGATCGGAATAAGCCCTTGGGCCACGTAGCTCATATATAGTTCCTTTTTAATATGGCCCGGCACAGGCTCAAACCTCCAGAGCTGATGATCAGGATCCAGTTGATCCAGCAAACGGTTCATCTCCAGCGCATTTGGGTATTCAATGTAATATATTTTTTCATCGCCTCGCATCGCTACGCCGCTTTTAATGCCCACCGCATTTGCAGACGTCTTATAATTCTTTGAAAAATTCCGCAACCTCATTTCAGTATGGTGTATATTTATTCGAATGTATGCCCTTCCTGTGGGTTCACCGGTTTCATCGAGGATGGGTTTTTGCCAATAACCATCTCGGATCTCTTCCCATCCTTCAAAAGTTTCCACGCTTGCCGCGCGGGCCCCTCGACTCGTCGCCTCCGGCTTCTCGCTCGGGACAAGCGCCGATTGAGCCGCGCTTGCCTTGAGCGCAGTCGAAAGGCGGGCGCCGTTTTTGGAAGGATGCGTAATTTTTAAAGTCCCTTCTTTGGACTCAACACTGTGGTCAAGCAGCACGGGCTTTCCGTTTATTTCTAACTTAAGCTCCGCGGGATCTGCCGTCTGAAGCCAGGAAAATGCCGGGATCTCAAGAGAAGCAATGGAGCGTGCTTTAGCCAAAATGAGCGAGGCGGAAATCGGTTTCCCATCAAGCAAGCTGTACTTAAAGCTCACATCTTCCGAAACAGACAGAGCGGGGATTTTTTGGCCGGACAAAAATCGGGAAAGCCGCGACACTTTTAAGTTGAAACCGTCGAAGCCTCCAGGGTCTCTTTCTTTTGAACCAAATGAATCGATGGCAACTGCAACCGACGCTGACTTTAGAGAAAGAACCATCACGGTTTCTGCAAGAGCCTGGACAATAACCCGGCTGTTTCTCATAAGAAATTTAAAATTTCTATTGCCTTCTTCTTTATATGGCTCGGTGACGTTTTTTAAGGGGCCTTTTTTACCATTAAATTTTTCATACTGGATCTCATATTTCCTTATACCGTCTGGTCCAGAACCCAATCCCACGACGATCCATTGCCCCTGGTTTTGAAGAGTGACCACTATCCGCTCGTCTTTAGCGAGATCGTAGGTTTCTTCTTCGGCTTTCTTGAGATTTCGTATGTTCCATTCGGCTAAATCGACCGGAGGGGCTGGCTTTAAAATAAATCGAAATGCGGGACCGCCCAATTTTCCGGAAAGATATGGATTTTGAGCGAGAGGAGCGGCTTGATACTGGGGTTCATTCAAGTGATATTCCTTCGCCCATGATTCCGGCAATGCAAAAGTCAGACCAGTCTCCTGATCCGTTTTGACTACCGGCTCGTTACCCTCGACACGAAGAGGACTGATCACTTCGTATTTATTGCCGATTTTTCCTATGATCGAAACGAAATATACTCCCCTTTCCAAATTGTAATACCCAGTCTCTTCTTTTAAAACCAACCGAATATTCATAGACTTTTGACCCGGGAACCCTGAAAACGCCGGCTCCGCGATCATCGTGGCATGGCTCCGAGAAATGCCTTTGTTCACTAAAATCGCGGGGATCTGGACACCGCCTTGAGCGCTGAAATCCATGGCAAAGCCGGTAATCGATGGGATCATTCTTCCTTGGGGATCGTCATCCATTACGTCTTCAACATGAAACAGGTCCAAACCTAATGTCGAGTACTCCATGGCTGTATTTTTTTCAAATGAGGATAAATCAGTCGTCGCATCTGGAACTTTTTGAGAAATAGGATTAAGACGTATCTCTATTTGATTGCGCTGCGAACTGTCATGTCCTTTATTGGTAACTGACCACAACCAACTTCTTAAAGACCATTCCCATTGGAGACTGGGATTGTTCGCAACCTCATGGGTTTCACCTAAAAATTTATCTA
>OBEQ010326886.1_pt1 | contig 13679 bp, 12 predicted proteins | sample 1670901 | NCBI WGS metagenome assembly OBEQ01 (sample SAMEA104232315, study PRJEB22302) | groundwater metagenome | biome: forest; feature: aquifer; material: groundwater | place: USA | collected 2011-08-07 | depth 5.4 m
AAAGGAATCATTGGCAAAACACATGGGGTCAGGCTTGCAGCCAAGCCACCTCCAAATGCTAACAATATTAATAACGGCAAGGGCAAGCCCTGGCTTGCCTGTAAAAAGCTTGAGACATGCTGTTCAAAGTTTGAAATTAATGTAGTGAAGTTACTAAACATACTTAATTAGACGCAAAACATATTAATTCTATTCCAAACGGTTACTTGATATATTTATATTGTAATCATTATAAGAATTAACGTTTAAAAGCAAGTGGTAGTTTACTAATTACAGGGTAAAATAATAAATTATGAAAAGAGCTTTTATTACTCTAACACTTTTTCTGCTAGCAGTTACATTAACTAGTTGTTCTATGGTTCAAAGGACATCTCCAGAAGAGATAAAAAGAATTGCTGAACAAGTTGAAAATTCAAAACTTGTCATTTTAGATATTTATCATGACCGGTGTGAAAGCTGCAAAAGCATTGAACCTGTAATTAATCAACTTGAAAAAGATTATGAAGGAAGTAAAGATGTGGTTTTTCTTAAGTATGACCTTTCAAATCCAATAACAGTTTTAAATTCAAGAAAAATTGCAAAAGCTACAGGATTAGAAGACATATACAGATCGCAAAGATTTAGCGGAGTAGTACTAATAATTGATTCCAAGAAAAAAGTTGCTTTAGAAACCTTAGTAGGGGAATACAATATTAATAAATACTACGGAGCAATTCAAAAAGACCTGGCTTTAAATGACTCATAATATTCCGTATAAAAAGCATATTCTGGTTTGTTTAAATGAAACCTGCAAATGTCAGGGTGGGGATAAAGTTTTTGAAAAACTAAAAGCAAGAATTAAAGAACTTGACCTAAAAAAGACATATAGACCATCAAGGGTTATTTGTCTTGGGCTTTGCGGCAAAGGACCAAATCTCGTTGTTTGGCCTGAGGGGACTGTATATTGTGGGTTTAAAGAGGAAAATGTTGAAGATTTGATTCAAAAACATTTACTTGGTGGAGAGATATTAACTGAGCTCTTGTACAAGTCTGACTCACCAAGTTAAAATATATTTTCATATGATTAAATTAATTGTTTTAGGAATTTCTTCAATAATAATAATGAGCTGCAGTTACGGTTGTTCATTTATAAAGGATCATTTTAAAAGCAATGATCAAAATAAATCTGATGAACAACAACAGCAAAAACAACCAGAACCAATTCCGGTAAGTCCACAACATTCATAGATTTATTTCTTTTTGACTTTTATATTAACTGAATTAGACTCAGTACCATCAGGATTTTGAACTTTCACTTCATGCATCCCAACAGTATCAAAAACAAAGTTAATTATTAGTAAAACATTTGACTTAAAAGTAGCAGCAACTTCATTATTATCAATAAAGGCTTTAACACCATCAACAAAATTTTTCCCTTTTATAGCTATCATTGTTTCTTTATTAGCTTTAAAAATATTAGGTTTTATTCTTTTTATCAAAGGAGAAGCTGAGGCTAAACTACCAGAACTACTATTGCTAGACGGAGTAGGTTCAGTTTGTTTCTTAAATAAGTTAGGAAATTTTACAACCAGTTCATCGGTAATCATAAAACCAGCAGCTTGAAAAGCATTGCCAAACTCAGTTCGTGGGCCACCACCACCAGGATTTATGTGACAAACTCCACAATTTCCTTTAAGGGATGGCAATGATCTTGAATCAGAATCATATTTATTCTGACAGTTAACAAATGCATATGACTTATCTATTGTTAATAAATAAATCAGTAAAACTAAAATGATTTGCTTATATTTCATAATTTATCTCATTACATTTTATAATACAAACCATATTATAATCTGCAATCAATGACTCAACAAAGTTACAAACAAAGAACTTATTTAGATCCCGTATATGGGCCTATACAGCTTAATTTAAATGATCCAACAGACAGTTTATTAGCTGAAATAATAGATACAAGGGAATTTCAACGATTAAGAAGAATCAGGCAAATGGGATCTGCCTGGCTTACTTTCCATGGTGCTGAGCATTCAAGATTCAGTCACAGCATTGGTGCTCTTTTTGTTGCCAAAAAAATATTAACTCATCTAACAAATAACTCTCCAGAAATAAATAATCACAAAACAGAAATTCTTGTCAGTGCTCTTATACATGACATTGGTCATGGACCATTTAGTCATACATCGGAGAAGTTAACGGGTTTCAGCCATGAGCTATGGACTAAAAGAATTATTGAAGAAAATTCTGAAATAAACCATCTTCTAAAAAAACACAATTCTGACTTACCAAAAAAAATAATAACTTTATTTGAGTACAAAGCAAAGCCTGCTTATCTTAGTCAAATCATATCCAGCTATGTAGACTGCGATAGGCTTGACTATCTGCAAAGAGATTCATTTTTTGTTGGTGTGCCTTATGGACTCACTGGTTCAGACAGAATTATTTCATCCCTGGAAATTGATGAAACAAACAAACGGCTTGTTATAAAAGAAAGTGCTGGACTTGATGCAATAATTCACTATTTGCATGCAAGATATTCAATGTACCAACAAGTGTATCAGCACAAAAAAAACTTAGCCTGTGATTTTATGTTAAGAAAAATCATAAATAGAATTAAAGAAATCAATCCTAAAGATATTTCAATTGAATTAAAAGACTGGTTAAACATTGACAATAAATCACAAGAAAAGATAGATCTTGAATCCTATCTAAGAGTAGATGATTATTATTTAACAACAAACATTCAAACATGGGCATATGAAGACAGTCCTGAAAACATTCTTAAGGATTTATGTTACTGCTTCATAACAAGAAAAATATTTAAATCTCTTGAATTTAGAAATGAAATTGAAAAAAGCAAAATTGATGATTTTTTAAGACAGGCAAAATTACTTGCAAAAAATAAGAATCTTGATCCAAATTACTATATAGGACTTGAAGAGTCAGCATCAAAACCATATGAACCTTATGAAGTTTCATCAGATAAAACAAATAAGGCAATTTTTATCAAGCAGCATAATGGCTCATTAAAAGAACTTTCAGAAGTGTCCGGGCTGGTTAAAGCATTAAGTAAGGAAAACATTGTTAAAAAGTGTCTTATTTTTAAAACTGAGCTTGAGAGCGAGATAAAAAATATAAGTGGTTTTCAAGAATTCTTTAAGTAATTTAGATTAGAACTATCCGGTAATACAACAGAATTTATATCTGTTACGGTAATGTAATGTTTAGGCTCTTAATTTCTGTTTAATAATCTAATATATTGCTCATACTCAAAGAAAAACAATTCAAATGGTTTATTTATTTTCAGTAACACTTTTTTTAAGCGCCGCTCTTTTATTTTGGATACAGCCAATGTTCGGCAAAATGATTTTGCCCCTACTTGGCAGCACACCAAGTGTTTGGAATACCTGTATGGTTTTTTATCAAGCAGGATTGCTACTAGGTTATGTTTATGCACATGCTTCTATTACTTACCTTGGAATAAGAAAACAAGCAATTGTTCATATGGGAATTCTTCTTATTCCACTATTTTTTCTTCCAATAACAGTTCATGGCTGGGTTCCTCCCGAAAAGATGGATCCTGTTCCCTGGATATTTACATTAATGGCAGTATCAATTGGTGCTCCATTTTTTATATTGTCTGCCAGCGCTCCAATGTTACAAAAATGGTTTAGTGTTACAAAACATAAATCAGCTGATGATCCTTATTTCCTCTATGCAGCAAGTAATCTTGGAAGCATGCTTATATTAATTGGATACCCTCTTTTCATTGAGCCAAAATTTAGACTACTCGAGCAGAGTAATCTTTGGCAGTATACATACTTTGCGTATCTCGCTTTAATTCTTGCCTGTGCAATTATTCTTCTTAAACAAACAGCTGGAAAAAAAGAATTGAATCTTGCTGCTACTGAAGACACAAATGATTCATACAAACTTACTAATGATCAAAGAAAAAAATGGGTTCTTCTTTCGCTTGTACCATCAACACTTATGCTTAGTGTTACTTCATTTATCTCCACAGATGTATCCCCAGTACCTTTAATCTGGATAGTCCCTTTGGCTATTTATTTATTAACCTTCATAATTGTATTTTCAAAAAATCCTTTCTTTAAGCACGAGCAAATGATAGAAGTTATGCCTTATGTAGTGCTTGGTGGATTTGTTTATATTGCATGCAAAGGCTATCCTATTTGGGTTATATTTTCCCTTCACTTGCTTTCATTTTTTGTATGCACAATGGTGTGTCACGGTGAGCTTGCAAAGACTCGTCCACCAACAAAATATTTAACAGAATTTTATCTTTGGATTTCAATTGGTGGCTGCTTAGGTGGAATTTTTAATACCCTTATAGCACCACTGATTTTTAAAGAAATTATTGAATACCCACTTGCTTTAATATTTGCATGTTTTTTAAAACCACCACTGGATCCCAGCAAAAACAAAAAAGAAGATGCTGATATTAAAAATGACATTATCTGGGCTGTCGTTATAGGAGTTTCAATAATTTTTATAAATAACTTAATTAATGAAACAAGAACCACCAATCATAATTTTCTTTCAAATCCTTTTTGGTTAGCAAATGCATTAATATACGGAGTCCCTTCTTTATTTGTTGCTCGTAAGTTTGCTTCAAATCCTACAAGGTTTGCACTGGGGGTAGCAGCAATTATTCTTGTTTACTCCTATCAAATAAATCAGGGACAAAAAACTATCTTAAGAGAACGTAATTTTTTTGATATACATCGCATAGGACTTGACTACTCAGAAAGAATTATTAGCTTATATCACAACACAACATTACATGGTTCACAAACAATTGCTGACAAAGATAAATGCATACCAACCACTTATTACAACCCAGATGGGCCAATAGGACAAATGTTTAACGCCTTCAAAGATGATAAAGGCAAAACCAATATTGCTGCTCTTGGAGTAGGAACAGGTTCTGTTTCATGCTTCGGTAGAGAAGATCAACAATATGTATTTTATGAAATTGATCCTTACATAGTAAATTTAAATAAGAGCGGGAAATATTTTACATATCTTTTAAATTCTCCCCCCAAAATCAAGTTTGTTTATGGTGACGGAAGATTAAGAATGAAAAAAGCGCCTAAGAATTATTTTGATTTTATTATTCTTGATGCATTTAGTTCTGATGCAATCCCTGTACACCTTTTAACCAGAGAAGCAATGAAATTATATTTAGATAAATTAGACTCTGATGGAATTATTGTTTTTCATGTCTCAAATAGATATCTTGATTTAAAACCTGTAATTGGTAATTTAGCTGAAGATTTACATCTTGTAGGAATATTTGAGGATGATGGTGGAGACCAATTTAGAATGGCTTCAAGATATGTTCTAGTAGCAAGGAAAAAAGAAGATTTTGGAAGTCTTTTAAAGGATACAAGGTGGCAGCCACTAGAAGGTAAGCTTAGTCTAAAAGTTTGGACTGATGATTATTCAAACATATTTAGTATATTCAATTGGGGTAAGTTATAATTGTTTCTGTTTCTTATGGGCTCATAGCTCAGTTGGTAGAGCGCCTGGTTTGCATCCAGGAGGTCAGCGGTTCGAGCCCGCTTGGGTCCATTTCAGAGAATCAGTAATCAAAGTCAGAAATTAGGGTGAATGTCAGTATTTTTTTTACTGGTTTTAAAAATCCTACCACTATATGTTCTTATTTTGCTCGGAATAATAGCTGGGAAAAAACTCAACATAAAAAAAGAATCTATTGCTTCTCTTCTTATCTACATTATTCTTCCTGTAGTTGTTTTTAATAGCATAGTTGCAACAAAAATAAGTCGTGAACTTTTATTCTTACCATTAATATTTTTTATATGTTGTTCATCACTCTGTATTTTGTTTTATACTTTTGGGAAAAATTTATTCAAGGACAACACAAGAAATATACTTGCATTTACTGCTGGAACAGCAAATACGGGATATTTTGGTATCCCGATAGCCATAGAGCTATTTGGTGAAAAATCATTAGGAATTATAGTTTTATGCATTCTTGGTTTTACATTTTTTGAAAATTCACTTGGATTTTTTATAACTGCAAAAGGTAATTATTCAGCTAAAGATGCAATTCTGAAGTTAATAAAATTGCCTACAATTTATGCTTCTGTATTAGGGTTAATTGCAAATCATTTTGGCTTTAGTCCAGGAGAAAGTTATACGTGCTTAGCAAAAAAATTTTTAGGGGCATACACTACCCTTGGAATGATGTTAATTGGATTGGGACTTGCAGATATGAAAAGCTTCAAAATTGATTTAAAATTTCTAGTAACAGCCATTTCTGCAAAGTTCATTGCCTGGCCTCTGTTAGTTTCTCTTATAGTTTTTATTGACAATAGTTACTTTAAAATCTTCAACAATTCTGTCCACAATATTATGCTTCTACTTTCTATAGTCCCACTTGCAGCAAATACTGTAGCTTTTGCAACTGAATTAAAGGTCCAGCCAGAAAAAGCCTCTTTAGCTGTATTCATAAGCACATTAATTGCCCTTATTTATATTCCTCTACTAACAATAATACTTATAAAATAGAATCCTCAACTTAACCTTGTAAATTAAAACTTCGCTAGATTAACAAAATTTGGTTTAATCTATGTATCATTTAATTAACAAATCTCTTTACTTAATTAGGTTAATTAAATCGATTTTGCCTTAATAAAAGCAAAATACCTTACTTATCATTAATTTTTTAAAAAAGAAACTAGATTATTTAAGTTTTAACAAAATCAATTATGAAAAAACAAAATTTTACGTATCATTTCCTTATCGTTGCTTGAACTTTAAGTAAAATATAGTAAAATAATTTACAAGTAATAAAACTATGAGCATAAAAATACTTGTTGTCGACGAGGACGACTCAGTACATACACAGTTACAAAACATTTTATCCAAACAAGGGTATACCATTCTTTCATCTAAAAATGGCAAAGAAGGCCTCGATATAGCTTTAAGAGAAACTCCAAATCTCATAATTTTAGAAGCCAATTTACCAGAGATGGATGGTTTTTCTGTCTGCAAGTCATTAAGAGCAGAAGGCTTCAAAAATCCAATTATATTTTTAACTAGCAAAGTTTCTGAAATTGATGCCGTTATTGGTCTTGAATTAGGAGCACAAGATTATATAAGAAAACCATTGCAAACCAAAGAACTAATGGTCCGTATAGAAGTACAGCTAAAAAAGAGTCAAACAGAAAACATAAACAAAAAAATTACTATTCAGGATTTAGAAATAGATTTAGAGCGAAGAAAAGTAAAACATAAAGGACAGGTAAAAGAATTGACCCATAAAGAATTTCAACTCCTCTATGCTTTAGCACAATCTCCTAATAAAGTTTTTTCCAGAAATGAGTTATTAAATGATGTCTGGGGCTGGTCACAGTTTGGACAGACAAGAACTGTTGATATCCATATTGGCTATCTTAGGAAAAAATTTGAAGAAAATCCAAGAAAGCCAAAATTACTCCAAACCATAAGAGGCGTTGGATATACCTTAAGTTCAGAACTATATAGCTAAGAACACTTGTACATACTTTTATTGTTAGAATGTAAGAGCTATGAATGAAGCTGCTCTTTTTACTTCACTAATTACAATGGCAATTTTAATTTCTGCCTGTGGAAATCTTATTTCTTCTACAAGCACAAGACTTATAAGAGTTGTTGATATTTGCAGAAGTTTTTGTGAAAGAGCAAAAGTTGAAACCAATAAAGAAGAGCTTGAACAAATATTTACTCAACTTGAAAAAGTAGGTCCTCGAATAAAACTTTTAGAAACTGCACTCACAATGTTTTACTCATCACTAAGCTGTTTTGCTATAACTACTCTTTTTATGTCTTTAGATCAAATCCTAACTAACAATTTAAATATGTTTACCCTTATAAGTGGAATCATCGGTGTAATTATCCTACCAATCGCAAGTATTCTGCTTGTCATTGAAAGACAATTCACCATGAAATCAATTTGGCAAGAAATTAGTTACGTTAACAAGACCTTCAAGAGGAAAAGCAATTAATCAGGCAGAATACAGTTCACTTTCTTTCCTGTTGTTGTAACAAAATTAGTGTAGTCTCCATATATCCTAGGAGTTTTAAAAAGAAGTTTCATTGCATCTAACATTGTTAATAGCTGAAACCTGTTTGGATACAAATCCACAAGAAGTTTTCTGACTTTTGGGTAATGAACTGAACCCATTGCAGGAAAAAGATGATGTTCAACGTGATGAGAAAAGTTAGAAAAAATCTTATCAACAAGCCAAGGATCCTTTATAGAGAGTGAATTTACAAGTGGATCATCAACCTCTCCAGTTAATGGGGAAAGAAAATGATTTGTGTGAATATAGGACATTGCAATAAAGTGGGCTATTCCAACAGGCAACAATGATATTAAAAAGAAAGTTAGAGGGTTATTATTAGATACTGCTACAAAAAGAAAAATTTGAAACGATAGAATAACAAAGAGTTCAAAAAAAACAAAAAGCCTGTCTTTATTGTCTTTAAACAGTTCTTGAATCCTCTGGTATTTCTTATCCTCTTTAATACTGGTCTTTTTCCCAATTAATCCATAAAACATTGTATTAAAGAAATACCAGAAAAAGCCTGTTGACATAAAAACCAAGCTAAAAAACGGATGGAATGATTCATCAGATATTCTTATCTTATAAACAAATTTTTCTATTGGATTTTTGGGGCTTTCATCCAAAACATAACTACGATCAGGATCATCAATATTGCCTGTTCTAGCATGATGAAAGTTATGAACTTTTTGCCAGAAAGATGGAGCAAAAAGATTTAACACCCCTATAGAAAGTCCCACAATATATGCAATCGGCTTTGACTGTATTATGGAGTCATGAAAGAGATCATGGAGAAAGAATGTCAATGCTCCAAGAGATATTCCCATAATTACTGACATAGCAACTTTAAAAGGAATAAAGCCAATATTTACTATGCTATATATTCCAATCAAGTAAACTGACATAAAAAACAAGTAATGAAAAACATGTTTAAGGTCTGGCTTAAAACATTCATCGGGTAAAAATTTTCTTAATTCTTTCCTGTATTCACTTTTAGAAATTAGCTTTAAATCCTTCATTGAGCTAATATCTAATCTTTCTTTTTCTTTTAAATTTATTTTTTCTTTGGTCATTTCCATATTCTTTATTATTCTAAAGGGTTAGATTTTAAAAAGATTTAAATTAAAAAATAAACCTTCTCTTGATTATGACAATTTTTTTCGACCTTAGTAATTTTCGCTAAAACTTCTTTTTCTTCTACTATTGAAGCCTTCTTCATACCCACCACTACGTGAGTTTCCAAAATTCCTGTCATCTTCACCTTGTTTTCGAGCAAGACTAACATTAACAGGTCTACCTTTGATTTCAAAACCATTTAAAGCTTCAATAGCTTGTTGAGCTTGGTCTTCCGCACTCATTTCTACAAACCCAAAACCTCTTGATCTGCCTGTTCTTCTATCAACTATAACTTTAGCTGATGATACTGTTCCATATTGCTTAAATGCATCTTCAAGCTCTATATCACTTACTTGAAATGACAAGTTGCCTACAAATAACTTTGCTACCATATTTATCCCCTTTCACAAGGTACTTGAAAAACTTTTGAAAGAGAATAAAGAACAAGACCAGAAACAACAGGACCAGAACTTAAAACTCTTCTAAAGCACACAAATACTAACACTTACTAAACATGTCTAATTAAAGACCTTTAAATTATATCATGTCTTTAAAACGATCATTTGATATTAAGACCAGTAAAGGCCTTATCTAAGGATCAATTGCTACTTTTATTTTTATTGCTCTTTTCAGCTTTTTTTAACTGACAAGTACCTGTTTTATTATAATAACAAGTTCTCTCTTTAACCATCTTTTCATATATTTCATTTAACTGTTTTTCTGCATAGTCATTTTTCAAAAGAGGATTCAGTATTTTTGTTGCTGTTAGATTATCAATTATAGTTCTGAAGACCTTATAACCAGCTAAAACTTCACCTTTTGGAGTAACCATATGAACATCTTTTTCGCATTCTTCTTTAGTCAACTCTGGAAATATTTTATAAGTTATAGGATTTCTATAAGATATAAATTTAAACTTCCCTTCCCAATCCAAAGACTTAATGTGTTTTGTAGCAGATGTACAGTAAGGGCATACACTATCATAAATAACCCAATAATAATTTCCTTTGTCTGGAATAGAGCTATCAGTATATTCTTCTACCACAGGCTCTTTTTTATCTTCAGCAAAGGTAAGTAATGAAGCACTAGAAAAAATTAAAAGAGCAAGAAGAAGACAATTAGTTACTTTTACTGCATTAAAAAGTCTTTTTCTAAAATTTTGAGAAATAACCATTCTATTATATTCCTTAATTTATACCTACAACAAATAGTCAATTTAGTTAAGTTTATATCACAAATATTTTAGATCAGCAAAAAAGAATTTTTATATCAAGAAATTATAAGCTATTACAAGATAATAGTCTCCCCAAAACACATTTAAGTTCAAAAAGTAATCAAAAAATACAACCATGGCTTGGACTTGATTTATTGCAAAAGTAATTAAAAGTATCAAAAAAATCAAGGGATAGCCTTAAACAAAAAGCTTAGTACAAGAACACTCAAGGGGATTTACTAGAATAAAAAAAAACTTAACCAGAACTTAATGTTTCTATGAGAAACCTTTAGGGAGCTAAAGATTCTTTAATCATGATAAATAAAATGAGAAAAAATTTAAAGAAAATTTTAATGGCTTTCACTTTACTTGTCTTTTTAACAAGTCAAACAAGTGCATATGCTGTTTTTATATATTCTGCAAAAAGCAGAAGCTTAAGAGCTCAGGAAAATTTAAAAAGCAATATTCTCCCTGCTTTCAGATATGACAGAAACAATATTGAACTGAATCAAAGAGCATCAATTGATCTAATTCTTGAAAAAACAAGTTCAACTGTAACCGTAGAAATTATTGGTGCAGAAGGTACAGGACTTGGCATAGATAACACCACTCTGTTAAAAAATGGATTAAAAATCATTACACCAAAGCAATTAAGAGTTAATGAAACCACCTCTATAGCTAACTCAAGGATTAAAAGTCTTAAAAATAGCAAGGTGAAATTTAATTTGAAAAATATTCAAAACCAATCATCAATTATCAACGCTGCAGATTTTAAAATTTTTAAAGTTCAAGTGAAAGGTATTCTTCCAGGTTCTTATACTCTTAAAGCAACAATTGATGGTGGCAAAACAACACAAACCACTATCTTCACAAAAGCAGATTTCAGGCTTGATACATTAACTCCTTCAATTATTAACCCTGGTATTGAAAGTACGATTACTTTAGTTGGCAAAGGGTTTGATTCACTAGACGAAGTTAACTTTAGCAGCTCTGAAATATCAGTTAAAGAAGTTTTAAGCCTTGATGAAAACACATTAAAAGTAACTATCTCATCAGATGTAAATATTGCCCCAGGTGCATATAACATTACAGTTAATAGTCCACTACTTGGTAAATCAGCAACTATAATTAATGGAATATTTGTAAATGGTCAAAGTCTAGGACCAGACTCTAATACTATGGACGGCATAGATGGTGTTAATGGTGTTAACGGTATTAATGGAACTAATGGAAAAGATGGAAAAAATATCTGTGATAATTTTGATGATAAGCTAATGATCTTTACAAATAATCTTCTTCCAGGAAGCCAAGCAACTGTATTTTTTGATCCTGTTCTTTGTAATTTGACTTTTGGAATCCCATCTGGATTTAATGGGGTAAGTGGATCAAATGGATCTAACGGTTCAGATGGAATGGGTCTTTGCAACAATATTAATGCAACTCCAACAACAATTACAACGACCTTATCACCAGGATCAATGGCTACGGTAGCCCTGGATCCTGCAGCTTGTACAATTACATATGGAATTCCTCAGGGCAATACTGGAACTACAGGTACAACTGGTGCTACAGGAGCAACTGGCGCTACTGGTGCTACTGGAGCTGCTGGTATGGATGGTACTAACGGTACTAATGGAACTAATGGCTTAAACAGTCTTGTAAGTATTACTACTGAATCTGCTGGTGCAAATTGTGCTACTGGCGGTAAAAAAGTTGAGTCTGGCCTTGATTCAAATAACAATAATACTTTAGATACTCTTGAAATTACTTCTACTAATTATGTTTGCAATGGTGCTACAGGAGCAACTGGTGCTACCGGTGCTACTGGCGCTACTGGCGCTACTGGTGCTACTGGTGCTGCTGGTATGGATGGTACTAATGGTACTAACGGAACCAACGGTACTAACGGTATAAATTGCTGGGATTTAAATGCTAACGGAGTAAATGACTCAAGCGAAGATATAAATATGGATGGAAGTTACAATACTCTTGATTGCCAAGGGCCTGAATTAAGAACAATAGAAGAAGTCATTGCTAATTGGAGTACCCTTTCAGATGAACAAAATTACACAACTGCTTCAGGAGCAATGTCAAGAATGGTAAAAATCCCATACTTTATTCATGATGGATTAGTATACGGAGGATTCTGGGTAGACAAATACGAAGCATCAAGATCAGATGCAACTGCAACTACTGAAGGAACTTCAAGCGTCCCTGTAAGCTCAAGAAATGTTGTTCCATGGACAAGCATAAGCCTTTCATCAGCTAAAGCAAATGCAAGCTCAGCAAGCAGACAAATTACTGGACTAGGCAGCTGTAAATTAATAAACATGAAAGAATGGTATGCCTTATATTTACTTGGAAGATACAGCAAAGTAACAGGCATATTTGGTGCAACATCAACCGATGGTTGGAATGAAAGAGGAAACACTAGATCCAGTCAGGATGGAAGAGCAAGTGGGACTAAGATTTGTTCAGATGATCCAACTGAAAATGGTGGCGGAACTGGAAGATGTTTAACAGGAACAGGATTTAAGAGCTGGGGACATTTACTTGATACTACTTCAACTACAAATCCAAGCGGAACATCACTAGGCAGCTCAGCAGATAATGCAACAAACTCTACAAGCGCATTTGACGGAGACTTACAGGTTTATGATTTAGTAGGAAATGCAAGAGAATGGGTTGATTTTACAATTACAAAATCCTCTGCTGGCTATGTAGTTGATTCAGGATATCAAGCAGCAAACATTCCTATTCCATATACTTCAAACAACAAGTTTATTAGTTTTCAAAATATTGCAGGTAATACCGATAATTCAACAAGTTCCAATGAAGTTGAGTTTAGAGGACTTGGTCTTCCACGTACAGGAACTACAAGCTCAATCACTGACCTGAATGGTGGATCAAATGACGGGAAATTTTTCACCAATGCCACAAATCAACAATATGGAACACTTAGAGGTGGTTCATGGTCAACTTCAACTGATTCAAAATCACCAATATACACAGATTTAAGCAATGCACCCACATACACTAATTCCGGTGCCGGTTTTAGAGTAACTTGCGATGTCACAACTCCATAAATGATACTGAGAGTTACATCTATCTCAAGATTAAATTTTTTTTATCATTTTCTGTAACCCTCGGTATCAGAAACGTAAATGTTTTACAAGATTACTCATTGATTTAAAAAGCAGGGATTAAATATACTCTTTTCTCCAACATAAAGTTGGGGAAGGAGATAGAAATGAAAAAAAACA
>OBEQ010298969.1_pt1 | contig 13678 bp, 16 predicted proteins | sample 1670901 | NCBI WGS metagenome assembly OBEQ01 (sample SAMEA104232315, study PRJEB22302) | groundwater metagenome | biome: forest; feature: aquifer; material: groundwater | place: USA | collected 2011-08-07 | depth 5.4 m
ATCCACGCCTCGTCCGTTGAATACCTGTGAAATCCGCCGCCAATCTGGTCATGGAATCCGCCCTTTGCCATGGAATCGAGGGTCTTCCTCACCGCATATCCGATCGTTTCCTCGCGCGTAAAATAATACCTGTTCATGAGGAACTCAATCGCGCCGGGTGCAGGGAATTTGGGAGCTGTTCCAAACCCTCCATGCTCAGGATCATAGGCGGACAATATGGACGATTCGGAGCGTTCAAGAACGGCCCGGTCTATCTCTCCGGATGAGTGAGTCTCTACCTTAAGCACCGCAAGAAGCCTGTCGGCATATTCCTCAATCTCTCCGCGCCTCGTCTTGTAAAAATCCGATACCGCCTTAAGCACCTTGCCAAACCCGGGCCTCCCCTGCCTGTCTTCAGGCGGGAAATAGGTGCCGCCGAAAAAAGGTTTTTTCTGATGAGTAAGGAAGACGGAGAGAGGCCATCCGCTGCCGTTGCCCATCGCCGATACGGCCCGCTGGTAACGTCTGTCGATATCGGGTCTCTCGTCCCTGTCGAGCTTTATACAGATAAAATCTTCGTTCAGGAGGCGGGCGATCACCTCATCCTCAAAAGATTCCTGCGCCATAACATGACACCAATGACACCATATGGCCCCCGTGCTGAGGAAAACAGGTTTATCTTCTTCCGCAGCTTTTTCGAATGCTTCTTCGCACCATGGGTACCACTCGATCCGCTGCCCGGCTGCATGTCTCAGATAAGGGGATTTCTCCTGGATCAGCCTGTTCATCGAACAACTTGTCCGGCTAAGCACGGCATGCTCATTGCCTCTCGATCATCTTCATCGTCTCACGCATGAAAGCCGGAAGGTCCGACGGTTGGCGTGAGGTAACTAGATTCCCGTCCACCACCACCTCTCTGTCTTCATATATAGCCCCTGCTTCTCTCATCTCGGGAGCTACAGATTTATAACAGGTGGCATGTCGGCCCTTCAGAAGGTCCGCGGTTATCAGTAATTGAGGTCCATGGCATATAGCCGAGACCGGCTTGTTCACTCTGAAAAAAAACCGGGCTATCCCGACCGCCGTCCTGTCCTTCCTGATCGCCTCCGGCGCCTTGCCGCCGGGAAGAATGAGGATATGGTATTCCTCCGGGTCAAGCTCTTCAAAGGTCTTGTTTACCTCTATCTCGTAGCCGTGTTTGCCTTTTATCCGGCCTCTTTTCATTGAAGCGATATCCACCTCGATCCCCTCTTCCTTCAGCCGGTAATAAGGCACGAAAAGTTCCAAATCTTCAAAGTTATCTGCGCTGATCATCAAAGCCTTCATAGAATCATTCCTCTTTTTTAAAGCGTATCACAGAAGAAAGAATTGTCAATCGCCCCGAACGCCACATATCACGGGCCATGTGGATACCGGAGGGGCTTTCTTCGGACCGTTTCTTTTTTGGCGTAGCCATAAATCAGGCTTTGTCGCATTATCGCGTCAAGGTGTTATAATTTTCGTAATAATGCTTTCAGCGCACATCCGGATGAACGAAGACCAAATATATGATTGCCTTATCGTCGGAGCAGGCCCCGGCGGCCTGCAGGCGGCCATCTATCTGGGACGATATAACCGCACTGTAATGCTCATAGACAGGGGGGGCGGGAGGACATGGCACGCAAAACAAATCGAGAATTTTCTCACCCAGAGGGCCATTTCCGGCCGGGAGATCATACGGATCGGGATGGAACAGGCAGCGAGTTTCAATGTGAAGATCGAGAGAGGCCAGGTCAACCAAATCCTCAAGAATGAATATTTCGAAGTGTCAACCGAAGAAAAGCGGTACTTCGGGAAATTCGCTGTCGTATCTACAGGCGCTTACGACAATCTCCCCCCTCTGGAGAACGTCCATAAATTTCTCGGCACCTCTTTCTTCACCTGCATCGACTGCGACGGATACCGCACTACGGGAAAGAAACTCCTCATCCTCGGCAACTCTCTGAAAACAGTTCACCTGGCGTTCGGCATGAAAGAGATGTTCACGCAAGACATCACGCTCGTCCTGTATTTTCATACGCCGCCCGAGGCATATATCGAAGCGCTCAGGGAGGAGAACATTCGCCTGATCATGGGCCGCCCGGCTAAGATCATAGGAGACCATAAGATCGAGGCCGTCGAACTTCAAGACGGCACGCGGATCGAATGCGAAGTAATCATGTCCAACTTAGGGTATAAATTGAACGATTCATTTCTATCCGGGCTGAAACTCAAGAAGGACCGCGACAATTTCAAGTACATAACCGACCGCAATTATGAATCATCGTTAAGCGGACTCTATATCTTGGGTCCCCTGACCGGCAATGACCAGGCGATCATCGCGGCAGGAGAAGGCGCATCAGCTGCGATCGATATAAAAAAGAGGCTCCTGGAGTATTAGATCCGGCCCTTCAGTGCAGGAAGGGGACCTTGAATATCAGGAGATAGCCGTTGAGCGAAAGGACGCCGCCCGCCACCGCGGAGACCAGGGAAAAAGCAAAAACAGCATGAGAAGAAGAGAGGATTGCTATGGACGCAAGGACGATTGAAATCTGAAGGAGCGCCTCGGCATAGTCGAAATAAGGATCCCTACTTCTGTTAATCTCCCTTTCGGATTCCAGTTTTTTCGCTTCCTGTTCTATAGGCAGCTTCTCTTTCCTGTAACGCTCCTCTTCCTCGCCGATCTTTCTGATCAGCTCCTCATAACGTTTCCGTGCCTCCGGGGTCATGGATTTTCCCCTCTCGATGAGACCAGTTTCCATCTGCATCTTCTGTGTCTTGTAAAGGTGTTCCCTCATGACCTTTGACTGGTAGAATGCCCATTGGTCCGATGACTGCTGCTGGGCAAGGAGCATCTCCTTCATCGCGTGATTGCCTCCCAAAGAGGTGATGGCGAGGACGACTGCATAAATAGCGGTGGTAAGGGCCACCCGCTTTGTAAATTTCTTTCCCTTAATCTCTTCAAGCTCTTCGGTATTTGGAAGTTCGACTTCAGCCATATCGTTACTATCCTCCACTTTTTACCCGGCTTCCTCAACCGGCCAGATTATATTATCATATCGAACCGCGATTTCATAGAGTCCGGACTCATTCCGCCAGCGGCTGCCGGCTTGCGGCACGTACAATAACTGGTATACTCATAAGTAAGCGATCTTTTTTAAAAACTGCATACAAAAAGTCTTTCGGCGGATTTTTGAAATCGGAGGCGTCATGAATTCGAAAGAAAAGTTACTCGAAATTGTAAAGAGGCTCAAAAAAGAATATCCTAACCCGGCAACGGCCCTGCGCTTCAAGTCGCCTTTCGAACTTCTCGTGGCAACTATGCTCTCGGCGCAGACTACCGATGTGCATGTAAACAAGGTGACCGAATCCCTTTTCAGGAGATACAAGACAATAAATGACTACGCGGAGGTTCCGCTTGAGACCCTTAAAAAGGATTTGAGTTCGATAAACTTCTATAACAACAAAGCAAAGAACATCCAGGCCTCGGCGAGGATGATCATGGAGAAATTCAATTCGAAGGTTCCAAAGACGATGGAGGAACTCACGTCCCTTCCGGGCGTCGCAAGAAAGACCGCGAATATCATTCTTTCAAACGCATATGGAATCAATGAGGGGATAGCCGTTGACACCCACGTAAAGAGACTCTCCCTGCGCCTGGACCTTACGAAAAACGAAGACCCTGTAAAGATAGAAAAGGATCTTATGGCGATAACTCCGAAGGAGGAATGGGGGACCTTGACACACCTTCTGATCTTTCACGGGAGAAAAATATGCCAGGCGAAGAAGCCGAAACACAGCGAGTGCGTTCTTTACGATCTCTGCCCATCCAGGTATATTTAATAACTCTACGGAGGTAATTCATGTCTCGCAGCAATTGCACTATTCTCGACACGGGCGACAGATTCCCGAAACTGAACGTAAGTCTGGTTACGGGGGACATGATGTCACTGCCCGACGATTTCGGCGGAAGCTGGGGCATACTCCTTTTTTACCGGGGGCATTGGTGAATCTTCTGCCGACAGCAGTTGCTGGATTTTCAGAAACACATGAAAGATTTTGAGAAAAAGAATATCCGGGTCATCGCGGCCTCGGCAGACCCCTGGGAAAAGGCGCTGCAGACAGTCGAGAGGTACAGGCTATCCTTTCAGGTCGGCTACGGCCTGAACCCATCTGAGATTTCAGCGCTCACGGGTGCTTTTTACAATGCCAAGGAGAATTATCTTCATGCCACAGGCTTTATTATAGGGCCGGACGGAAAAATTGAGAACGTGGTCTACAGCAGCCGGTCCATAGGCAGACTGGTAGCACAAGACTGCCTCGACTTCATTGGGCCGTGACCCTCAGCCAGGGGGATGCCCGCCATCCCGGGCTTTATTCGGTCACATCGAGTACGCCTTCCATGCCTCGTTCCTTGTGGCTCTTGAAGAACAGGAACTTCTTGTCGCAGAAGAAGGGATATTTGCCGACCTTGGTTGCGGTGAATTTTATCACCTTTGGCTCGGCACTTAAAGACTCCTTTATTCGAAGTCCGGCCTCCGGTGCGTCAATAACAAAATCGTGAGGAGTAATCTCGGCCTCTTTTTTGACCGTCACCTCGACCGGGACATTGACCCTTACCACGACATAATCGGGATCAAAAAAGAATGAGCCGGCAAAGATGGTGACCCTCTGAATGCCGTCCTTATCGATAGCAGTTTTAAAAACCTTTTTTTCTTTTTCGGCAGCAAGCGCCATCCCCGCAAGAAGGAGGATGCTCACAATGCAATTGATGATTCTCATCGCCTCTCCTTTTTTTCGAATAATCTCACTTCCACCCTTTCGCCACTATCTCTCGCGACTTTTTGTAGGGGAATTTTTTGACGAGTTCCGACACCGCCAATTTCTGGTCTCCTTCCCTCATAAAATGAGCGAGCACAGCGGCGGCCCAGTAGTCATTATAGTATTCGGTGTCTTTCAACTGGACTGGAACGCCTTTTGAATTCGTCCTGTGACATGCCCCGCAAGTGACAGGACCGGCGTATTTTCCGTCCGGACTGAACTGGAGCGCCTGCTCATGAGTAGTCAGATCGACCGTGCCTTCAGGCCCTTCGTATCTCACTGGGTACAAGCCATGGATCGATTCGTGGCATGACTGACAGGCGACGTTGCCGTGGGCCTTGGAGTAGCGATACAGCGAATACTTGTTCGGCTGATCTATCGGGAAATAATTGCCGCCTTCGCTTTCCACGAAGGGCGCAATATGGCAATCGGCGCAGTGGGGCTCTCCCGCTGAAAGCCACCAGTCTTTTCCAGCAGAGGCGGAAGCGTAAGACACCGCATCTCCTTCCCCGGAGTTCCAGGACAGAAGTCTTAGGTTGCCCTTCCCGTCTTTAGCCGCCTTTGCGAGCGTGGCGCCGGTATGCCTCGCATAATATGAAATTAGGGGATCGCCTTCTGCACCGACAACGGGGTCGGCAAAATATTCTCTGAACCTCTTGCTTTCCCCGTCGGCCACGGTCTTTATCACATCCCCTACCGGCTTATTTCTAATTGTCACACCCTGCTGGGTTACGATGTTAACCAGGTTATCATACCTGTATAGTTCCTGTGAAAGCGGGCTGTGACAGTTTGAACAATAGAGACCTCTCAGTTCAGGGACCGCTTTACCGTTTTCGTCCTTCATGCTCACTTCCTTCAGATACCACTTGCCTATCTCGTTGAGGAAGAAGGGCGGCTTCGCATCGGGGTTCGTATGGGCGTCCCTTCTCAGGTAACATCCCCCCCCGGAAATCCTCACATCTTTACCCGAAAACCTTGGCATGCCATCCTCATCAACTACAGCGAAAGGGTTAAGAGCCGGGTCATTCATCTTCTCGATCTGCCAGTGCATAGGATGACATGCCTGGCAGTTCTGCGTCCTCCCTGCCTTGTCAGGCATCGGGACCGCTGAATTATGCACCGCATGGACCGCCTCGCTCAGCGGCTTTGCCCTGACGGTCTTATACCCAGTCGCCCCCGGTCTCGGAGACTGCAGGTTTCCCGAGACGTTATCTCCGTGACAATCCGGACAATATACCGGGCCTACCGGACCCAGCCGGTTCGACGAGGCCTCGGAGTTGTACGCTTTAAGAAACGCTGTCCCCTTGTGCCTGTCATGCAGCTCAAGGATGTTGATAGTGGCCTGCGACTGGCGTGCCATGAATTCACTGATGTCGGGATAGTTCTTCTTCCAGTAGGCATATTCTTTATCAAATAAGTTCAGACCTTCCTCACGTGAAAGCTTGGCGGCTCTGCCCGGGCCGGAGTGACAGACATAGCAATTTGGGAGATCAACGGGGTTCGTACCGAAGAACTCAACATTTTTTCCCCTGGCTGTAATTGGCTTACCCGCCTTATCGCGGAGCTTGACCACCGAATATTGATAGGGTTGGAAGTCGCCGTGGGACACTGTCCTTATCGTCCCCTTCCTCCTGCTGTCATTGAACGCGGTCAACGGCAGCCCGAGTGCGTCCCAGAGATATGACGATGTCAGCGTGAGGAGGACATTCTTCACTTCCGGGACCAGCGAGTCCGTGAAGACCTTGTTGCCCCCTTTCTTGCCGGCGTAGGAGAGATACCCTCCCGCAAGGCTTTTGCCGGTCGGACCCGAATCTACCGGGACCTGGATGTCCTTTCCGACATGCAGCCTCTTCGCACCAGTCCAGTTTTCCGGAACGGAGCCTTCAAGATCCTTATAAATAAAGAGATGTGTCCAGACATAATTCGCCATGTCGTCACCGGGGTCATCCATCCTCCCGTTCCCGTATACGTCCTTGGGCACCTGCCAGTACTTCATCTTGTTCCCCTCGCTGTAACTGTTGTCCCTGATCGAGTAATAAAGAGACACACCGTCATTAGGGGAGAGCATAACGGGAACGCCCCCATTTTCACCGGACTTGAATGCCTGCGCCTGGACGCTGTTATAGGGAGGAATTACGCAGCAATAGGAAACATCGAACCCGACACAGTGCATGCCGAGTTCATAATTGATGAAGATGTTATATGGATTTCTCGGGTCAAAGAGGGCCGCGCCCTCTTCGTGCGTGACGCGTGTGAGAAGGTCATGCCTGAAAGGCGGATTTGGATCGTAGGAAGAACTGGTCCCGTGGGACTGCTGGGTGGCAGCGGTCATCAGTGCCAGTATTAGTATAGAAAACAGAAAGTAGAACAGGCCATATTTTTTCATAGTGTCACCCCTTCGTATTGATAAAGTCCGGATATCAATTGCCCTTCCCTATCCTTCCATGGTACTACGTCCTCCGGCCTTGTCAACTGAGTTCCGCGGCGCTCTTCTTGACAATACCTTCTTGCATGGTAGTCTTTAATTAGGCCTTTTTATATGGACAGACAAAGAGAGGAGACCGGATGAGATGAATATGAGGGAATATTTTGAGCTATTCAGATATCTCATGGAACAATACTGCATGCTTTCTGAGGATATTGTCTTTGTCGACAACATCTCGGACTGGTGCAAGGAACACGGGGTCACAGAACCTGACAAGGACAAGCCGCTCAAGCTGATAATGAAAAACGGTCAGGGCTGCAAGATGCTTGTAAGGGACAACCTGTCCGGCACTGTGCTGGACGAACGGATAAGGGCGGTTGGGATACGGAACCAAGTCACCAACGTTGCATCCAGCAAGGCGGATATGCTGGACACGCCTCACCGGAAGCTGGCCTTTCTCTTCCTTAACGAATATGCCTACAGCCTCCCGGAGGTCGTCGATGACCTCCTCGCAGACGAGTGGGCTTTTGAGGAGATGGAGAGGCTGGGATACTTTAAGACATAGGAGAGCTATACTATCCGACATGCCGCATTTCGGCTTGATGAACACCGAAGACAGCTTTAAGTCCGAAGAAGGCGCCCTGCTCCGCGCTAGACTCCATATCCGCGCGGGCAGGAGACGGTTGCGCCAGGGCAAGATATCATCTGGAATCGTTACGTTATACGATGCACTCCTCTTCGCGATGGAGTCATATATAATATCTCCCCAGCGCAGGGAGAAACTCGACATCAGAGAAGGCGAAGACCTGAAAAACGACAGGACGCTTTACGCCGTGCTCACGCGTTCAGGTGTGCTCGACGGCAAGTTCGACTATGAGGCATTCGATAGGCTGATAGATGAAGAGGCCGCTGAGGAAATGCCCGGGTACGATTATAAGTGGATATTAGAAGGCGTGGAATCGGTGATGACCCAGCTCGGAGTGATGCCCTTTGACGAGGCTGCGCTCCCTCCGGAAGACCCAAAGACGTTTTAGCCGCTATAAAAAATATCAGACGCATTATTGTCCGTCGATATCTCGAACACTCATCCTCTCTTGGCGTTATCACAAACTGCCATACCTTTCAGAGGTTCATATCTTATAATTAATGGGCTAATACATAAAAATATATTGACATCGCAACTGCTATTTGCTCTAATGACATAAATAGCCACCGAAGGGTAACGTCCGGGCGGCCGGATGACACAAAGCTACCTATCCGGGATTTGGGATAGAAGGGTTGTCGAAGTGGCGAGGGGATCAAACGCCTGCTATTTCGTCGCCCGGAATCATTTATGGGAGCAGGAGATATCACCTCAGGCCTTACTGGGAAAGGGATTTATGTACTTTGACGGCGTCGAAAGAAGAATCCATAAAAGACGGCCCCATGCTGATAGCATAGAGTTTTGTTTAATTCCCTCTGATCTGACCACAACACTTCGCGGTATTAGTATAGATATCAGCGATTCCGGAATGTGTCTTTATACTTTTACTCCGATAAATACAGGTCAAAACATAGTAATCAACAATTTTCTTCCAGTGCCATATCAAAAGGCAACTGTACGTTGGGTTAAAAAACATACCGAAGAGTTGTACAGAGTAGGAATCATGTTTATTGAATAGACAACAGCCGTAACTACTCAAACAAGGCCCGTACAAAGTCCTCGGGGACAAAGCCCTGAAGGTCATCTATCCCCTCGCCAACGCCGATGAGCTTTACCGGTATGTTCAGCTCTTTCTTGATTGCAAAGACAATCCCGCCTTTTGCTGTGCCGTCGAGCTTCGTCAGCGCAATACCCGTTACGCCGATCGCGTCGTTGAACATCTGCGCCTGCCTCAGAGCGTTCTGTCCGTTGGTGGCGTCAACCACAAGGAGGATCTCATGGGGCGAACCTGCCATCGCCTTTCCACAAACCCTTTTCACCTTTTTCAGCTCTTCCATAAGGGGGCTCTTCGTGTGGAGTCGTCCCGCCGTATCTATTATCACAACATCGATGCCGCGCGCCTTCGCCGCCTCTATCGCATCGAATACGACCGCCGACGGATCCGACCCGCTCTGGTGTTTCACCAACTGAACTCCGCTCCTCCCTGCCCAGATCTCGAGCTGCTCTATAGCTGCAGCCCTGAAGGTATCTCCCGCGGCCAGCATGACGGTGTGTCCCTGATCACGGAACCTGCTTGCAAGCTTGCCGATGGTTGTGGTCTTTCCAACTCCGTTTACCCCGATGGCAAGTATCACGAAAGGTTTTTCTCCGAACACCACGAGGGGCTGGGGCCGGCCGAGCATCGAGATCATCTCTTTCTTCAAAAAGTCCTTGACCGATCCGGCATCTTTCATCTCGCCCTTTTCGGCTTTCTCCCTCATATGCCGGACTATCTCCGCAGCATTGTTCCCCCCGACATCGGACAGGATAAGGGTCTCCTCCAGTTCTTCGAGGGTCTCCTCATCGACCGTGCGTCCTGCAAATATAGACTCTACCTTTTCTACAAAACCTTTCTTGGTCTTGTTTAAGCCCTCTTTAAGCCTATCGAAAAAACCCATTATACCGCTCCTGTTCTAAAAAGATGACAAGAACTAAAAATACTTTCCGCCGGCAAGGATTGCCTTTTTGTCTATTACATAGACATTTCCTTCCACCCTGCCTTCGAGTTTGATAGGATAACAGCTACCGATGCCTTCTTTCAAATCGTTAACCGAATAATTCACGTCGCATGTCCTGCATATCACACGGCTGCCGTCGAGCCTGTATCCGTTTTTTCTCGGGTAACACTTTGCACAAGCATCGAAGTAAGCCTGGTAAGAGCCGTCCGTTTTCACCACAAAATAGTTTATGTTGTTTTTTCCATCATGAAAGGTGAAAAAAACAGGTTTTTTTTCACCTAAATCATTTAACGATATCTTCACACCGGCTCCGTCGAATGATGCCTCCGGATAAACAGGCATTTTCGAACAGCCACAAAAACAAAGCGCCGTTATAATCAGCATGAACGCAATTCTGCTCATGATAAATTGTAAATTCTGCCACGTACATTTAGCAACTTTCTCAATTCATCTCTTTAGGTATAATATCCCGTGCAGAACTATTACCAGTTTCTCATCCCGCGTATTAACGGTGAATCCATAAGGAAGGACTTCGCCCGTCACCTTTCCCTCGTTAAAAAAGGTATCGCGGGCTTCATAGTATTCGGCGGCAGGCTTGACGAACTGAGGAAATACCTGAGAAGACTTCAGGAAGAATCCGCACTCCCCCTTATCATCGCATCGGATCTGGAGCGCGGACTCGGCCAGCAGGTGAGGGGTGGAACACTATTTCCTCCGGCTATGGCCCTTGCAAAAGCAGCGATAAAAGGCAGGGCGGGGACCGGGTATGACCTGCCCCTGCTCAGGAAAACATTTGCCGCCCTGGCCCGGGAGGCTGCGTATGCAGGTATTAATACCATATTTGCGCCGGTACTCGATATCAATACTAACCCAAAAAATCCGATCATCGCGACGAGGGCCTTTGGAGAAGACGAAAAGACCGTTTCCCTCCTTGGTTTGGAGATGATCAGAACACTCCAGAAAAATGGTATCGCCGCCTGCGCAAAACATTTCCCCGGACATGGAGACACCGAAGTCGACTCTCACATAAGGCTTCCCGTCGTAAGCCGTGAATTTAAAGACCTGAAAAAAAATGAGCTTAAACCTTTCAAAAAAGCGATCTCAAGCGGCGTCAGGATGATCATGCTCGGTCATCTCTCCGTTCCGGCACTGGACAGGTCCGGGCTCCCCGTGTCGATCTCTAAGACAGCAGTGCAGTTTCTCAGAAGAGAGTTACACTATGGCGGTACGGTGATAACCGATGCAATGAATATGGGAGGCATCGGGAAGTATACCGAAGAAAAGGCATCTTTCATGGCGCTCGATGCAGGGGTGGACATCATACTTCACCCTTCTTCAGCTGAAAAAGTTGTCTCCTATCTGAAGGTTAAGAAAAAAGAGTTTAACGTAGTTCGCATTGAAAATCTTCGAGGAAGCCTTCTGCGTTTTCCGGACGAGGACATTCCTCCTTTCGATACCAATAAAAAGCTCTCGGAGGTCCTGGCCGGCGAGGCGATTACGTCAATCGGCCGGTTCAGCCTTCGGAGACCCCTTCTTCTCGTCATCCTTAACGACGAAGAAGATGTGAAAGGCACTGCCCTGGCGGGGTGCCTGAAGAGAGGCATGAGAGACTTACAACTTCGAACGATAAACCGCGCCTCGAAGCGGAAGATACTCTCGCTCCCTGAAAATGTCTCGGTAGTCGTCGCGATATTTTCCGAGACAAAGGGCTGGAAGGGGGGTGCCGGCGACTGGCTTTACAAGGCAATTTCCAGACTTGAGAAAAAGGCGGCGCTGTTTATATCTTTCGGAAGCCCGTATCTCCTTAATGGGATCAGAGGCGCCGCCAAGATCTCGGCATATTGGGACTCCGAATACGCGCAGGAAGCAGTCGCCCGCATAATACTGAAAAAATATAAGGGCTGACGCTGCACCGACGAATTTCCCTCGACTGATGCATTTTCTCAAAAAAAGTCCTATACTTTTACTATGTCCCTGGGAAGAATAAAAATAATCATCCTGATGGGAATAGTCTGCATAGGCTCTTGCACCGGACCCCGGTATCTCAAGAGTGCCAGTACGGGTCCTGAGGAGATAACCGGAACGTGTGATCTGTTTCTTTACGGCCACAGGTATTCTGACGACTTCAAAAATGTCGCCTTCCTGATACCCAGTGGAGGGAAATACACCTTCGAGCTATACGAACCCGAATTCGATTATCACGTCAGGAAAGGTCTCTCTGCGGGTACCGCCATCGAAGAGGCCGAGCAGTTCGTCAGATTTCATTATTCCTTCCAGCGCTCGAAATGGAACAAGATACTTGATCAAGAGGGGAATGTGATCGTCTATGAGTTGAGGCCGATATATTCAACCCTCGACTTTTCATACGGCGATGTCCTTGATGTGCATTACCTCATCAAAGGCGATAAAGTAATTGCGACAGTCGGCCTGAAGCCCGAGATTGAGGAACGGCCGCCCGAACCATTTCTTCTCAGACCCAGGGTGAAATAATGAAGGCACTCGTTACCGGGGGGACAGGATTCATAGGGAGCGGGGTGGTAGATCTTCTTTTGCGTGACGGACATTCGGTTCGACTCCTTTCGAGAAGACACGAAGTTCCCGAAGGGCTGAAGGGAATGGATGTGGAGATTTTTTACGGTGACCTCAAGGACTATGCCTCGGTGACGCGGGCTATGGACGGAATGGATCTCTTTTTCCACATCGGGGAGATTAAGAATATCACTGAAGCGGCTTCTCTCAACAACATAAAGCTTGTCGATCGGATACTTACTGCCATGGCAGAGAGGCAGATGAGACGTCTCATATTCGTAAGCTCCCTCACCGTTGCAGGCATACCGTCTGTGATACCTGCAAACGAAGATACTCAGCCTGAAACGATCCTGGAAGACCATTACACGTCGTATAAAAGAGAAAGTGAGAAGCTCATCATTAATGCAATACCCGGCAGATACGTTATTCTCAGACCCTCTGCGGTCTATGGTCCGGGCTCCAGATACCTCGGCAATTTCATACGCGCAGTCGATAAATTCGGCCCCATCGGCTTTCCTTTTATCGGAAACGCGAAGAACCTGGCCCCGCTCATTTACGTAAAAGACCTCGCAAGGGCGATTTACCTTTCCGGCCTTCTCCCCTCCGCCGCGGGGCAGGTATTCAACCTGACCGACGGCTTTCGCCACAGCTGGCTGGATTTTCTGAACTCGGTGGCCGAACTCCTCGGCAGAAAGTTGAGGGTCATGCCGATCCCTCCGTTCCTTCTGAAGATTCCGGCCATTCCGATTGACATCCTGTCAGGGATGATCGGCATCAAGATGGATCCGGTCCATTATGTGAACTATTTTTCAAAGGACCTCTTCTTCGACAACTCAAAGGCGATGCACCTCCTGAACTGGCGGCCTGAGTTTTCCCTCACTGACGGGGTAAAAGAGATGATAAGGGTTTACCGGGGTGCATAAGGTCAGGTCGACCAAGGCGGCGCGGGAGCAATCAGGCCTTAGGAAATAGTCTCCCCAAAAAATCTCAGACATTTCACCCTTCATTCCTCCGAACTTGCACCGATGTGTACTATAATGAAAAAAGCATGCATACATATCGTGACCCGGAAAAAAGGATCAGAGAGGTCGGTCTACGGCTCTACGACTCGATGAGCAATGTGCCCTCGATATTCGACAGGAGAAGATGGATGGGGAGGCTCATGGACCGGACGATGAGGGACGCAGAGTTCAGGCTCAACCTCTTCAGATACGTCGACGTACTTCCCTCACTGAAAAGCGATGCCCTCGTGGCAGGCCTGATGCA
>OBEQ011973289.1_pt1 | contig 13676 bp, 8 predicted proteins | sample 1670901 | NCBI WGS metagenome assembly OBEQ01 (sample SAMEA104232315, study PRJEB22302) | groundwater metagenome | biome: forest; feature: aquifer; material: groundwater | place: USA | collected 2011-08-07 | depth 5.4 m
ACTCTTATTGCAACTAGCTTTGAAGGAGCAATCACCGCCTGACCAAAGATCACAAAAAAAGGTATTAAGAAGACTAAAGAAGCAAGAAATGATCTGCTTAAATAATAAATGTTATTTTTATTTTCAATAACTCCTTATTGATTAGCTTTCAATAATGGTTCTAGGTTAACTATCTGTTTAACAATTCTTACTTTAATGTCATAAGCTGTGCTTAGCCTTTTAACATCTTTTACAATCAAATCAGGATGGATAACCACTTCTACATCATAATTATTTTTTACTATTGAATCCAAATTATAAACAGAATTTATCTGCCTTCTTAATTTATTAATTGTCTTATGTGAAATTACACCTGATTTGTTTCTTGAAGCTAAATCATCAACTAAAAAATCAAGGTAGTTAAGAGCCATACTAATGTTATTTTCTATTCCTATATAATCAGGTTTGTCACTCTTAAGTTCAAGACGAGCATTTTCTTCACTCCTTAAGGCATCGGTAATGGTTTGTAACTCTTTTGAGGCCTCACCATAATTAACGACATGTCCCCAGCCACAGCCACCTGGATCAGCCTGCCCGTAAAGTGATCCATTGTAATGATTATTATCACCTACACAACCTGAATCAGATGGATTTATTGTTCCACCTCCCTGAATAGTCGGATTTAAATTAGAAGGTATATTAGTGCCACTGATTGAATCGCTAACTATCTGTATTCCTACGCCAGGTCCATCAATGATAATCCATATACCTGAACCGGTTTGTGATTTAGCTGCCAGCACAAGATGCTGTGATAAAAATATTCCAATAATTATATATAAAAAAAGCTTTTTCAAATTTACATACTCCAGAACTAACTTATAACATCGAGTGGGTTAAAATACAATAATGCTTTCTGGATTCATAAATTAAGGCATTAAAGATATGAATAATTAACACAGAGGAAATCTGGTATGGTTCTTATTAAGAATATTTTTTAATGAACAAACTCCCGCAAATCACTTTACTTTTTTGGATCATGAAAATAGCTGCGACTACCCTGGGCGAAACGGCCGGAGACCTTTTATCTATGACGCTGAATATAGGCTATGAAGTTAGCTCTATAATTTTGATTGCGATCTTTTTAGTCACTCTTGTGACCCAATTAAGGTCTAAAAAATATCATCCATTGCTTTATTGGACTGTCATTCTTTCAACTAGTACTGCTGGCACAACAATGTCAGATTTTATGGATCGCACCTTAGGGCTTGGTTATGCTAAAGGCTCTCTTGTTTTAATCACGATATTGACAGTCATTTTTATATACTGGCATTTTAGTGATCACTCTTTTTCTGTGACAGAGATTAAAACGTTTAAAGTTGAATTACTTTATTGGACCGCCATTTTATTTTCAAATACCTTGGGCACCGCTTTGGGTGATTTCTTGTCCGATAATTCTGGTCTTGGATTTGAAGGTGGCGCCATTTTAATTGGCGGATTACTGGTGCTGACAGCCTTAGCCGTATTTTATACACGGATTTCTAAAACCCTATTGTTTTGGATTGCATTTATTCTTACTCGTCCCTTTGGAGCGACTATGGGTGATGTTCTTACAAAATCTCCTCAAAAAGGCGGTCTTGGCTTTGGTACTATTGGCTCTTCTTTAGTTCTTGGATCAATACTTGTAATTTTGATCCTATACACAAGTGCAAAACAAAATAAGGATATAAAAGGTGAAAGCAGATAGAGCACTTTTGTTCAGAAACTTTTTGATGTTCAAAGCCAATTCGACCCTGTAATAAATAGTGGTCTAGGGTAGTGAGGTAATAAACTATTGCGGCGGTACTGGTAATTTCGGTATATTAATATAACCCTCATGCTCTTGTATTGCTGTCTTAGCTTTGTTGACTACTCTCCGCCAATTTAAACATAAGTACTACGTTCAAAATAATTTTAAGATCAAGATTCTCTCTCAGTTATTATATTTATAACTCCACCAGCATTAATCTCTACTTGAAGAGTAATTGGTCTACAGCATACTTCACAATCATATGTAAGGAATTGATCCTGTCCGCCAGTCAGATCAATTCTAATCTCAATACTTTCTAAACAGTAAGGGCAGTTTATAACATGGTCTTCTTCAACACTTGGCATAGAGATTTATGCTAACATTATCACCGCTTAATTTGAGAATCAAATAAAGGATTTTAAATGATAGAAACCTTAAACCTCTCTTTATCTTTCGGCGGGAGAAAACTATTTGAAAACGTTAATATCAAATTCTCAGATGATAATTGCTACGGCATAATAGGTGCAAACGGTGCTGGAAAATCAACTTTTCTTAAAATACTTTCAGGTGAAATTTTGCCTTCAACTGGATCTGTGATTAAAGGACCAAATGACAGGATTGCTGTTTTAAAGCAAAATCATTTTGAATATGATGATTTCCTTGTGATTAAAACAGTTTTTATGGGACATCAAGAACTGTATAAAGTAATGGAAGAAAAAGAAGCACTTTATGAAAAATCACCAGAGCAATTTACTGAAGAAGATGGTATTAGACTTGGTAAATTAGAAGGTGATTTTGCAGGATTAAATGGATGGGAGACTGAAGCAGAGGCTGCCATTTTACTCAATGCCCTGGGTATTTTAAATGAATTACACAGCAAGAAAATGAAAGATCTATTAGATAGTCAAAAAGTAAAAGTATTGTTAGCTCAAGCACTTTTTGGTAATCCTGAAGTATTGTTATTAGATGAGCCGACTAACCATCTTGATACAAAATCAATTGCCTGGTTAGAAGAATTTTTACTGAATTATAAATCTACAGTTATAGTGGTTTCTCACGATCGACATTTCTTAAATAAAGTGTGTACTCATATAGCAGATATTGACTATGAGCAAATTACACTTTTCACTGGAAATTATGAATTCTGGAAAGAAACCAGTGAGCTTGTCAGAAAGCTATTATCCGAATCAAATAAGAAAAAAGAAGAACAAATTAAAGAGTTAGAAGATTTCGTTCGACGTTTTAGTGCAAATGCATCAAAATCAAAACAAGCAACTTCTCGCAAAAAACAAATAGAAAAAATCACTTTAGATGATATAAAACCTTCATCTAGGCGTTATCCTTATATCCATTTTGAATGTGGGCGAGGTGTTGGAAAGGAAATCTTGAGCATTAAGGGTTTAACAAAAACTATCAATGGAGAAAGGGCAATAAATAATTTTGATCTACTTGTTACTCCGGGTGAAAAAGTTGCTTTTGTAGGAGAATACGATTTTGCTAAAACTGCTTTATTGGATATTTTGTCTGGCAATCTAGAGGCAGACAGTGGAACATTTACTTGGGGGCAAACCACCAGTCTAAGTTATTTACCTAAAGACAACAGCAAATTTTTTGATAACTGTGATTACAATTCAATCGATTGGTTACGTCAATTTTCAGAAGACCAATCAATGGAATTTCTTCGTGGTTCTTTAGGGCGTATGTTATTTGGGGGTGAAGAGGCTCTAAAAAAAGTAAATGTCCTGTCCGGTGGTGAAAAGATGCGATTGATGTATTCAAAAATGATGCTAAGTAAAGCAAATATTTTATTATTAGATGGACCAACAGATCACCTTGATCTAGAATCAATTGTCTCAGTGAATGGAGCATTAGAAAAATTTAAAGGCGTTATTCTGATTAACTCACATGATCACAGCTTGGTACAATCAGTAGCCAATAGAATTATTGAGTTTACTCCAAATGGAGTCATAGATAAAAAGATGAGTTATGATGAATACTTAGAAAATAAAGAAATCCGAGCTCAACTGAAAACTTTATAATAGGGGTCGTTTATAGATTATTTAGCAAATTTGAAAAGCTATTAATCTGAGCTATATACGCCTCCTCAAAAAAGTTCTATGTTTGCTTCAGCTTTTGGTTTTGATAGTCTAGCAAAAAGACTTGCTGTCTAATTCAAATATAAAATATCAAAATACTAGAAAGATTAAATCTGAAAGTGTAATCTCAACTAAGTAATATAAGCAGTTTTATTGCGGTTTCAGTATTTCCCTCTTTTCTGCTATCATATTCACAATCTAAAAAATATTCATGAGAATACAACCACTAATTGAGGAAAGGATACTTCCTGGAAAGAAAGTTTCACGTAGAAGCTTTTTAAAAACTGGATTTTCTACGGTAACAGCTCTCTCAATGTTTCCAGAGAAGCTTTTTGGAAGAACAGGTACAAATATTAATTTAAACTCAAGGTACAGAATGATACCAGTTGGAAATGTACAAAGACCAATTGTAATTGTTTGGCTTGAAGGTGGTATGAGTCATATAGATTCATTTTGCCCATTACCAGAAGCACAAGAAGATATACGTGGTCCCTATGGAACGATTCAGACAACACAACCTGGGGTAAGAATCTCATCAATGCTTCCACTTACAGCAGAGCACTTAAATAAAATGGCACTTATGAGAAATATCAAAGTCAATGATCCAACGTCAAATCATCCGACTTCAACTACTTATATGTTTACTGGAAGTAATAGAACAATAGGACGAGATGTAAATGAAAGAGCGGTTCATGAATCATTTGTCACTAGATTTAGTGGACATTTCGGACAAAATAATATTGGTTATGTAGCTTTTTCAACACAACCTGGTTTTAAAACTTTTTATCCTGGAATGGCACATGCGGACAGCTTACTTATAGTGCAAGATCAAAGTGAACATGATAATTCAGGGAATCATCCTTATCCTTCACCGTTTCAAGAAAATACAAATCCAGAAATAATATCAAGAAGAAATCAATTACTCCGACAAATTAATAATTTTAATGTAAACAGTGAGCAAGTTAATAGATGGGATAGGAATGTAGAAAATGCGAATAAAATATTAAATGGAAATTTTAGTAGAGCATTTGATTTAACAAGGGTACCAGACAGAGTTAGGGATATGTATGGAAAAACATCTTTTGGAAATTCTGCACTAATTGCAAAAAGGCTGGTTGATGAAGAAGCACCATTTATTATAATTAACAACCCTGGGTGGGATCAACATTTTAAACTGAAAGATGAATCCCAATATTCTCTTAACTCAGGCTTAGATTATAAGCTGCCAGAGTTTGATAAGGTAATCTCAGCACTTTTTACAAATTTAGGAGACAGAGCAATTATTGCAATAGGTACAGAGTTTGGCAGGACACCAAGAATTAATAAGGATCAAGGAAGGGATCATTGGACAAAATCAGGATTTTTAATCATTGGTGGTGCAGGGATTACTCCAAGGGTATTTGGAGGAATTAATAATAGTGGAGAAATAACTGGTAATGATGGAATATTTTTAGGTGAATTTATGATGCCTACAATTGCAAAAGCTGCAGGATATGAATTTTATGAAGATAGGGGTGGTGCACTAAGTGCAGAACCAATTGAATATTATCCAATATTTTAATGTTAATTATGACTCCCATACAAGTGTTTTGTATTCACTACCAAATTCAAAGCGACTAAAGTTACTTTATAAGTGTCTAATGCACCCTGCTAGATTACTTTCTGCTCTCTGACTTAAACCCAAACAGCCAGTTAAATACACCTTGTTTTAATGAGTTAGATAAGTGTGGTGTCTCACCACAAAGTATCTTCATAGCATGGTGTGAATAATTAGGACGTTTAATTATTGGAAAAAGAAGTCTTGAAAATCTGTAGAATACATTACCTAATCTTTGCGAAGCATTAAAATGTGATGCAAATTTGTCATGAATTTGTTCTGTATATTGATCTACGGTGTCGCTTGCTACACATTCTGCAGCAATAGAACCACTTACTATCCCATTAAAAATACCATCACAAAAAAATGGATTTACAAGTCCTGCTGCATCGCCTACCAGTAAAATTTTCTCATCATCAGTATGTAAAGATTCTCGTCCATTCCACAGAGGAATAGGATGTGCATGAAAAACCAGATCGTTTACATTATGGGTAACTTGTAAAGAAGTAAGATATTGAGATATAGCTCCATGTATGAGTGCACGAGGTTTTTCATTCTTCAAAAATCCTTTATCTATGATTCCAGCACCAACATTTAAATGATCTCTTTTTGGAAATACCCATGCATAACCACCTGGTATTGAGTATTCTAAATGCAGAACATCTGGTCTTAGCTCAGGATGCCCCCTTCCCCATTCATGAGGACATTCGACTTCTATTGCCGTTATATTTCTGTGTTTATTTCTCAAGCCAACTATTTTTGCAATTTGCCCTTTTGCACCATCTGCGCCAATTAAATATTTTGATTTTGCTGTAAAATAACCTGAGGATTTTTTATCATCATTTGATGTTGCACTAATTGTTACCTTACCACTTTCTCTTTCAATTGATGAGACTGTCAGTCCTTCAAGCAAGTCAACACCTGCATTAGCAGCTTGGTTGGCTAGGGCATAATCAAAAATTGAACGCTGAACCATCCATATGGAAAAATCATCAGGACCCGAACCATTAATTGGAACAACTGAGGAGTTGGAGAAATCCCATGTATGCCTCATATACTTAACACTTGATTCAACAAAAGTGGAAGGATCTAATCCCTGTAAATAATTTCTAACTGTGCTTGGTATTCCGCCACCACAAGTTTTACTGCGTGGAAGTTTATCTTTTTCAATAAGGGCTACTTTTAATCCTCTTTGAGCAGCATTTCTAGCAGCTATTGAACCTGCTGGACCTGCACCACATACGACTACATCATAGGTTTTCATTTTTTTATAAAGATTCTATCTCGTAAGTAAAGATTAACATTAATCCAGAGAATGATAAATCAATACATGTCAATCATTCAAAATTAGTTCAAACATCAACTACAAAGTAAAGAAATTGGATACTGTAATAAATAGTGCAATAGGTGGTGGGGTAAAGGTTAGAACGTGGGTATTTTCTTTAGGATACCCCTTAAAGTTAATCTGATTTAGGGGGTAAACTTGTTTTTAAAGAAATAATTGGTTAATTTAAGCCATACTTGGAGTATAAGAGCAATTAGGAATATAAATGATTAAGAAAAGCTATGGATATTGTTTATATCTAATAAAAGTAGATTAAGAATAAAGAAACTATGTCAAAAAGATTTTTTTTAAATTTATTCTTATTTATATTAATTGGAGTTTATATTTATTTAAGCTCTTTTTCTGCTATAGCTCAGGATACAGGTAATAATGCTACAACAACAGATCAAGTAATTCCATGTAGAACATCAGGCAGTAACATAACCTCTACTATAGATATTTTGAATTCATGTGATGTGGACTTACCACCAGCAACGGCATTACAATGCAGAGGTAGTGGCAGTATTGGTAGATTATTACCTCGTATAACTCAGTTTAAAACATCAGGCAATACTTTTTTTATTGATGAAAATCTTGATCGTAAAAACATTGGGATTTTTGAAAGAGCTTCTGTTATTAATGAAGATAAACAATTTGATGTGGAAATTTTAATTAAGTATCCAGGTAACCTCACAAAACAAAATATACTAGAACTGCTTGTAGAAAAAAAGATAGTTGCTACGAATGGTGCCCAAATTATTTTTATTGTAAAAGAGTCAGATAATGGGGTTAAAACTACGTACATATATGATGGAAAGGATGTAAGTGGAAATCTGATAACTTCAACTATTTTAGCTAAGGTATATAGGGTAGGTAATGTTAGATATCATGGTGAGAAGATTATTACTCTTGATGGTACAGTAAAAATTCTTTTTCCACAACCACCGAAGTCAGTAAATCCAAATGGAAGTTTTAGTGATATGTTTGACGATGAGCAAGGAGCACTTGTGTGCACATGTAAAGGTTGTCCAATACACAGCTTTGACTTGCGAAAATTACAAGGAGCCTTTGATGGAGATTTAGTGAATTCAATCTTAAAAGAAGCAAGTGCAAGTGAAAGTGGTAATTAAACCACAGGAAATTAAAGCTAACAGCAGGCATCACATATATTAGACAGCATAAGAAACCCTTCTCTAGAAGATTTATTAATTCCTATCCCCAACCCATGGGAGTCAGAGTTTGAAGGAACATTTAAATTAACACTTGCACTGTAATAGAATAAATAGTGCCAGCTATGGTGGGGTAACTATGCATCCTAAACTATAAATAACGTTATTGCAAACCAGGTCCATTTGCATAACACGATGGTTCTATAACACCATCAGCGGGTTCACCTGATAGCAGTACTGAGCGTGATTTAGATATGGCACTTAAAATGGAACTCAACAATCTTTCATCTCCAGTTGTAGGTCTACCATTTTTAGCTATATAAAGTCCAATAGTGCCTGCAACATGTGGTGATGAAAAGCTTGTTCCTGATAAAGAACTAGTCCCTCCACCAATAGCAGTTGATAAAATATTTACTCCAGGAGCAATAATATCTACTTCAGTTCCATAATTACTAAAGTAAGCCCACTTATCATCACTATCACCACTTATCCCATTACTATCATCAAGAGCTGACACTGAAAAGACTTCAGGATACATAGCAGGCACAAAATTGTTTGTTGTAACATTTACTGCATCATTACCTGCAGCTACAACACAAATTACTCCTGCATTAACAGCTCTCTGGTATGCTTGCCGTAATAGATTACTTGCATCAATAAAACCTTGTGATGGATTTGTACCACCACGAGCTCCAAAACTTGAATTAGTAATTCCTATAACATTTGCATTGGCAGTAACATAATCAAGTCCTGCAATAATACCTCCAAAGCTTCCACTACCTGATCCACTTAAAACCTTTACAGAAACTAAGTTTATTTGAGGGCCTACTCCTAAAACACCAATTGTATTATCTAATGCTGCTATAACACCAGCAACATGGGTACCATGTCCTTGTATACTATAGTTATTGTCATTTCCCCCAGTACCATCCCCTGAGAAATCTCTACTAAGCGGAATATTTACCATTAAATCAGGATGACTAAAGTCTATTCCTGTGTCAAGGACTGCTACTGTAGCCCCAGCTCCTTTATTAGTAGTATTAAGATTAGCAGCAATCCATTTAATTCCAGTTGGAATAACTTGATTGCTTACCGGAGTTGGAGTAGGTGTAGGAGTTGGTGTGGGCGTTGGAGTAGGACTTGGTGTTGGAGTTGGGCTTGGTGTTGGAGTTGGGCTTGGTGTTGGAGTTGGACTTGGCTTTGGTGTTGGAGTTGGTCTTGGTTTTCGAGTTGACGTTGGATTACCTCCCATGCCATCTATGTCATCCCTGCTACTAATACTTGGCGATGATCTAACAAATGCAGAAACAGTAAAATCTTGAACAAGACTTTCTACTGCAGGATCATCAGCTAAATCTTTTTCCTTGCCAGGTGAAACAGTTATATTTGCCCCCATAAATACATTGCTATAAACATGCTCTACTTTTACACCATGTTTACTTACTAATTTATCTACACTATCTGACACATTTTCACTTGACTCTTTAAACTGAACTATATATTTCCCAGGAATTGGTTGACTTAAACCTTCTTCTTGTGCTTTCACTTGATTGAAAAAACTATTCCCTACGATTAATAACAAACTTAAAAAAAATCTTATTAGCATCTTTTCTCCTAAAGTTAGATTCAATTATAATCCTTATAGAGACTGTCGCCAAGTTAAGAAAGAATTCAATATTAAACTAAAAGAATTTACAAGTTATTACAAGTTAGTGATTTCATGATCAAATAGAGTATAGGAGGATTTAACCTATGCTTACAGGAAAGTACTTGACGTTACGGATTTTGATCTTGAAGATCTTTTCAAGCAACATGGAGAAGTACTTTCAGCCAAAGTAATTCTTGATAGAGACATGGGTTGTTCTAGAGGGTTTGGTTTTGTTGAGATGAGCTCTGATGGCAGTGTACAGTCTGCAATTAATGCACTCAACGGAACTGAAGTAAGAAGGAAGAGCTGTTAATGTTAGCATTGCAAAAGAAAAAACAGATGATAGAAATTCTGGTGGTGGCTTTAGTGGTAAACCTGACACTAGCGGTATGATTAATATGCTGGGTGGAAGATGAAATTGAAGCCGTCTTTTCTGAATATTCTCAATCGTTTTGAATATCAGTTTATTCTCTTTGATGAGAAGGCTGAAGAACCAATACGTGCTGAAATTTTTAGTGTCGAAAGATTAAAACAACACGCTGAAAGCCTGGCACTGGTTCAGGCTGTTACAAGTAATCCAAAAAAAGGATACAATCTAGCTAACAGGCTAAAGAATAACAAGAAAATTTTACTTGATTGTTATCATACAATCGGAAAAGTAGTAAGCGAGAAACAAGCAATTACACCTGCCGCTGAATGGCTGATTGATAATTTTCATATTATTGAGGGACAACTAAGAGACATAAGCGAATATCTCCCAATAGGGTTTTACAGAGAACTGCCAAAACTTTCTCTTGGGTATCTTAAAGATTATCCACGTGTATATGGCTTATCATGGGCTTTTGTAGCTCACACAGATAGCCGTTTTGATCCTGAACTTTTAACTCAGTTTGTGCGAGCATACCAACATGCTCAGCCTTTAACTATTGGTGAGCTTTGGGCAATAGCAATTACTCTTCGGGTTGTACTGGTTGAAAACCTAAGGCGTCTTAGTGTCCGCATATTAAGCTCTATACAGGCACGCAAGAGCGCGGACAGATTAGCAGATGAATTATTAGGGCTAAGTAGTGATATGCCACAGGATATTGCAGTTTTCCTGCAAGATCTTGAAGTGAAACAATTAAAAAAACCTTTTTTAGTACAGCTTATTCAGCGTTTACGATATCAAGATCCAGCTGTAACCCCTACATTACAGTGGATAAATGAAAAACTTGCTCAGATGAATTTAACTATAGATGAAATAGTCTCACTTGAACATAACAATCAGTCAGCAGCTAATGTAACTATCCGAAATATTATTACCAGCATGAGACTGATTTCTGCTTTTGACTGGCGTACATTTTTTGAGTCAATTAGCCTGGTAGATGAAACTCTTAGAACAAATCCTGTTTTTGCTGCAATGGATTTTACTTCTCAGGATCGTTATCGCCATGCTATAGAAGAACTTGACAGAGGCTCAAAATATTGTGAGCTTGATATTGCTAAGCTTGTGGTTTCAAAGACAGAAAAATATAAAGCAGAGAAACACTTAACAGGTAAACCTGTAGAAGAAAAGAAAATAGATTTAGGTTATTATCTAATTTCCTCAGGTAGAAAAATTCTAGAAAAGGAAATTAATTTCTCCCCGTCATTTGGAAAGAAGATTCTGAACTTTTATATTTCAAATGCAAATCTTGGTTATATAAGCACGATTTTAGTTCTTACTTTTGCTTTATTACTTATTCCTCTTTTTATGAGTTTTGAGAATGGAGTTCCTTTATGGGGACTTCTTATTCTTTCAGTAATCGGTTTCTTCCCTGCTTCTGATATTATTGTTTCACTTTTAAATAGGGTTATAGTTACTGTTATTGGACCACGTTATCTACCACGACTCAAACTAGGTGATGGTGTACCTGCTTCTATGCAAACATTTGTTGTTATGCCTGTTCTTCTTATTAATGAACAAACAATTGAAGAACACCTTGAACAGCTTGAGGTTCACTATCTTTCAAACCCTGATGGAATGGTATATTTTGCTCTGCTCTCAGACTGGAAAGATTTAGAGATAGAAAGTTGCTCTGAAGATAAAGAATTGCTTGATATAGTAGCTAGAGGAATTGAGCAGTTAAATTCCAGACATAGTGCTTTACCTAATGGATATAAACGATTTTTTCTCTTTCATAGAAAGCGAATGTGGAATCCGGGAGAAAATAAATGGATGGGATGGGAACGTAAGAGAGGTAAACTTCATGAGTTTAACCGTCTTTTGCGCAGTGCTTCTGATACCACATATATCACAGAGCCGTCTGTAGTTCCAAGGGATATTAAATATGTAATCACCCTCGATGCAGATACAAGAATGCCAATGGGTATGGTAAGTCATCTGGTTGGTACAATTGGACACCCGTTAAACAGACCTTATTTAGATCCACATCTAATGCGGGTTGTAGAAGGCTATGGAATATTGCAGCCAAGAATTATGTCCTCTCTTCCTTCAAGAACAAACAGTTCAGTTTTTCAAAGGCTTTTTTCAGGACCATGCGGAATTGACCCTTACACCTTTGCGGTTTCTGATGTTTATCAGGATTTATTTGGAGAAGGTACTTATGCGGGTAAGGGAATTTATGATGTAGATGTTTTTGAAGCAGCACTTAAGGGACGGGTACCTGAAAATGCACTTCTTAGTCATGATCTTTTTGAAGGGATTTTTGCAAGATGTGGTTTTATAAGTGATATTGAGTTTTTTGATGATTTCCCTTCGCATATAGAAGTGTCTTCTTTACGAATGGACAGGTGGGCAAGGGGGGACTGGCAGCTCTTACCGTGGATTTTTAGCCGAGAAGGTAAGTGTATTCCCCGTATTGGCCGCTGGAAAATACTTGATAACTTAAGACGTACGCTGTCTAGTCCTGGTATGTTGTTTACTTTAATTCTTGGTTGGTTTTTGCCACATGCACCTCATACCTTCTGGACTTGCTTTGTTGTAACAGCTCTTGCATTTCCTTCCTTTCTTTCCTTTATCTTTGGACTTATACCTAACAAAATAAGTAAAAGAAAAATTGGCTCCTTGCGTGTTCTTGCTTTTGATTTTTTAATTGGTCTTGAGCAAAGTATTGTCTTGCTTTCATTACTTATGTATCATGCCTTGCTTATGCTTGATTCTATTTTGCGTACTTTATACAGACTATTTATAAGCAAACATAAGCTCCTTGAATGGACAACTGCTGCAAAGCAAAAAACAGGAGCTAATCTTTTGCTAAGTTATTTTTTCAAAAGACATAAAGTGGCAATGTCTTTTGCAATTGTTCTTGGTATATTGCTTTTATTCTTTAAAACCAACAGTGTAATAATACTTGCTGCTCCTTTTATTATTTTATGGATAATATCACCTGTTATTGCATTGTTTATAAGTTTGCCACCAAAGTCTGATCCTATAGAACCTTTAACTGATGAGGGAATAAAAACATTTCGTTTAATTGCCCGCCGTACCTGGAGATTTTTTACTACTTTTATAACAGAAGAAGATAATTTACTGCCGCCGGATAATTTTCAGGAAGATCCACAACCTATTGTGGCACACCGCAGTTCACCAACTAATTTTGGACTTTATCTTCTTTCAACTGTAGCAGCAAAAGATTTTGGGTGGATAGGCATTGGAGAAATGGTAGACAGACTTGAATCTACATTGACGGCATTACAGAGTCTTCCACGTTATAGAGGACACTTTTATAATTGGTATGATTTACAAAAAAAACAGCCGATGGATCCGCAATATATTTCTTCAGTAGACAGTGGAAACCTAGCAGGACATCTGCTTGTTATTGCTCAAGCATGTGAGGAAATATTGCGGAGTCCTTTACCAACTCTAAAGAGAATTGAAGGAATCCAGGATACGCTTTGCCTTCTGAAAGAATCACTACTTAATATCCACGACAATAGACGTACCCTTATAGTTAATCTAGATCAGTTACAGTATGCTGTCGGTGATCTTGAAAACTTTTTAAAAGATTTTCCACAAACACCTTTTGAATATATTTCAAGATGGGAAGCACTACAAACCAGTGCAGACATCCTGGTAGATATTGCAAAAACTTTTGC
>OBEQ010692828.1_pt1 | contig 13675 bp, 13 predicted proteins | sample 1670901 | NCBI WGS metagenome assembly OBEQ01 (sample SAMEA104232315, study PRJEB22302) | groundwater metagenome | biome: forest; feature: aquifer; material: groundwater | place: USA | collected 2011-08-07 | depth 5.4 m
ACCTACTACAGGGACTTGGTAACTAGGGATGTATTACTGCCTAATAATTTACGGAATGGACAGGAGGTAGAGATATTAGGATTACAATTACTGTCAGATTTTGCTCATACCCATACCTACAGCAGCTTGGCAAAACCGCAAAAGCTTTCGCCGGATACGGTCAAAACCTACCTAGCTTATTTTTCCAAAGCCTATTTATTTTTTGAATGTACCTTCTTTTCCTACAAAACAAAGGAAACCCAAGATATCCAAAAACCCAGAAAAATCTATGTTGTCGATAATGGTATGCGAAATTTTAATGTTCCGCTTGCGCGTTTAGAACTTGGGAGATTGGCTGAGAATATGGTGTATACAGAATTATTAAAAACCAGCACACAAGTTTCTTACTGGAAAGGGAAAAGAGAAGTTGATTTTCTTAAGCAAAATGGGGCACTACAACTTTTTAATGTTTCTTATACTGATGAATTAAGCGATAGGGAAGTAGAAGGACTTATTGAAGGGTTACAAGAGTTTAATTTAAAGGAAGGAGTAATTCTTACGAAGAATCATTTTGCAACAACAGAAATACAAGACAAAACAGTCAAGTGTGTTCCTTTATGGGTATGGTTATTAGCTAATGGTAAACCTCTTGCTTCTGAAGATACGATGACATTCCCTGTAGATGAAACTCATTATTCCTAAATTTAGGAGAAACTCCAACTGGCACTCTGGTGAGATGTGCCAACCTAAACCCCATCTTTTTTGTGATGCCAAACCTTCCCCCTGCCATGTGATTGTGAGAGGAGTCTTCCCTTTATATATTTTGTGAGATAGGGAAGTCTACCCATGGCAGGGGGAAGGTTTAAAGATGGGTTGGTAAAGACGACCACCGAGAACTACGGAATAACCAAATATATAATACAAATAAATTTTAATACCTTTTATACTCTGTTTAAAACAACACTAACTCTAAAGCTCCACAATCAATTTTAAACGCCCCTATTTTCCAAAACATATAAATCCTCATGAACAACACACAAGTCTCTTAAACGCCATTCTGCAAGGTGTAGAACCCAACTCTATATTGTTGTAGGAAAACTTTATTACTTCAAAACTAATTACCACTAAAAACCCCTTCGGTTTCTCTCCGCAAGGGTCAAGATAAACGAGGTCGTTGCCTCGCCCTTGCGTATTCACTTCCCCGCTTTTCCCTTGATTCATGTATTCGGGCATTGGCATTGCCCGACACAAACAAAAAAGAGGGGAGGTGAAACAAATATGGAATTATTACCAAAAAAGTTAAAAGCAAAAATCCCAGCAATAGGTTCTCAAGACGAAGTCTTTGACCCTATGATTATTGTCAAGTACTTTGACCCGACAGGTTCTTGGACTTGGTATGTCATGGAGGGAGAAGATAGGGAAGACGGCACATTTGAGTTTTATGGCTATGTTGTTGGTAATTTCTCGGAGCTTGGTTACTTTACCCTTCGGGATTTAGAAACAGCAAAACAAGGCTTAACTGGTCTGCGTGCGCTTCCTATCGAACGGGATTTGTCTTTTACTCCATGCACATTGTCTGAAATAACACGGTTTCATGGGAGTAAGAAATAGATAGAGAAGAAGGGGGGCGAAAGCCCCCCTTCTCTCGTTTATACAATCTCCGCTTGACAATCAGCAAATGCTTGGGTATACTCGCCGCACAGAGAACCTGCCCCTCTACGAAACTTCTGCCCGCCTGTCCTAAAAGATATATGTATGAATAATGCGCCACCGATTCAGTTCACTGGTCTTGATAACCTTTTGTGGGGGATAGTATCCACAGTTCAGTTTTATAGCCTTCCAATTATGGCAATTTCTATTGCAACCCTTGGTGTTTTGCTTATTTATTCTGGTGATGATACAGACCGAAAATCACGCCTCAAATCGCATATTTTTAATATTTTGCTCGGAGGCTTACTGGTATTTGGAGCAACCAGCATTGCGGGGATACTAAAAACTTTTCTAACCAGTCATTAAAGCAATTTAAAAAATAATATGTATGTTCAAACAAATAACCGCTTATGTCAGTGTCTTCTTTTTTCTCCTTTTTGTTGTGTTTCCACCAATTGTTCTTGCTGCTGATCCTACACCTACGCCAACTCCAACATCTGCGCCACCTGCTACGCAGTCAATTACCACAGAAAGTAATCCTGATGCCACAGTCCAAACCATTAAATCGTTTATTAATAGCTTTGACAGTTTTTTAGGAGGCTTCATTTTCTATACCCCTGATTTGTTTGGCGATACGATTACCCTCAAAGATGGCACAACACTTGCAGGTTTAAGCCATTACCGAGATATGTTTTTTGCGATCAGTATTCCAATTGTGGCGTTGATTACTGCCTTTATTGCCGTACGACGGATAGGGGATGATAGGCCAGATCAATTACGGAAATTTTTAGTTCGGCTGCTTATTTGCGCAGCTCTTTTTATTGTTACCCCAACAGTATTATCACTAACCATTCAAGCAAATAATATGCTTGTTACCCAGATTCAAAACGGGGATTCATACACCACCTTTATCAACGAGTATTTAGATAATGTCAGTACTCAAATTCATGCTGGCGCACCGCCTGAACAATTTGGTATGCCCTCGTTTAATTTCTCCATAATCGGCGGTATTTTTAAATCCCTCGGTACGCTATTTGTCCAATTTTTCCTCTTTGTTATTACCTTTCTTTTCTTCCTTGTCGGGTTTTTGTTTATCGCCTTCCAATTTGTCATACGTTTTGCTGCCTTACTCTTTTTATCAGTGTTTTTTCCTGTGGTTATCCCGTTTGTCCTATCTGAAAAAACAGAAAATATTACCATTACCTATTTTCGAACTTGGCTCAGTTTTTTACTTCACCAGCCAGCCTTTGTTTTAGGGTATGTATTGGCAATTAGTATTTTTCGAAGCATCCTGGAAAAGAATGGTGCAAGTTTAGGTATGCTCTTTTTCTATACAGGCTTTTTATTTTTCTTAGCAGGAGTCAATGTCATGGTTGGCAGGATTTTTGCTGATGCCTGGACAGCTATTGCGACTAATGTCACCGCAACGCTTGCATCCTCAAGTGCAACAAAAGCTTTAATTGGCAACAAGGATTGGAATAAGGGAGGATTGGCAAGAAGTGGAGCAAGTTTAGCTTACCAAGGAGGAAAATTCGTTGGTCAAAAAGCTGGGTTGATAAGTCCTGATAAGACCAACAATTCCGGTGGTAATGGGTTTTTGAACAATGGACAAACGGAGACTCCTAAAAGAGGGGAGAGCATATCGTCAGTTGCTGCTTCAAAGCCAACGCAAGAAACAGCAGTAAAATTACCGCCTTATAGTCGTGAGTTAAAAGATCGGGGTTTTGAAGCAAAGATTGAGAATCAGAAACAGGGGGTAGTTGCTCTATCGGGTGAGGGATACCAGTATACGGATAATAAGACAAATCTGACGAGTATTTATCCTAATCGAGCTGATGCAATCGCAGATGGCATTGCAGAGGAAAAGTTAAAGCCCGTTGCCTTAAACGACACTCGGTTTATTGATCTTTCAAGTTTTAGCAAAAATAATCCAAATCCTCATAACGCAAATGCAACAATGGAAGCCAAAAAACAAGGATTTCCAGCAACCCACGCACATTTGACGCATACCAGCTCACCGGATCGGGTCAAGAACTTTCTTACTTTGGCTCAAGACAGAAATCAACCATTAGGCATTAAAGGAGTGGTAGTAAAACGTTTTGGCAATATGGATGGAAAGAACACCAAAGAAAGGGTTGTGAGGCTCTACACAACTGAAAAACTATGAGAACAGCTCGTATTTACAAAGATAATATCAGAGAACATGTTTTGCGAAGTTTATTGTTTACCGACAATGTCATTTTTATCGCTTTTGGGGCGTGTATCGCTGGGATATTGTATGTCATTTTGCAATTCGGGTTGCATATGTTCCAGTGGGGATTGTATATTTCATCAGTCATTGTGGCCGAGATTCTTTTTGTAGGCGTTGCCACACAAAGAATTGATAACCAACCGATTTACCAACTTATTCCCCGTTTATTTACGTTCGGAACGAGCAAGAAAAAATACAGGCAAAAACAGATAACCTCATATCTTACTGATTTTAGCATTTCTGAAAACTTTATTATCCGCCAGAACAATCTCATTGCGGTTTACAATATTGAGCCATTTGATATCGCTTTGCTAAACGATCAGGATCGGGAAGTGTTCTTCCAACATCTAAAACTTGCGCTGCATGTATTGCCAGGTAGGGTGCAGTTGATTGTTCGGAAAGAGACAGCCAAAGTTTCTGATTACTCCAAGCACTTTTTCTCTATTTATGATCAATCTGATAAAAAAAGAGAGCCACTCATTAATACCTACATTGAAGATCTCTCAAGTCTTGTGCAAACAAAGAAATTCTTAATTGTGAAGTACTATGCGGTATTTTCTGTAGCTTTTAATCCAACTAAACCGCAAGAACGGGTTGAGTCAACACAAAAGTTGCATGATATGGGTGTCCGTTTTGCGGGAGCCCTCCATAACTGCAATGTAACAACAAGGCAACTGACAAAAGAAGAATTAGTCGAATTTTGCAGATCGCAACTAAGGTAAATCTATGGGAAGAAAAAAATTACTAACAACACAAAAAACAGAAGAAAAGATGAAAAAAATCATCAAACCTGGCAGAGGGAAAAAGAAAACAACCTTTTTTAGCAGAGTGGGGCAAATCTGGGATTTTTCAAAACAATCGCAACAGAAACGGCAAGAGTTAAAAAGCGTTAGTGAAGTATTGCAAAAAACAAGCCGAAAACTGACACATACAGCCTCAAAGAATGACATGCTTGAAAGAAGAAACGCAGGGCTAATCACACTGGAAAAGCAGCTGCAGGACATCCCGACTCAAAAAGCCGAAAATGCTTTGGTAAAAGTCTTGGCCGATGAAATTTACAGACTGCAAACAATCGTAACCTCGGAAAGAGAACAGGTTACAAAAACGCTCTTAACTCATCCATTTGGCGATTTGCCTGTGCCAAAATTTGTCAAAAGCAAAAATCCTATAACCCTACTTTCCCATTACAAAAAATATAGAAAAGAGAAGAAGGAGTTTGAAGCAGTAGTACAGGCGGTAAAAAACGCAGAAATCAATATGACTTTGTCCAAGGAGGAAACAGGGGTAAATATAGAGAATAATGGCACGCAACGCTATAAAACAGATTATTTAAAAGTACATGGCACATATTTAGAAGTAGGAGATCGACTTATTCGAACATACTATTTAGCAGACATTCCAGCATATTTGAGTCCATATGTATTTTTTAAACTTATCACTTCCTCTTTGCCATTTACGATGAGTATCTTTTTAGAACCAACTTCAAGCGGGGAATTAGTGAAAAAAGCAAGGCAGCGGTTATCAGTACTTGAAATGCAGCAAAATGACCGAATGAAAAAAGGCAAATCCAGAGATCAGCAAGTGGAAAAAAGCATCGAGGAAGTAAACAGCTTTATTGAAGAGCTGGTGCATGAAGCGGAAAAAGGCATTGTCTATTCTCTCTATATGAGCATTGAGGCAAAAGATACAAAGGAATTAAAAAACCTCCACAAAGAACTGCAAAACTTAACTGATGGTATGGAATTTACACTTAATACGTATACCTTTGGCCAACAACAAGCATTGCAAAACTTTTTGCCATTTAACAACGACATGATCAAAGAAAACAGGATTTTACAATCAACCGCTGCCTCATATTTAATGCCGTTTGTCTCAAAACAACTCCACGATCCAGAAGGAATCTTTTTAGGGATTAATGCGTATCACGATAGTTTAGTGTTTGTAAATCCGTTTACTGTCCGAAACAGCAATGTCAATATTTTTGGCGTTTCAGGATCGGGAAAGAGTGTTACCGCAAAACTTCTGGCAACGAGAATGTATACCAGAGGAACACAGGTGTTAATTATTGATCCAGAGGCAGAATATGTTGATTTTGTGAGGAATTTAGGCGGGGAAGTGATCCAATTTTCCAGAGACAACGGGATTAACCCTTTTTACATCAACAGTACAGATGAAAACGATATATTAGACCACATTTCAATTCTCAAAACATTCTTTAAGTTTTTTATTCCACAAGACCGCTACGATGGGGCAGTTTTAGACCAGGCACTCATTTCCCTCTACGATACAGGCAATCCAAACTTGGAAAATCTTTTAAAGAAAATAAAAAAAGATCCAATGTACAACTATCTCAAAGTACTCGATGAAGGAAGTTTGCGGGGAGTGTTTAACGCCAAACGGAGACTTGAGCTCAACAATGAATTAATTGTTTTTGATATCTCACCCCTTATTAATTCTGAGAAAAAAGCCCCAGCTATGTATCTTTTAACCTCGCTTATCTGGAATTTAGTCAATAAGAAAAGCGATAGAAAGCGGATGTTGTTTATTGATGAGGCGCATAAATTGTTGGTTGACCGTGATGTCGCAATCTTCTATCGGGAAATGGTGAAACAAGCCAGAAAACGAAACTTAGGGGTAGTGTCCATTACGCAGGATGTAGAAGATTTTTTACATGGCGAGTTTGGCAAGGCAATTCTGACCAATTCAGAAACAAAAATCTTACTGAAACAGTCCTACGCAACGCTTTCTTTGCTTGGCAATATTTATCCAATGACTGACGAGGAAAAACAGCAATTAGGAAGCCTAGGAACAGGGGAGGTAGTGTTGTTTCGGGAGAATGAACATATGCGGGTTGATATGTTTTTGCTGCCTTACGAACAACAATTATTGTTTCCCAATAAATAACCTATGGCTATTTTAGATGTAGCAAAAGGTATTGGAGGGGGAGTAGGGATAGTAAAAAAGCTCAAGGACGATCCAGTTGGATTTGTGCTTGACCGGATAGTCGCACTTGTTGTGCAACTATTAGTGCCGATCCCTGGTAGCGGAGAAATAGCAGTTTATTTTAAGGTTCCAATTATCGCAATGCTTGGAACAGTTTTGATTTTGTTCCTGTTTTGCTTGACCTTTTTTGTGACTGTTATTTTTACTCCGAGTGCAATTGTTGAAAATGTTTTTCAAACAATTACTGATGCGCTGCATATAACAACTGGAGCGCAGGCAATACCAATTGAGGCGTTACAGGGGTATATTGAAGCAGGATTTTCCGATACTGCTATGCCAGCAAGAAACCCTTTTGGAGGATCAGGAATGACAAATACAATAATCACAGCATCATTTTTAGATTCGGCATATTTTGCTCAGTTTCATATGATCCATACTGGTGTTGATTTAGTGCCAACAAGTAGTTATTACAATACGAACCAAGCGTATCAAAAGACAAAAAGGGTTATTATGTTTGCAACGCACAGTGGCAAAGTTTATTCCTACACGGATGGGTTTGGGGCGTTAACAGTTGAAATAACCAATAGTGATAATACAATTAAAACAGTATATAAACATTTACAGCAAATCATTATGGCATCTGGACAGGATGTAAAGGCAGGACAGCCAGTTGGGGTGATGGGATCCACAGGCTTTGCAACAGGAGAGCATTTGCATTATGAAGTACGGATCAATGATGGTGGTAATTGGGTAGCAGTAAACCCGTTAGGGTATATTACACAATAATATGATTACAACAATAGCATTTTACAGCGCACTGATTTTTGTAGGAGCAATTGTTATAAAAGAAATTAAGGAGTGGATTACAGATGATAAAATGCCAAGGAAAAGTAAACGTAGTAGTTGGAAAAATCTACGCTTTTTAGAATATATTTTAGGCATGGTGGAGGATGAAGAAAAGAGACAAAAACATGAATAGAAAAAAGCTTACATTTTTTGTTGTTTTGGGTATCACGCTATTTTTTACCATTCTTTTTACTTACTATGCTTCAAAACTTGGATTTTTTACCAAAAAAACAGAAACAACAGCAGGAGCCCAAAACAAGAGTATTGTTTTCGAGCAACCAAGACTTAAAATATTTGATGATACGTTTTATTTAAACCTTTTTCCTGACACTATCCGTATCCACTACCCGTATTTTCTGGTGGTGAAGCCCTATGAAATAAAAACGAGCATTTACAATATTTCATTACAGAAAAAAGAGAAAGATTTGGCTCAAGTTGTCTTAGATTACGATGGTCAAAACGTCGTATTTAATAAAAGCGGATATAAAACCTTTTTTAATGCGATAGATTTACTTACCAATTGCGATAGTGCTTATATTAAAAGTCCCCAAGAGGTGCTTTGTATTACTAAAGTATCGCAAGACAAAATGGATAACAAGCTCGTGAGTATAAACCCGCAAACAAAAATGAAAAAGGATATCTATGTGTCAAAAAATCTTCTGACTAGTGTCTCTTTTATAAAAAATACGTTGTATATAGGGGAAAATAATATTGAAACCCGTCAAAATTTTCTCACTATCAATACCAAGCAGATACCAGTTAATAGTTTTGTAAGCATTGTGTATCCAATGCAAAATAATATCTATTTTGCTTCATTTAAAACCAGCGATTCACAAAGCAAAGCGATGTATTATCTTGTCAAAGATGGAAAAGAAGCTCTTATAAAGGAAGTAGGAAAAATCATTTTTTATCTGCCCTAAAAAAATCTCCTGCCCACAAAAGTATAGGAATGAGAAAACCAATTAATGATCCAAAACATCTGAAAAATAAAATACTGCTTACAACGTACATATTCCGTTGTTTACCAATAAGTCATTTTTGGCATATTACGGCCAGTCAAAAAGAGCTGGCAAAAATGCAGGATACGGTAAAACATTTAGTGCAGAGTGGTCTTTTAATCAAAAAACCAGCAATTAGCCGTCACGACTTTCTCTATCTTACGAAAAAAGGCTATACATTCATTACTACTCAAGTAATGGGTAATAGTACCTCTGTCCCTTTTTATCAACTGAATGAAGCTCATTCGTTACGTATAGGCATTACTGATCACCAATATATGAATTTTACTTTTCTTTGGCATTGGTTGGCAAAGAACACCCAGCTTTTCACAAAGGATATTAAAGTGTATGAGGATAGTAATCTTAATAACTGTAAAATCAAGGTTACTTTTGGAGGAAAAGATATTGTTATCGCTCCTGATATCTTGATTTATCTACCTGATGAAGATAATAAAGCATTTAAAAAAGCGATATTTATAGAAAATGACACAGGAGGAGAAACACATAGGAAGATTTACCAAAAACTGGTGGAATATAGTGTACTTGTAAATCGAGGACTTAGGCAAAATCTGATTTCTCAAGCAGAACTCTATTTTATTTTCCATTCTCAAAAACGCCTTGATAATATATTAGGAGAAAACGGTATTGTACGGTTGTTTAGTTATTACAATAACAGTGAAAAGTTAAAGAGCGTCACTGTAGATACCATTCTTCACGCTTTTGACGGAAAATCCTTTCCTTTCTATGTTGGGGTATTAAATCAAGAACAAACAGACCCCTATAATTTCCAACCTTTGAACCTAAAAGATCATATTTTACAAAGGAGGCCAGAATGGAAACACTTACTCTAGCACTGCTTAAAACTATCAAGTTTACCTATGGTTCTTACCCCGTTTCTGTGCAGGTGTATCAACTGCTTCTTATTCCAATCATACTATTTCTTTTAGAAGTTGGTTACTTTTGGTACCTTGATAAGAAAAACAGACACAAAAAACACTTTTTTCTAACGCTTCAATTTCCCGTAGCCTCACAAGAGGATCTTCTTAATCACATTGCGAGAATGGAAACACTTTTTTCCTCCCTGCATAAGCTTGTTTCTACAAATACCGACAAGCTCTTTTTAGAGGTAATGAAGGTTGAAAACTATATTACGTTAGTGCTTGGTAGTAATAATCAGAAGTTACTTGAACAAGCAAAAGCGATATTTTCCCAGCTACAGCATGCCCAACTAATAACAACAGAGCACGATTTACCCGAAACGATAAGTCCTTTGTATGCAAAACAAGTTTCAACTGCAAAAGATTATTTCCCAATTACGAAAGACGAACGTTTCTTTGACGGAATTTTGCATTTCCTAGCGTCTCTTAAGCCAGATGAACAAGCAGGAATGCAGCTCATACTACGGGGAGTCAATAAGCACGAACAAATACAAGGACAGATAAATAAGCTTATTCAAAAAGCAGAGCAGAGGAAACGAATGATAAATCAAAGAGAAGAAATGCTGATACAGGGGTATCAGGAAAAACAGCACGGCAATATATTCAAAGTAAAAGTAAACTTATTTGCAAATAACCAAACATCTCTTACAAATTTGCTATCCATCATCCACGCACTGAATCTAAAAGAAAATGTTATTACTTCAAGTAGTGAAAGCAAGAAAAATATTTTACAGCGTTTTATTGCTCCTGAGACTTTTTTGAGTCCTTTCTCTCTTATCAGAAAAAAAGAGGGAGTGTATTTAAACGCACAGGAGCTTTCCTATCTTATTCACCCATCAATTGCCATACGGGGAGTTTATGCTCCAAAACAAACAAAAATGTTTGAAGCAACACCAGCATTTCTTAAAAAACAAGACGACAATATCTTAATTGGAACATCCGAAACAGGCGATGGCAAAGAGCAGAAAGTCTATTTTCCTCTCCAAAACTTCGCAAGACATCTATATATTGTGGGTAAAACTGGCAGAGGCAAGTCAACACTACTTACCTCATTTATTAGTAATCTGGCCAAGAAAAAAGATACGACTGCTTTTGTCTTTGACCCGCACGGTGACTTGTTGGAGGATATTATAAAAACTTCTGATACGCAAAGACTTGCTTATTTAAACATTGCTAATCAAAATAGGGTATTCACGACAAACCCACTTTTTTGCTTCCGGAAAACCAGCTATGAAAAAGCAGCCATCCGGGATGCACTCCTGGATATTATTCAAAATGAAACCCAAGAACAGATGGGTAATTTCCAAAGCGGTGTAGCAACCTACAACAGGTTAAAACAAATTCTCGATATCGGTATTGAGTTTGCAGATGCCTACTATGCCTACCTTATTAAGCAGGGCATTGATGAAAAAAGAGCCGAGGAAATAGTCAACGGAAGACAGTTAACCCTAAATGATTTACCGTTATTATTGGAAAAAGAATTAGAATACACAGGAGTTCTTAAAACAGTTTTTGCCAACAGCAAAAGTGCAGTTGGTATGTATATAGATAAGCTTTTAGAAAAGCATATGAACCAGCCAATGGTTATTGAAGCAGTTCAAGCACGCCTTGAGCAGTTATTACATACATCAATCCGGCTTATTTGCGAAGGAAACAAATTTGATCTGAAAAACGCACTAGACGCAAAGACAATCTTTCTTATTCCAATACCAGAATCCGTATATGGGAGTAAAGGAGCAAGGGCTCTTATGCAGCTCTTTTTCTCTCTTCTGTGGATAGAAAAGCGACAAAAAACAAAAAACAGAACAGAAACATACCTATTTATAGATGAGTTTCAAAAAGCGCAGATTCACGCAATTCCAGAGATTATATCCGAAGGAAGAAAGTATAAGTTTTATCTTACGCTTTCAAACCAACAGTTAGGTCAACTGCGGGATAATATTAAAAACGCCATTTTGGGTAACATGGGTACTCTTATTTCCTTTACTGTTGCAGCTGATGACATAGGGGCAAAAACCCTCGCACCCTTTTTTGGCAATGAAGTAAGCGAAAGTGATTTATCGAATCTGCCCCCACATATTGGTTATTTAAGAACAGAGGGGGATAAACAAAAACCGTTAGTAACGTTTTCATTCCAGACTATACCAGCAGGGAAAAACAAAGAAGACAAAAATGTTGTTGATGAGATGAATAATATGTCGCTGGAAAAATACGGAGAGGAAATACAAGCAATAGAAGATCGGTTGTACAAAAAACAATCAAACCCAATGAAGTATTTTTTGGAAGGAATAGAAAAGTAAAGGTACTGACAAGATTTGTTTGAAATCATACGTTAAGACCATTTTTTCGGACTTGACAAGTAGTAAGTTGTACGTTATACTGGTCAAGTAAGTAATCAACTAATTGTTTAATATGATTATACAAACTCAGGCACAAACAAAAACATTACCAGCGAGCCAAGTTAAAAATAGCTTTGGTTCAATTGTAAGCCAAGTACGAAGTGGCGAATATAAGGCGGTCATTGTTGAAAATCGAGGAGAACCGATGGTTGCAATAGTCCCAGTGGGGGAGTTACAAGCTATGAGAGTATTTGAAGAGCAAGAAAAACAGAAAAAAGCGTTAGCCATGCTTCGCCAAGCACGTGAGGAAGTGCAGGCACGAATAAAAGGCAAACTGACTAAACAGGAGGCAGATGAGATTGCGAATCGTTTTAGCAGAGAACTGGTGGAAGATTTAGAAAAAGAAGGGAAAGTACGCTTTGAGCGAAAATCCTCTTAACTACCTCCATGAGAGTCTTAACTGATACCAATGTCTTTATTAGCTATTTATTAGACCCTGAAAAGGACGAGAAGTTGCAGTATGTAGTCGAGGCAGGATTTGAAGGAGAATACACACCCATCTTGCCTCAAGAGGTATTTGATGAACTCAAAAGAAAACTTGCAATAAAATCTTTTCTGATACAACATATTCCAAAGTCAGCAAGCGAAAAATTTATCAAAGCTTTGTCTATTGTTGTAGAGCTTATACCTCCAATCGCTGAACCTATACCCGAAGTGAGTCGAGATAAAAAAGATGATTATTTACTTGCATATGGTGTAGTAGGTGAGGCTGATTACTTAGTTTCTGGTGATGACGACCTACAAGTGCTAAAACAAGTAGGAAATGTAAAAATAGTAAGCCCAGCAGAGTTTTATGAGATATTAAAGAAAAGGAAATAATGGGTTTCTATCCATCTGTTAAGCTAGGCTATTAAAGCAATATGAACATTCACAAATATATCGGTACGATCAATTACTCAGAAATTGATAATAACTTTGGTACCGTTCAGTGGCAGCCGAAAACTTTTTACAATTCTCCTTTGCAAATTGTTACACCTTCGCCGATGTTTTTAGGAGCTGTGGGCTCTGCTGGTACTTCATTACCTACGATTTCACCTTATGGTCAAGAATATGTGGGTGCATTAAATATGTTGAGACAAGATTGTGAGTTTGGAAAAACAGTTTTTGATTTAGATCGCTATATTATTAAACCATCCGACAACTACTGTATAGTCTTTAAAGAACCACCAGATAATCAACATCATCTGAATAAAAATAGTGAAATAATAAATTATCTAGATTTAGGGCTACAATTGTATATCCGAAAAACATTAAGGTCGTAAATCGAAATAGAATAGGGTAAAAAGGAACAAATAGGGAAACCACGCCACCAAGCCGAAAAGCACTACTTTCACCCCACACCTGCATTTTACGACCTCGTAGAATGCCCTACAACCACTCTTAAATCTTCGAGCTGGTACCTTTGTACCTCTCGTTTAGCCTCGTTAGAGAAACATCTATTTCAACAAAATCTATACAAATACAAAAAAATGTTAAAAAAACACGTTGCTATAGGTCTTTTCTGTCCGTTTTGGGGTTTTCGGTATACTAGGTATAGGGACGACGGGACCAACAAGTCTTCTCTCTGTCGCAGGTGGAGCTGCAATTGGTTCTGGCTATGCCTCTGGCTCCCCCACTGCCCCATCAAATGGGTTGATTATACAGGGAAATGTGGGGATTGGGACATCTCTA
>OBEQ010655692.1_pt1 | contig 13673 bp, 12 predicted proteins | sample 1670901 | NCBI WGS metagenome assembly OBEQ01 (sample SAMEA104232315, study PRJEB22302) | groundwater metagenome | biome: forest; feature: aquifer; material: groundwater | place: USA | collected 2011-08-07 | depth 5.4 m
CGCTTTTCATTCCTGACCATCACCGGCGGAGCGGGAATTTCTTGCAAGTATTTCAAGCGGTTGTTGCGGTTGATAACCCTTCTGTATAAATCATTTAAATCAGAAGAGGCGTACCTTCCCCCGTCTAATTGCACCATGGGCCGCAAATCCGGCGGCAAAACAGGAAGCACATCCATAAACATCCATTCAGGCCGCACCTTGGCTTTCAACATGCCTTGGAACAATTTCAGCCTGCGCAAAATTTTCTTTTTCAAAAGCGGCGGGGCGTCTTCAGCTTCTTTCACTAATTCTTCAACGGTAATTTGCAAATCAACTTTGGTGAACAGCTCTTTGACCACCTCGGCTCCCGTTCCCGCTTCAAACATTTCCCCGTATTTTAATGAAATGTCGTGGTACACAACTTCAGACAAAATCCTCAAAGGTTTAATTTCTAAAATTTCTTCTTTTACTTTTTCGCGAAGCTGTTTGTATTCGGTTTTTTCTGCTTCATTAGCTGCGCTTTTTGTTTTAGTTTTAAATTCCTGTTCAACCGCATCCAGCAAACGCTGGCGGGCTTCGTCATCAACCTTGGTAATAATGTAAGAAGAAAAATAAATAACTTTTTCTAATTGCTGAGAGCTCTTATTCAAAACCAATCCCATGCGGCTTGGAACTCCACGCAAGAACCAAATATGCGAAACCGGCGTAGCCAGTTTGATGTGGCCCATTCTTTCACGCCGTACTTGGCTTTTGGTAACTTCCACCCCGCACCGGTCGCAAACCACACCCTTATAACGGATCCGTTTATACTTTCCGCAAGCGCATTCGTAATCCTTTTCCGGGCCGAAAATGCGTTCATCAAACAAACCATCTTTTTCGGGCTTTTGAGTGCGGTAATTAATCGTTTCAGGGCGGATAATTTCACCGTGCGACCATGACAAAATCTCCTCAGGGGAGGCGATTTTAATTCTGATTGATTCTAGGTCTAAAACTCGCATGTTAATTTTTTTCTTTTACTTCTTTTATTTTTTCTTTCACTTCAACTCCCATGCCAAGTGACTTCAATTCCGCAACCAGCAAGTTAAATGAAGCCGGAATGTTCGGATTTTTAATCGGCTCGCCCTTCAAAATGCTTTCATAGGTGGTGGCTCTTCCCACCACGTCATCAGATTTGATGGTCAGCATTTCTTGCAAAGTGTAAGCGGCGCCGTAACCTTGCAGCGCCCACACTTCCATTTCCCCGAACCTCTGGCCTCCAAACTGGGCCTTTCCTCCTAGTGGTTGCTGGGTGATTAATGAGTACGGACCAATAGAACGAGCATGCACCTTGTCATCAACCATGTGGATCAATTTCATAATGTACATATAGCCAACGGTAATCGGCCGCGGGAATGGCTGGCCGGTTCGGCCGTCATACAGCGTGGTCTGTCCGCTTTCCGGCAACCCGGCTTCTTTCAATTCTTTCTTAATGTCTTCTTTATGAGCACCAAGCAGTGAAGGGGTGATGGCCAAATAATTCAATTTATGCGCAGCCCAGCCCAAGTGGGTTTCCAAAATTTGCCCCAAATTCATACGGGAAGGAACGGAAAGCGGTGAAAGCACCAAATCAACCGGAGTTCCGTCTGCCAAAAATGGCATCTCGGCCTCAGAAGCGATTTTTGAAACCACTCCTTTGTTTCCGTGGCGCCCCACCAGCTTGTCTCCCACTTTTACGTGCCGGATTTCTGAAACTTCAACCTGGATTTTTTTGATAACCCCCGGTTCCAATTTATGGCCCAATTCACGGCTGAAAATTTTAACATTAGTCACTTTTCCGTGTTTTCCGTGTTCAACACGAAGCGAAGTATCTTTAACATCCTTAGCTTTTTCACCGAAAATAGCCCTCAAAAGCCGTTCCTCCGGCGTCAGTTCAGCCTCTCCCTTCGGTGAAATCTTTCCTACCAAAATATCGTTCGGGCCAACGCTGGCGCCAACGCGCACAATACCCTCTTCATCTAGATCTTTTAGTTTTTCTTCACCCACGTTTGGAATATCGGAAGTGGTTTGTTCATCACCCAATTTTGTTTCACGCACGTCGCAGGTGAAATCTTCAATGTGAATAGAAGTAAATTCAAATTCTTTGACCAGTTTTTCGGAAATGGTAATGGAATCTTCAAAACCTCCTCCGCGAAGCGGCAGGAAACATACCAAAATGTTACGGCCCAAAGCTAATCTTCCCTGATCAATGGCCGCTCCATCGGCCAACACGTCACCCTTTTTAACGTGATCACCCTTCTGAACAATCGGTTTTTGATGGAAACAGGAATACTGGTTGGTTCGTACAAAGGTTTGTAATTCATATTCTTCGGTAACTTTTTTTCCAGAAATGTCATACTGCATCACAATGCGGGAAGCATCCACTTCTTTTACCACGCCGGCGGCAGTGGCCAAAATAACCTGGCCGGAATCACGGGCCACATTGCGCTCAACGCCGGTCCCTACCAGCGGAGCCTGGGGCCTGATCAGCGGCACGGCCTGGCGTTGCATGTTTGAACCCATCAGGGCGCGGGAAGCGTCGTCATTTTGCAGAAATGGAATCAGTGAAGCGGCGGCAGAAATAAACTGCTTACTGGAAACATCGGAATAATCAACTTTGGCAATTTCAATTTCGGCCGGCTCGCCCTTCACCCTGGCTTCCACTTTATTGGGCATGATTTCCGGTAAAATTTTGCCGCTTTTATCCAGCGGAACGGAAGCGGGAATAATCACATAGCGCTCTTCCTCCTGGGCTGACAAATAATGTACCTCATCGGTTACCTTGCCGTTTTTAACTTTAAAGTAGGGGGCTTCAATAAAACCATACGGATTGACGCGGGCGAATGAAGCCAAGTGGCCCACCAGTCCCACGTTTTGGCCTTCCGGAGTTTCAATCGGGCAGATTCTGCCGTAATGGCTGGGCTGAACATCGCGCACTTCAAAGCCGGCCCTTTCGCGGGTCAATCCGCCGGGGCCTGTGGTTGTTAGCCTGCGCTTATGTTCCAATTCAGCCAATGGATTTTCATTATCCATGAACTGCGAAAATTGCGAAGAAGTATAAAATTCTTTCACCACTGCCATCAAAGGCCGCGGATTGATCAGCTGGGTGGCGGTGATGGTGGAAGGGTCTAGCGTAGACATTTTGTCTTTAATAATCCTTTCCATCCTCATCAAACCCACGCGCAATCTGTTTTGCAAAAGTTCCGAAAGCGTTCTTACCCTGCGGTTTCCCAAATGGTCAACCTGGTCGGCTTTGGCATCGGGAGTATTATTTAACTTAATTACCTCTTTTACCACTTCCACCAAATCCTGAATGCTTAAAATCCGTTCTTCTTTGGTAATATCGCTGTCTTTGTCTTTTTTCTTAGCATTCAAACCGGGCAAACGCATCCAGGTTTTCCAGCGCCCCACTTTTGACAGGTCGTACCGGTCAAAATTAAAGAACATGTTGAAAATCAGGTCTTGGGCGGTGTCTGGCGTCACCAAGTCTCCCGGGCGCAGCCTTCTATATATCTCCACCAAAGCCTCTTTCTGGTCTTTGCAGGTGTCGCGCTTTAAAGTTTCGTAAATGTATTTTATTTCTCCTGTATCAACATCGTTAAATTCTTTCTGGATTTTTTCAATATTTTCCAAACCCAAAGCCATCAGCAAGGTAGTTGCCGGCACTTTCCTCTTCCGATTAATTTTTACACCAATAAACCCGCTCTCTTCCGTTTCAAATTCCAGCCAGGCACCACGGTTTGGAATAATTTTGGCTCCGAAAAAGTTTTTGCCTTTTGAACTGCGGCTGGTGAAAAAAGCGCCCGGGCTGCGGATCAATTGTGAAACCACTACCCTTTCCACCCCATTGACCACAAAGGTACCCCGTTCAGTCATTAACGGAAAATCACACAAAAAAACTTCCTGGTCTTTAACCTCTTTTGTTTTTTTATTAACTAATCTTATTTTCGCGCGAAGTGAAACTTCTAAAGAATCGTTATTTCTTTTCGCTTCCAAACCGTTTTTGTAGTTCGGTTTGCCCAAATTATAATCCAAGAACCAAAGTTCAAATTCTTTTGAGGTGTAATCTAAAATAGGAGAAATTTCAGAAAACAATTCTTTGATCCGCACATCGGTAAAATCTTTCCAGGTATCCCGCTGCATTTCCAAAAGATGCGGGGTCACAAAAGAAAGCGAGGATTTAGAAAAATTGCGGATTTGCTGTGTTTTTTCAGCCATGAAAAATAGTTAGGTTTATTTTAAAAACACAAAATACCCTGGAGAGAGGGTATGCTAAATTTGAAGTTTGTTTAGAGTAAAATGGCCACTGTGATTAATCTACACTCAGTATATTCTTTCTATTTAAAATGTCAAGCTTTTATACGGCTTTTTTGTGTAAAAAGAAAAAAACCCATCTTATGCCAAACCGAGTGTTTGAACTCTAAGATGGGCCATCGTTGAGAGGCACGCCTAAATATTGGAAGTTGGCAGAGCCAACTTGAAAGAGCAAAAGTTCTCCAGGGCAAAATTCTGCCCCGGAGTCCTGTCATTTGACACCAGTTACCCGGCGCCCCGAAGGTCACAGAAAACCCCTTCAGAATTATAGCATACTCAAAATCCTTGTACCTGTAGCATAGCATGCTATAAATCCTTGTCAATAATAAGAAAAACCGTTTTTCCGATGATTCGGAAAAACGGTTGAATACTATTGGAAAAATAGATACCAGGCCAAACCGCCAACCGCAGAGATTGCGACTAAAAAAATGGTTGCCGCAATCCATTGCCTCTTGCGCGCCCGCCCTCTCCGTTGGATTTCTTCCAACTGCTCTTCGGCCTGTTCTTCCGCATAGATTTCAAGTAACAAACTTCGAAGTTCCGTTCTTACACCCTCGCCTTTGCTGTGATCAATCGAAAGCACCAACGTTTCTTCCTCGCCGGTTTCAGAGTAAGAAAAGGCAATGGCGCTGTCGGGATTTTTTGCCGCCTGCCTACCCATTTGGTGAAGAACGTGCATAGTGCAAGAAAAGAGGTGGCGGGGCGGTGGTATCATTTCGCACACCCCGCAGTTTTTTGGGGTGTACCATAGCGTAACGATTTTATCCTGCTTTCGGCTAAACCTCACCGAGCCCGCCTCGTCTTTGAGGGCCAAAAGCAACACCATCCAGACAAGTTTGAGTGTAGGACTGCAATTGGGCATCCCCGCATCAAATCTCTCGAGCAGATTCCTAGTTTCCATAAACACCTCCTGTTTTGGTAGGGGAAGGAAATTAAAAGAACATAACCAGCTACATCCTAGCAAAATACATGCATTTTTTCAACTCCCATGAAACACTCCCAAAGAAAATGGGGACAGCCACCATTTTGTAAAGCTTTACTATTTAGTATATAGCCTGAATTTCAATACGCACGCCGACGTGCGTATTGAAAAAACACCAACTTGACGGAGTACCTATCCCTTGTTTTTAGTATAAATGCTTTGTAAAATTCCCAGTGAAATAAAATTGGCAATCAAACCGGAGCCTCCGTAACTGACCAGCGGCAGATAAATTCCTACCACCGGGAACATGCCAAGATTCATCCCAATATTTACCGTAAATTGAGTAATCAGCACAATGGCAAACCCAATGCCGAATAACCGCGGGAAATTTGAGGCGCCCTCAATGGCGATTTTTAGAATGCGCCAGATCAGCACCAAATAGGCGCCGAAAAAGACGGTAATGCCGGCCAGCCCCCATTCTTCGGCTATCACGGAAAAAATAAAATCAGTATGGGGTTCGGGCAAAAAACCATATTGTACTTGGGAGCCTTTCCCCAAACCCTGGCCGAATAATTGGCCAGAACCAATGGAAACTTTGGTTTGCGCCTGGCTCCATGAACCGCCCAGAATATCGGTTGGAAATAGAAATGCGGTGATTCTGCCCCGCTGGTAATCTTTCAGTAAAAACTGCCAGGAAAACCCCGCCACCAAGGTAAAGCACACCGCCAGAATAATAAAATGCCTTACCTTAATTCCTGAAACCATCAAAATGCCCAGCCACATCAAAACAAACACCATCGTTCCGCCCAAATCAGGTTTGATGAAAACCAAAAATGCCGGCAGGGCCACATACAGCCCGGAAATTAAAATGTGCCGCAATTTGTACATTTCCACGTGGCGCATGGAAAAATATTTGGCCAGCAAAATCAACAGCACAATTTTCATGGTTTCAATCGGATCTAGCGTCAAAAACCCGATTTTATACCAGCCATGCGTGCCGCGAATTACCGGCGCAAAAAAGTGCAGGCCGGCCAAAAGCGCCAGGCAAATGAAATACAACATTAAAATCAAGTAAGAATTATTGCGCAAAATGCGGTAATCAAAGAAACTGATCGCAAACATGAATAACAATCCAATCGCAAAAAAAATCAGCTGCTTATAAAAGTTTGAAAAGTCCCCCTTTGCCAAGCTGGCACTAAAAATCCCCGCCACCCCAAAAGCGGTTATCAGCAAGGCCGAGCCAATCAACACCCAGTCCAGTTTTTTGAGATGGGCAGTGAAATTCATTGACATTTATAACTTAATCTTCAATACTAAAATAGTTGTAAATTGAAATCGATTGTTCTTTCCATATAAAAGGATTCTACCATGCTCACGGTACAGAAAATAAGATCCAGGGGAACTTGGCATCAACCCTATCGCACGAGCGTTCGTGCGGGGTGTTTCGTGATACCACCCATTAAACTCCAGTGTATCACGGACGCATTATTGCCAACCATTACAAACGGAGAAATTCTGACGGCAATCGGTATTGACGAAACGGGTCCAAAACCCAACACCGTCCACTTTGAAGAAAAGCCCGGCTGGTGGCCAGCACAATACTTTGAGCTGGTGACCCAGGCGCCTATCAGCAACTAAAGCCCATCACTACGATGGGCCTCTTTTTTTATTCTATCATTTTTAAGAACTCTTTCTCATCTAAGATGCTTACCCCTAACTTTTTGGCTTTGTCGGCTTTGCTTCCCGGCTCCGCTCCCACTACCACAAAACTGGTTTTGACGGAGACGGATTCGGAAATACTTCCGCCCAGTGCGCGGACTTTTTCTTTGGCCAATTCTCTTTCTATGCTATCTAGTGTTCCTGTAAAAACAAACGTCTGGCCGGCCAATTTTCCGGCGGTTTTTTTGGGTGGATTTTTCGGTTTCACGCCAGCCTTTAAAAGTTTTTCTAAAAACTTCTGGTTAGTTTTTTCTTGCAACCACTCATGCACCGATTTTGCCACAATGGGGCCGATGTTGGCAATGGCGTCAAAATCTTCCATCTTGGCCTGGCGTAATTTTTCCAGCGAGCCAAAATGATTAGCCAAATCAACGGCAGTTTCCGCGCCAATATTCCTGATTCCTAAAGCGTAAACAAATCTGGAAAGTAGCAACTCCTTTTTTTCTTGGATGGCGGCCACCACATTTTCCGCTGATTTTTCACCGAATCTATCTAGCTGCGCCAAATCGCCCTCTTTCAAAGAAAAAATGTCGGCCGGGTCTTGAGCCAAACCCTCATCTAATAATCTATCAATAATTTTAGGACCCAAACCGTCAATGTTAAATGCCGGCCGCGAAACAAAATGGTAAAAACTGCGGCGCTCTTTAGCCGGGCATGTTTGATTTGGACAACGTAATAACACTTCCGTTTCAGATTTTTCTAATTTGGTTTCGCAGGAGGGGCAGTGCGTGGGCATGTTAAAATGCTTCTCTTTTCCTGTCCGCAGTTCCGGCAGCACTTTGATAATATCGGGAATGACGTCACCCGCCCGCCCCACAATCACGCTGTCGCCAATGCGCACATCAAGCCGACGGATTTCATCTTCATTATGCAATGTAGCCCGGGTAATGGTAATTCCAGAAATTTGTACAGGTTTGAGCCAAGCCACCGGAGTCATCGCCCCAGTTCTACCCACCTGAATTTTTATGTCTTCTATAATAGTAGTGGCCTGGCTCTGGGCAAACTTAAAAGCAATGGCGCCGCGCGGGGTTTTACCCACCACGCCCAATTTTTCAAACAACCCATTATTATTGACAATCACCACCACGCCGTCAATTTCATAAGCCAATTTTTCCCGGATTTTGCCAACATGTTCATAAAAATGAAACACTTCTTCTAAATTTTTGCAGTACTGGTTATGGCTGTTAGTTTTAAACCCCATTTTTTTCAATTCTTCATGGCGCTGTTCATGCGTTTGGGTTTTAGCGCCAGCAATAATGTCGTAAGCAAAAGAATCTAGCCTGCGTGCGGCAGTAATTTTAGGATCCAGTTGGCGCACCGAACCGGCGGCAATATTCCGGGGATTAGCATATAAGGGAAGCCCCTTGGCCGCTTGGGCTTTATTAATGGCCTCAAATTCCTTTTTAGAAATAAACACTTCGCCACGCACCACCAACGGATTTGTGATTTGTGATTTGTGATTTGTGATTTCGAGCGACAGCGGTATTGCTTCCACTGTTTTTAAGTTTTGGGTAATGTCTCCCCCAACACTGCCGTCGCCGCGTGTTGAGCCCTGTTTAAAAACACCATTGTCATATTCCATTTCAATGGCCAAACCGTCAATTTTTAATTCAGCATAAAAATCTAACTGCTTTTTTTCTGGTTCAGTTAACAATTTTGAAATCCGTTCCACCCAATCTTGCATATCTTCTTTAGAAAACGCGTCATTCAATGAAAGCATCCTTTCCCGATGCGGCACTTTTTTAAATTCTGGCAAAGGCTGGCCGCCCACACGCTGGGTGGGAGAATCGGCCGTAATAAATTCCGGATGAGCCCGTTCTAAATCAAACAACTCTTTTTTTAAAGAATCCAAAGCCGCGTCAGAGATTTCTTGTGTATCCAAAACATGATACTGGTAGCGGTGGTAATTGACCAGTTCTTTTAATTTTTCTATTCTTTGTTTCGCCTGTTTTTTGTGCATGTTATTTAGAAAAATACACGGTTCTCGATGTTCCTTTATAATCCCCGCGCGAAGATATTTCAAGAACGCCGTTTTTGACCTTCGCATCTATGGAATACGTGCGGCCGTCAAACGAACCTTCATAATTAAGGTTGCAGGTCGGACACTTTTTGGATATGTATAAAGCACGCTCAAGCCCGGTTTCGGCGGCATACAAAGCGGAAATGGAGTTGCCGGCGTTGGCCATAACCGTTATCTGCCCGGACAAAATGGAACTGACGCCAAGCACAATGGCAAGCATAATTGACATGATTAAAAAAGTAAGCACCAATGAAATTCCGCGCTGGTCGTAGTTCATCTTTTTGAAATGGTTGTTTGTAATATCATTTCCCGGCTGTTTTCATAGGAAGGGTCTTTCATGTTGATAGCCATGGTTATTCGGGACCCATTAACAACAAACCTGGCATAACTGATGGTAAATTTAGAAGAAAATAAAGGCTCTGCTGGGCCCGCGCCCTTGGTTTCTTTTACTATGCCATCTTTATCAAGAAAAATTTCATGGCAAACACCCTCGCCGGAAACAAATTTAACACCCTGGAAAAATCCGGAAACTGCGTCAAAACGGGTTAGCAAATACGCGTCTCTCCTATACACAGCCCCCCCATCAAAAAGGCAGGCGCTGGTTGCATCGGCCGCCGCTTCCCGTAGCGACCTTGCCATATATTCTTGTGTAAAACTAGCCTGGCTTACCATTTCCTGCTGGCCCAATATCCTTTTTTGGTGCTGAATGATAGAAATAAAAATGCTCACCGAAGCCCCCATAATTAACATGAAAATACCTAGAACAACCACTAATTCAATTAAGGTAAAGCCCCTTTTAAGATTTGATAATTGAAAATTGATCATTGATAATTATACAGATATCCTATGGTTTCAAAGGTTTGAGATTTGCCATTATCATTCCACATCACAGCGGCAGTAATTTTTAAAATATCCGGGCTACCAGCTTGCGTGACAGTAATTTTGCGTTTAAATTTGGTGGCCGCCCCCGGCTCGTAACCGTAAAAACCGTCGGCGGTGATATTTAAATACTCGCTGTCATCATAGGCGGCCAAGGTGCCTGCCCTGTAGTCCAGCCGGCAACCCAAAGCACACTGCAAAAGCGCCTTGTTGCTTCGCATATTACGCGCCAGTTCAAAACCCTCCTGTGCCAGCTGGCTGGCTGTAAATTTGGAAACAATGGTGGCATTGAGCCGGACCATCGGCGAAAACGCCCCATACACGCCAATAATGCCAAATGACAAAATGGCGATGGTAATGGTGAGCTCAATCATAGTGAACCCGTTTTTTTTCATAATTTCTAATTTTGAATTTCTACCAGCCCCGCCGTGCTTACAAAAACACTTTTGGTTTTGGCGGGGTCTTTTTCCAGGGCGAAGATTATTTCAACGGCAGTGTTGTTTTTGTCTAACTGGGTTATGGAAGCTGCGGCATTGGGAACGGAAAAGTTAATGCTGGCTTTATTTAAAAACACATGATTAAGGCCGACTATCGCCACCCCCGGTTCAGACGCGGCAAGATCAACGGCGACCACCACATAATCAGCAACATCATACTGGCCGTTGGCCGGCAGGGCGTCGGCATAAATAATGTATTTTTTATTTCCTAAGTTATTAATATCCACATAAATCCCATACCCGCCAACCGGCCGGACAATGTTAAACGAATCTTTGTAGGGAGTGGAAGACAGGGCCAGATCTTGGACCTTACGCACGTTTTGGGCAAAAGCGTGGGCGGAACGAGAAAGGGCAAACTGCAATTTTACCTGCGGAAAATTAGAAAGCACCACCACCGGTAAAATGGTAATAATGGCAATGACCATTAAAAGCTCGATAATCGTAAACCCGGCCTGTTTCATGCTTATATTTTAACTTTTTTACTTAATATTTAAAACAGCAAAAAACCACTATACCAGGCAACAATCGGCGCACCCCAAAAAAGGGCCATAAAGGTGCCGGCGATTAAAAAGGGAGCGAAGGGGAGTTCACTTTTTAAGCCTTTTTTCTGTAAAAATATGACCGCTAGGCCGATAATCGCGCCCAACCAGAAAGATAAGAGAAGGGCTACTAAAATGTTGGGCCAGCCCAGCAATAAACCCATTAAAATAGCTAATTTTACGTCGCCAAAGCCCAGCCATCGGCCGCGGGATATTAAGAAAATGGCAAGGAAAAAACCGGAAGCCAAAAGGGCGGCAGGGCCGTAATTATCAAGTATCAATTTCCAATTATCAATGAAGCGATACGCAAGAATGATGCCAATAGCCGGAAATAATATTACGTCGGGAATAAGATAGTGGCGCAAGTCATACACAAAAATCACTATTAAGGAACTAGCAATATAAAAAAGAAATATCGTATTGAAAATTGGAAACCCTTCGGCAGTGAGCTCAGGGCCGAACTGTTGAAAATTGAAAATTAGCAGAAACATCAATGCGGTTGATAGTTCAACAACCGGGTATTGGATTGATATTTTGGCATGGCAATACCGGCATTTTCCGTCTAAAAAAATAAAACTGAAAACTGGGATTAAGTCATGCCACGCTAGGGAGTGCTGGCAGTGCGGACAGTGCGACCGACCGCCCAATGATTCTGACTTTTCTAAACGTAAAATCACCACGTTCAGAAAACTGCCAATGCAAAGGCCCAGCGCAAAAATAAAAAAAGAAAGTATCGATTCCATTCAGCCAGTATACCAAAAAAACAGCAGAATGCCATGTGGCACCCTGCTTGTTTTTTCTTAAATCAAATCTTAAAAACTAAGGCTGGCAAGCGGCGGTAGCGGCAACACAGCGGGTTGTGCAAGCGGTTAATGTTACTGATTTTACTCCCGTGGAATCAACACAGAATGTGCTTCCGGCACCCTCTGTTGAGGTTACTTTCAGCGTAGAACATGCGCACCAAGCCTGGTCGACATTGGCACCTGTTTTTACCGCACAGTTAGAAGCTCCTCCGGCAGCGCTAATGGCTGATGCTGGAGCGGTGTAATTGGCAGTTCCGCAAAAACCGGTATAATTGCTATTTTGTTCATAGAATTGCGCTCCGTTGACCATGACTGTAGAAAGGTTGGCTTTGATAGCAGAATTTTTGCCCTGGTTGATGTATCCGGTAACGTTTACCAGCACAATAGCTGCCAACACGGCAATGATGGCAACCACCACCAACAATTCAATAATCGTAAAACCTTTTGATTTGTTTTTTGTCATTTTGATATTTTAAAATAAACTAAACCCTCGACCTTTTGTAGTAATCTATTTACCAATTATATGACGGCCTGCAATAGCAAACAATGGCCATAATGTGGATAACTTCTAAATCGTTCCCAGCGCGCCGTACAAGGGGCTCAGAACGGAAATGGCCATCACGCCCACCACCACTCCCAAGAAAATGATCATCACCGGCTCCAGCAAGCTGGAAAATAGATCTATGGCTCCCTTGATGTCTTTTTGGTAAAAAGCCACCACTTGGGCCAAGGTTTGATCTAATTTTCCCGTTTCCTCACCTACGCGGACCATGGCCACCACAAACGGCGGGAAATAGTCTTTATACTTACCCATCACGTAACTGATTTTTTCCCCTTCGGAAATTTCTTTACCGATTTGGGCGGTAATTTGCCGGTAAATCACGTTATTGACCGTGTCTTCCGTGATTTTCAGGGCGCTTTGAATAGAAACCCCGGCCGTAACCAACGTGGCCAGGTTGCCGCAAAACCGGGTTAAAAATACCTTTTTGAGCAACCCCCCCGCAAAGGGAATTTTCAGGATGATTCTGCCCAAATTATTCTTTCCTTCGTTCGTATTGAAGTAAAAAACCGTAAGCACAACCGCCAACACCAGTGCTACGAGCATGGCCCACCAATAACTTCCCAAAAATGCGTAGAAATGTAAAATAGTGGCAGTAAAAAATGAAGGAGTGGCACCAGATTCTTTAATTAGGTCTGCAATGCGAGGCATGACCTCTATGATAACAATGGCAATGACCACAAACAGCACTACTAGCACAAATACCGGGTACAGCATGGCTTGGCGCAACTGGACCATGATATCATTTTCCTGTTCAAGGTGGGTGGCAATATAGGAAAGTGAAGCGGAAATATTTCCGGAAGCCTCGCCGGATTTAACCAAATTGACATAAAAATTATCAAAAATGCGCGGATACGCCGCCAAGGCCCCCGAAAGCGGTGCGCCTTGCTGCACTAAATTAGAAACTTCTTGTACCACCTCTTTGAATCCCTTTTTGCTGGTTTGAGCTGCCAAGCCGGCCAAACTATTTACCACCGGCACGCGCGAATCAAGCATAATGGAAAGCTGACGAAAAAAAACCGCCAGGTCTTTCTTGGAAATCCGTCTTTTCAATTTTATGGTTTCAAAAAACGGCACCGGCGAAGCGTGTTCCTGTAAATGGGTGGGGAAAATATTATACTTTTGCAACAAAAGCGCCGCGGCTTCTTTAGAATAAGCCTCAATGGTGCCGGATTCTTCTTTTCCTTCTTTGGTTCGCGCCCTATAATTAAACTTCATTTTTTACCTTAGCAAATTCTTCAGTTCCAGGGGATTTAATGAATAGTCAACCGAATCTTTCAGGGAAATTTCTTTGTTCCTTACCAGGTCGGCCAGCGAACGGTTGAGTGAAAGCATGCCTTCACGGGAAGATGTTTCTATCACCGCGGGAATTTCATGGTTTTTGTTTTCGCGGATCAAATTGGAAATGGCGGGATTGGCAATCATCA
>OBEQ010773975.1_pt1 | contig 13673 bp, 14 predicted proteins | sample 1670901 | NCBI WGS metagenome assembly OBEQ01 (sample SAMEA104232315, study PRJEB22302) | groundwater metagenome | biome: forest; feature: aquifer; material: groundwater | place: USA | collected 2011-08-07 | depth 5.4 m
CAGCTCCTATAAAGATTTGCCGCTCTACATTTACCAGATCCAAACTAAATTTCGTAACGAGCTGCGGGCCAAAAGCGGCCTACTGCGAGGCCGGGAGTTCTTGATGAAGGATCTCTATTCTTTCAGCCGCAGCCAAGCCGAGCACGACAAATTTTACGATCAAACTATAACCAAGGCTTACTTTAAGATTTATGAGCGCTTGGGCCTGGGCAAGATTACTTATAAAACAATGGCTAGTGGCGGCATCTTTAGTAAATATAGTCACGAATTCCAGACGCTCAGCGAGGTTGGCGAGGATACCATCTACGTTGATCAGACTAAAAAAATCGCCGTTAATAAAGAAGTTTGTAGCGACGAAGTTTTAGCCGAACTGGGCCTCAAAAAAACCGATTTGGTAGAAAAAAAAGCCGTCGAAGTTGGTAATATTTTCCCCTTGGGCACTAAGTACGCCGATGCCCTGGGGCTGCATTTTGTCGACGCCGCCGGCCAGCGCCACTCAATTATTATGGGCAGCTACGGGATTGGTGTTAGCCGCCTGATGGGACTGCTGGCCGAACACTTTGCCGATCAGCGCGGCCTGGCTTGGCCAGCGGCTGTCGCTCCAGCTCAGGTTTACCTAATTCGCTTGGGCGACGATCCGGCTATAGAAGCCTCAGCCGAGCAGCTTTACAAGCGATTGACAGCCAAAGGAATCGGCGTAATATATGATGATCGGGGAGCTAGCGCGGGCGAAGCTTTCGCCGACGCCGATCTGATCGGCTTACCGTATCGTCTGACAATCAGCTCTCAAACACTCAAAGCCGGCCAAGTTGAACTCAAAAAACGTACCTCAGACAAGTTGCAATTAATGAGCACGGAGGAAGCTCTAAAAACTCTCTAGCGTCTCAATCTAAAGCTTGCTAGAATTGATTGGCTTAATAATCCTATAAGGTAGTAAAGGGCCAGCAAGGCCATTGATCAAGTTATGAAAAAACAGTTTCACTTAACCCGCGAGGGCATAGACGAGCTAAAAAAAGAGCTGGCCGAGCTGGTTGCTCAGCGTGGGCCAATTGCCGAGCGCATCCGGACGGCCCGTGACCTGGGCGATTTAAGTGAAAACGCCGAATACCAGACGGCCCGTGAAGAACAAGACCGTATGGAGACCCGTATTAGTGAGATCGAGCACGTCTTGCAAAACGTCGAAGTTATTAAAAAGCCATCGACCAACGGCCACGTCCGCTTGGGTTCCAGGGTCAAGCTCAAGTCGGCAGCCGGTGAAGCTAAAGAGTTCCAGATTGTCGGCACCGTCGAAGCCAACCCGCTGAGCGGCAAAATCAGCGACGAGTCACCGATCGGTAAGGCCTTGATGGGCAAAAAACTCGGCGATAGAGTTGAAATCCGCACCTCCGGACCAACCATCTACAAAATCGCCCACATAAGCTAAAAGCTGTGACGACTTACGAAGACTTTACAAAACTTGATATTCGAGTTGGCAAAATAACTAAGGTCGAAGAATTTCCGGGTGCTCGTAAGCCAGCTTATAAACTAACGATTGATTTTGGTAGTGAAATTGGCTCTAAGAAATCGAGCGCCCAACTACCCGTTAACTATCAGCCTAAGGATTTAGAGGGTAAGCTTCTTTTAGGCGTTATCAACTTTCCGCCTCGCCAAATCGGACCTTTCGTCAGCGAGGTTTTGACGATCGGCGTACCGGACGAAAATGGCGAGTGTGTTTTGGTGATACCAGATAAAGCCGTGCCAATTGGCGGCCGCTTATACTAGATTTTCCAAGATCTCGTCTCTATCATCTATAATCTAATTGATGCAGTGGCTTAATAAAGTCGTTGATGAGATTATTACTCGCCAGCCTAAGGGCGAGATTTTAGTCGAGTCGGGCGTTTCGCCATCAGGTACTTACCACGTTGGGACCTTGCGCGAAGTCCTAACTTCTGATGCCATTATGCTCGAGCTGCGGCGCCGCGGTCGCCAGAGCCGTCACATCCACATTGTTGATGATCTGGATCCCTTTCGAAAAGTGCCGACTAACGTGCCCACCGATTTCAACCAGTATCTCGGCCGACCATACTGTGATATTCCAGCACCCGACGGCAGTAAACAAAGCTATGCCGATTTTTTCTTGAACGATTTTTTGGGCGCCGCCGAGATTCTTAAGCTTGACATGGAAGTTATCAGAAGTCATGAAAAATACCGCAGTGGCTTTATGGTCCCGGCCATTGAAAAAGCCCTCGAGCAGGCCGAGGTAGTAGCCGCTATTTTAACCAAGATTTCTGGGCATAAGCTAGACCAGAATTGGTCACCGGTTCAGGTCATGGAAGACGGTTATCTCAAGAACCGCCGCTTTTTAGCCATCGATAAAGACGCCAAAACCATCGATTATGAAGATGCCGATGGTAAAAGGCGGACCACCGGCTACGGCGGTGGCGAAGTCAAACTCAACTGGCGAGTCGATTGGCCGGCCCGCTGGTGGCTGCTGAAAGTCGATGCCGAGCCATTCGGCCGCGACCACGCCACCAAAGGCGGCAGCTACGACACTGGTGCGGAGATTATCAAACAGGTTTATGGAGCCGAACCACCCCTGCCAATCCCTTATCACTTCATTAACCTAGCCGGCGAAACCAAAAAAATGAGCAAAAGCACCGGCAATATTATTGCCATCTCGGAGCTGGTACAGGTCATGCCGCCGGAAGTCGTCCGCTTTTTTGTACTGCGTTTCCCGCCCGATAAGCAGCTCTTTTTTGATCAAACGGCCAGCGTGGTGCATCTCATTGACGAATTCTCAGCGCTGCTGGCCAAGGGAGCTAAAACTGATGAAGATAAACAGCTTATCGAGCTAAGCACTAACGGTATCGAGCCGACGGTCAGTAACATTCCTTTTTCTCACCAGGTTGCCAGCTACCAAGCGGCCTTAAAGGACCCCGATGCCACCTTGAGCACTCTCCGCCGTAGCGCCTACGGCAAGTCGGTGATCGGACAGGAGGAGGTCATTAAAAAAGAACTGGGTTTTATAGACCAATGGCTCAAAAAGTGGGCGCCCCAGGATGTTAAATTCGAGCTGCGCCGAGAGATTGACCGCGGTGATTTTTCCGAAGCCGATCAGAAATATCTTAAACTGTTGGGCGCCAAAATCGCCAAAGCGCCAGCCAACGCCGATGGGCAGTGGTTTCATAAAGCCATTTATGACCTAAAGGAGGAGCTGGCTATCCAGCCCGACCAGCTGTTCAAACCTCTCTACAAAGCTCTAATTGGTAAGGAATCGGGGCCCAGGGCCGGCTGGTTTTTGAGTACATTGCCCAGAGACTGGTTGGCTAAGCGCTTAAGACTTGAAAGTTAAGTAAAACGTTGAGCCAAAATTAAACTATGAAAACCGAAACGGCCATATTCGCAGCTGGCTGCTTCTGGGGCGTGCAGTACTATTTTGATCAAGTACCGGGCGTGCTTGAAACAACCGTTGGTTACACCGGTGGTCATGTTGATAAGCCTACTTATGAGCAGGTTTGCGCTCATGGTACTGGCCACGCCGAAGCCGTTCAAATCGAATTTGATCCTAAAAAAGTTAGCTATAAGGTCCTTTTAAAACAGTTTTTCCGGATGCACGACCCGACCCAGTTAAATCGTCAAGGCCCGGATGTTGGCGACCAGTACCGCTCGGCCATTTTTTATCTCAACCGAACGCAGAAAGAGCAAGCTCAGAAGATCATAGATGAGCTAAATAAGAATCAATTCGACGGCAAAATCGTCACTACACTCGAGCCAGCGGCAACTTTCTGGTCGGCCGAGGAATACCATCAGAAATACACTCAAAAAACTGGCCTCGGCATCTGCCACGTAGCTTACAAACCGGTCTGATCCTCGGGAAGAGCAGCCCGAGCATCGGATTCATTCCGTGCCCGGCGCGATGAGAAACCCTCGATGCGGGGTGTCCTATGGTTGTCCCTTACGCGCCTATTGAGGCTTAGAGTACTGTTTGATTAAGGGGTGGTTTTGGAGCTGCTTGAGTTGGTCTTTGGCCCAATAGGAATACTTGTCAGCGCTGTCGGCTTTTAGCTCTTTGACATAATCTTCCCAGTTCTGCCATCGCCAGGCCTCGACTTCAGCCGGATTAGCTAACGGCTGGTGAATCGCTCGGGCTATATAAACTGGACAAAACTCGTGTTCAATGACGCCGTTAAAGGGCGGCGTTGTGTAGATGTAGTTTGGCAGCAGTATTTTAAAATCTTTGGCGCTCATGCCGAGCTCTTCGTCTAGGCGACGATGGATGGCAGCAACCATCGCCTCGCCCGGAGCTGGGTGGCCACAGAGACTATTACTCCAAATGCCTGGCCAAACTTTCTTGGACTTGGCGCGCTGGGTGACTAGCAGCTGGCCGCGGTCGTTAAACACATAGCACGAGAAAGCCAGATGAAGTGGCGTTTCGGCGTGGTGCGCAGGTAATTTTTCGGCCGTGCCGATCGGCTGGCCGGCCGTATTGACTAAAACAATTAGCTCTTGAGCCAAAAAAGATTCCTTTTAGCTGCCTCTAGTATACAGCCTCTAAACTAGTCGGCATTGACTATGCCGGTGAGAGTGTGCCGGCCAATGATGTGACCATCCATGGCGGCTTCGAGCTTTTGGCGGTTGGTGTCGGGTGGTAGGGTCAAGGCCGTATCTAGGGCATATAGCTCGAATAGATAGTGATGAACCCCTGTGCCGGCCGGCGGACACGGGCCAGTATAGCCCTTCTGAGCGCTGCTATTGGGGCCCTGGACAGCACCGACCGGTACGCTGCTGGCATTAATCGTCTCGGTTGAGCTCGGGATGTCCCACATCAGCCAATGTACAAAATCAATACCAGCTACCCTAACTGCGTCGGGGTCATGCATGATCAGGACTAAGCTTTTAGCGCCTTTGGGTACGCCGCTGATAACCAGTGGCGGGCTAACATTATCACCCCGGCAAGTATATTGGGCCGAGATTTCGGCACCTTCAGCAAAGGCTGGGCTGATCAGCTGAAAGTGATCAACGGCTTGATTTTGATCCATAACTTTTACTGCCTTTAGCCTTTACTACTAGATAGTATAGCCTAACGGGCATTGGGCTAGCTGTAAGTCATCATAACAGTTTGGCCGCTTAGAGGCGTCTTATTGGCAGGCTTTTAAAAAGCCTAAAAAATTAACTTGCTAAAATTAAAGCTATGTTTAAGGTCAGCCAAAAACAGTTTGAGAAGGTTGTCGCCGAGGCGATTGATAATATTGCCCCGACTTATCAAAAGCACTTAAGCAATGTTGCTTTTATTGTTGAAGGGGAAGCGAACGCTAAACAGCGCCAGCAGCTGGGTCTAGCCGACGGTGATTTACTATTTGGTTTATACGAAGGCGTGCCGTTACCGGCCCGCGGCGGCGGCGTCAAACTGCTGCCCGATAAAATCACCATTTTTAAAAAGCCGCTCGAGCAGGTTAGCCGCGATTTAGTGGATCTTCAAGACCGAGTCGGCCGAACGGTTTGGCACGAAGTCGCCCACTATTATGGCTTGAGTCATGACCGAATGTATAAATTGGAAGCCAAAAAATAGATAATAACTATCCACAGGCAAGCTTGAAAATTGGCTGAATCAGGCATATTATGAGCTTATTAATTAATTGGAGGAGTTATGCAATACTCACACAGGCAATCAGTCGCATGGCTGGTTAACTTTTTCGTTGGGGTGGCGGAGTTACTACTTATGCTTCGAGTAGTTCTACGGTTCTTCAACGGTAACCCCGATGCGACATTCGTGCACTGGGCTTATTCCAACACGAATGTATTGCTGGAGCCATTGCGCGGCGTCTTTCCTTCGGCCGGCTTTATTGACCGCGGCTGGGTCGTCGACTTCGTGGCCCTATTTGCGATGGCCGCCTACGCCGCAGCTGGCATCTTGCTGCTGGGCTTAGTTGGTCGCTGGGCTCGCAAGTAATAAATCAGACAAAGATAAACATCCCAGCCGTCGGTGCTTAGATTAACCGGCGGCTTTTTTAATCCACGAGTTAAGCCGGCTGCAGGAGCAGCCCTAGCTGCTAAAATATAAACAATGGCAAATTGGGGAGAACGTAGAAACCCAGCCTACAAGCCGGGTCAAAAGACGCCATACAGAATAAGCCGTAGCAAGGTTGATTTGTTTGTGCAGTGCCCGCGGTGCTTCTGGCTGGACGCGCGGCTTAAGATCAGCCGGCCCAAAGGGCCGCCATTTACCCTCAACTCGGCCGTCGATCATCTACTGAAACAAGAATTTGACGGCCTGCGCGCTAAGGGCCAGCAGCACCCGCTGCAGGCCGCTTACGGCATTGATGCTAAGCCTGCCGCCCACGACAAACTGAACGTTTGGCGCGAAAATTTTAAAGGCATTGAGGCCCTGCACAAACCGACCAACTTACTCATCACTGGGGCGATTGATGATCTCTGGCAAAGCAGCGCCGGCGAGTATATCGTCGTCGACTATAAATCGACTTCTAAATTTGGCAAAATCGAGGCCCTTGGCAGCGAATTCTGGCACGATCAGTACCGCCGCCAGATGGAAGTTTATCAGTGGTTGTTGCGTCAAAATGGACTCAAAGTTAGCGACACCGGCTACTGGGTCTACTGCAATGCGCTAAAGGATAAAAAGGCCTTTGACGGCAAGTTGGAATTTGAGCTCACACTAGTTTCGTACACCGGTAAGGACGACTGGGTTGAACCGACCCTAGCCAAAATCAAGCGGACTCTCGAGGAGGATCAGATGCCCGAACCAGCCACCGACTGCGAACACTGCCTTTATGCCCGCGGTCGGACGGAACTTACTCTGGCTTCAATAGCCAATAGAAAGTCCAAAAAATAGTTATAATGGCTCTATGCTAGATATTCGCTTCATTCGCGAAAATCCTAAGGTAGTGGAGAAGTCAGCTAAGGCCAAAGGTTTCAAGGTTAGCATTAAACACCTGCTGCAGCTCGATGACGAGCGCCGTCGACTCCTTGGTGAGATTGAAAACCTCCGTGCTGAACGCAATCAACTGGCCGAGAAGTTCAAAGCCGGCAAACCCAGCCAAAAGGATGTTCTGCCTGGTAAGGCCTTAAAAGAAAGGCTCCACAAACTTGAGGTTGAGCTTGATCCGGTTGAGGTCGAATATTTAAATCTACTCAAAGCTGTCCCGAACGTGATTCCCGAAGACACGCCGCTCGGCGGTGAAGAGGCCGCCCGTGAGGAGAAAAAATGGGGCGATACTAAAACCCGCGACTTTAAAGTCATCGACCACTTGGATTGGGGTGAAGAACGAGGCTATATCGATTTTGAGCGCGGTGCCAAAGTCGCCGGTAACAAATTCTACTTTATAAAAGGTCCGCTGGTCGATTTGCAGCTAGCCGTTTTCCAGCTTGGCCTGCAGCTAGCTAAAAGGCACGACTTTGTACCGCTGTTGGTGCCCCATCTAGTTAATACTCGGACGCTAGAGGGTGCTGGTTTCTCGGCCCGCGGCGAAGAAAGGCAAATCTATAAAGTCGAAGACGAAGATCTTAATTTAATCGCCACAGCTGAGATTCCGCTAACCGGCTATCACGCCGATGAGATTTTAGGCGAGGCCGAGCTGCCCAAACTCTACGCTGGCTTAAGTCCAGCTTACCGGCTAGAGGGCGGCGCCTATGGTAAACATAACCGCGGCCTTTTTCGAACTCATCAGTTTGAGAAGCTCGAAATGTACGTTTTTTGTAAGCCTGAGGATTCTGAAAGCTGGCATCAAAAGTTGCTGGCTCTCGAAGAAGAACTCTGCCAACAGCTGGGAATTCCATACCGGGTGGTTAGAATTGCCGCCGGCGACCTCGGCGCACCGGCTTACAAAAAATTTGACGTCGAATATTGGACGCCCGTCGATAAAACTTATCGTGAGCTAATGAGTTGCTCAAACGTTACTGACTACCAGGCTCGTCGCTTAAATGTTCGTTACAAGACCAAATCTAGTGAAACAGCTTTTGTGCACACCTTAAACGCTACGCTGGCGGCGATGAGCCGACTGTTTATTGCCTTGATTGAGAACCACCAAACCAAAGACGGCCACATCGAGATTCCCAAAGCCCTCCAGCCATACATAGGTGGAACTAAGCAAATATGATTCTAGAATCTTGGGTTTCTCCCAAGGCTAAGAAAGGACTACCGAGCAAAATATCAGGGCGTGGCTTATTCGCCACTAAACCGATAGCTAAAGACGAAGTCATAGCTGCAAAAGCTGGTCATATAATTGATAGCCAGAAACTCGCAGAAGTCAGCAATATGGTTCGTGATTCTCAGCTGCCGATCACCGATAGTCTCTATATTGCTCCTGTTGAAGCGACAGAAATTGATGACTCAATGCTTTATTTTAATCATTCTTGCGAACCAAATGCCGGCTTTGGAGGCAATATCGTCTTTGTAGCAATGCGAGATATCAGAGCCGACGAAGAAATTACTTATGACTACGCCATGGATAATGCAGCTCCTTCATTTTCATTTAAATGTGGTTGCCAGACGGCAAGTTGCAGAAAAACAATAACCGGTGATGATTGGCAGAACCCAAGTCTTCAAAAGAAGTATGCTGGCTATTTTTCGTGGTTCGTTGAACAAAAAATCAAAAAATTTCACAATAACTCTATATAGCCACCCGGAGAGGTGTTAAAATAGTATGAGCGCTTCAATTTTAGGAGGTCTATTTTCTGTTGCTATGAATACTAAATTTTTAAAAAAGGTTTTAGGTGACCCACAGGCTGCGACGCTTCGCCGGCTGAAGAAAAGTGCTGCCCATATCAACACGCTAGAGCCAAAGTATCAAAAAATGACCGACAAGCAGCTAGCTGATGAAACCAGGCGGCTAAAAAGACACTTGGCCAGAGGTGCGACGCTTAATCAAATCTTACCTGAAGCCTTTGCGACTGTTCGTGAAGCCGCTACCCGGACTCTGAAACAGCGCCACTTCGATGTTCAGCTAATTGGTGGCATGGTTTTGCATGAGGGTAATGTCGCCGAGATGAAGACCGGTGAGGGTAAGACCTTAGTTGCCACTCTGCCGCTGTACCTCAACGCCCTAGTCGACAAAGGTGCCCACCTGGTAACGGTCAACGATTATTTGGCCCAGCGCGACGCCGGTTGGATGGGCCAAATTTATAATTTCTTAGGTTTAAGCGTCGGTGTGGTCATCCCCGACCAATCTTATTTATATGACCCGACCTACGAGAATAAAGACCACTTTGATCCCCGTTTCCGGCACCTTAGGCCGGCCACTCGCCAAGAAGCTTATCGGGCCGATATTACTTATGGCACCAACAATGAATTCGGCTTTGATTACTTGCGCGACAATATGGTTCGCGAAACCGACCAGCTCCGCCAGCGTGATCTGGCCTATGCCATAGTTGACGAAGTTGACTCGATTTTAATTGATGAGGCTAGGACGCCGCTGATTATCAGCGCGCCGGCTGTAGCCAGCGGCGCAGCTTATCAACAATTCGCCAAGCTCGTCCGTCAGCTCAAAGAGGCTGAGCACTACGAAAAGGATGAAAAGCGCCGCGAGGTTTTTCTGACCGACGCTGGTGTGGAGTTCGTCCAAAAAGCTCTTAGTATTGAGAATTTATATGGTACCCAAAACCTTCGGACAATTTACCACCTCGAGCAAGCCTTGCGCGCCCAAGCCCTTTTTCACCGCGACAAAGATTATGTGGTGACCCGCGAGGGCGAAGTCGTAATTGTTGACGACTTTACGGGACGCTTATTGCGTGGCCGCCGCTACAACGAGGGCTTACACCAGGCCATCGAAGCCAAGGAAAACGTCGACGTCCAGGAAGAGTCAATGACGCTGGCCACCATCTCCTTCCAAAACTACTTTCGCTTGTACGACAAACTAGCCGGCATGACCGGCACGGCCATGACTGAGGCCGAAGAGTTCCACCAAATTTATAAGCTCGATGTCGTCGAGATTCCGACCAACCGGCCGATGATTCGCGAAGATCATCCCGACCGCATTTACAAATCCGAGGCCGGGAAGATGTGGGCCATTGTCAAAGAAGTCGCTCGAATGAATAAGCGCGGCCAGCCAATTTTGATTGGTACGGTCAGTGTCGAGAAAAACGAGCTGCTGTCCAAACAACTCAAGGCCGCTAAGATCCCTCACGAAGTTTTAAATGCCAAAAATAACGAGCGTGAGGCGGCGATTGTAGCCAAAGCTGGTGAGAAGGGGGCCGTGACGTTGGCCACCAACATTGCCGGCCGCGGTACCGACATTGTCCTGGGTAAGGGCGTTACGCAGCGGGGCGGGCTATTTGTGCTGGGGTCTGAGCGCCACGAAGCTCGGCGTATCGATAACCAGCTCCGGGGCCGCACTGGCCGCCAGGGCGACCCCGGAGCCACCCAGTTTTACGTCAGTACTGAGGACGATTTGATGCGGATTTATGGCGGTGAGCGGATCGCCTCCCTGATGGATCGACTCAAAGTTGATGAAGAAACGCCGATTGAGTCTCGGATGGTCAGCAAGGCCCTGGAAGGCGCCCAGAAAAAAGTCGAAGGCTTCAATTTTGATATCCGTAAAAATGTTGTTCAGTACGACGATGTCATGAACCGCCATCGCCGAGCCATCTATGCCATGCGCCGCGAAATCCTGCGAGCCGACGACATTAGCCCGCGCATCAAAAAGGTTGTGGCCGAGGAAGCCAGCTACCTGGCTAATCACCCCGAGGCTGCCAACGAAACTTATGAGGCTATCTTGCGCGAGTCGTTTCCTTTAAGCGAATCAGCGCTCGACAGACTTTTTGATTTGCCGCCTGCCGAGTTTGAGGCCGCCCTTCAAAAAGCCGCCGACAAGCTCTACAAAAACCAAGAGAAGCTTTTTGGAGCTGAGATTATGCGCAAAATCGAGCGCGACATTTATCTGCAGGTTCTCGACAATTTGTGGATGCAGCATCTGGAAAACATGGACCACTTGCGTCAAGGTATCCATTGGATTGGCGTTGGGCAGCGCGACCCTCTGGTCGAGTATCGTCGTCAAGGCCAAAGACTGTTTGAAGAAATGCAGGCCGGCTTGCGCCACGATGTCGTCCGGGCCATCTTCCACGCCCAACCTTTGAGCGAGGCCGAGCTTGATCAGGCCATCGAAACTGACTTAACAAGAGCAGCTCGCGGCTCAGTCGATAATGCTAGCAAGATTATTGAGGCCGAAACTTTTGAAGAGTCCGATTTTGAGCCGAGCCAAGACAGTATTGTTAAAGAAGCCCGCGTTCGCAAAGCCCGCCGGGCCAGCCGAAAAGTTGAGCGTCAACGTAAAAAAGCCAGCCGCCGCCAGCAAAGAAAGTAGGTACATACTTGAGACACACGGTCAGTGAAGTTGAACTTAAAAACGGCGCCAAAGGCCTATTTGTGGATATACCGGGAGCGACGATAACTAGCTATGAACTTAATTTTCGAGCCGGTGAGTATTTGGTGGGGACGAAGAAAAAATGGGAATCACCGCACATTATGGAGCACGTGATCTTGGGTGCTAACGAAGAATATCCAGATAGCCAGGCCTTCCAAGCAGAATTTTACAAAAATGGTGCCTTTATCAATGCTTATACCAGTTATTACGCTATCGGTTATGTAGCAGAATCAGCTGATTTTGAATGGGAACGGGTGTTGCGCCTGCAGCTGATGGCACTGGCTAAACCGTTATTTTTAGAAGCCGAATTTGAGGCTGAAGTTGGCAATATCCGCGATGAGATGGTTAGTCGCAGTAATCAACATTTCTGGCTACTTTATGCCCAGATGAACAAGGCTTTTGGCTTTAAAGCCCCTACTGATAAGGAAAGGGCTGAGCTGCTTCAGAATGTGGCTCGAGAGGATATTCTTGCCCATTACAAGAAGACCCACTTTACACGAAACCTACGTTTTATTATTGCTGGCAATTTACGTGGCCGTCGGCCAGCCCTGAAAAGAGTCCTGGAATCCTTAGAATTACCGCGTGGATCAGCCCGTTTTAAATTGCCAATAGAAAAAGCTAAAAAACCAGCAAAACCAACCTTTATAGCTAATAAGACTGTCGATAATATTTATCTAACAATCACTAGTTTTGTTAATGACATGCTGTCTATTCGTGAGGAAGATTCTTTGGGACTGGCACGGATTATGTTAACTGAGACTCTCTACTCCAAAATTTTTGGCCAAGCTAGAGAGAAGGGTTTGGTTTATTCGGTTCACTCGGGCCATAACCAGTACAGCAAACATGCTGAATGGTCACTCAGTGCACAGGTACTTCCAGAAAACGCCCAGGCTCTTTGTGATATCGTTTTATCAGAGATTAAAAAAGTTAAAAACGGGCTGATAGACGATAGTGATCTTGAAGCGGCTAAACAATATGCTTTGGGAGCTTTCCAACGCTCACTACAAACTGTGGGCAATGTGGCTGGAGCTTACGGTCGCTATTTCTTCGATGAATATATAGAAGATGTACGCTCCATTCCCGATCGTATTAAAGCGGTTAGTAAAAAAGATATGGCAGATATTATGCACCGGATGTTTGCTGAAGATATTGGCAATGTAGGCGTTCTAGGTGGCACTGATGCTACTATTGCCCAAAAATTGCATGAGCAGTTGCAACCGCTTTGGAAATAAAAAATGGAACCACTAAAGACCCGGCTAAGTAAACTGCAGACTGAGATTGACCAGGCAGCAGGGCGGGTAAAGCTGGATGAGCTTAATTCTGAGTTAGAAAAGCTACGCTCGGAGATGGCCAAGCCAGACTTTTGGCAGGATAAGACGAAGGCCCAGACTGTGTCCAAGGAGCAGGCCAATTTAGCCAAGAGAATTGAACCTTGGTTAAGGCTCCAAAAAGATATTGAAGAGCTGACTGAGCTGGCAGCGCTCCAAGACGCCTCGATGCAGGCCGAACTGCAAAGCCAACTCGACAAGCTTGAACAACAATTTGAATCACTCCAAAAAGAGCTGGCTTTTAGCGGTCCGTACGACGATCACGCTGTCATATTAAGTATTCATGCTGGAGCCGGCGGCACTGATGCCCAGGACTGGGCCAGTATGCTGCTAAGAATGTACACTCGTTGGGCTGAGAAAACCGGCTTAAAGCCTAAGACTATTGATCAAAGTCCTGGCGAAGAGGCTGGCCTAAAAAGTGCCGAGGTTGAGATTAGCGGCGGCGAGAATTTGTACGGCAAGCTCAAGGGCGAGCACGGTGTCCACCGACTAGTGCGTCTCTCGCCCTTTAACGCCGACCACTTGCGTCAAACCAGCTTTGCCAAGGTTGAAGTACTACCAGCTATCGACCAGCCTAGCGAGGTTGAGCTCGATGAAAAAGATCTTAAAATCGATGTTTACCGAGCCGGCGGCCACGGTGGCCAATCAGTTAATACCACTGATTCGGCCGTGCGAGCGACCCACCTGCCGACCGGTATTTCGGTGGCTATTCAAAACGAGCGCAGCCAAACACAAAACAAAGAAACTGCCCTGAAGGTTTTGCGCTCGCGCCTAGCCGCTTTGCAACTGGAGCAGCAGGTAAAGGACTTAGCCGATATCAAGGGTCCGAACCAATCGGCCGAGTGGGGCAACCAAATCCGCAGCTACGTCCTGCATCCTTATAAACAAGTCAAAGACCTCCGCACCGGCTTTGAGTCTAGCGATCCCCAAGCTGTCCTCGACGGCAACCTCAATCCTCTTCTTGAAGCTTAGTGCTCATGCTTGCAATCCACAC
>OBEQ010990292.1_pt1 | contig 13673 bp, 10 predicted proteins | sample 1670901 | NCBI WGS metagenome assembly OBEQ01 (sample SAMEA104232315, study PRJEB22302) | groundwater metagenome | biome: forest; feature: aquifer; material: groundwater | place: USA | collected 2011-08-07 | depth 5.4 m
GAGGATCAAGGCCGAGCGGAATGCCGAAAGCAAAGGCTTTCGGCGGAAGCGATCCCTTTCGGGGACGGCAAAAAGCCCGAGGCCACAGCGAAGCAGTCCTCGAAGAGTACAGAGGACTCTTCGAGGATCAAGGCCGTGCGGAATGCCGCGATCATGAGATTGCGGCCTGCCTCTCCGCCATCGTCTACCTTAATTATGAAGCGTCCATGGGTTTTGCGGAATATATTATTTGTTTGCGTACTCCTTCTTGGTATTCCCATCGGAGTGGATCTTCTCCTGGTATCTAGTGTGGACTTCCTACCGATGAACCTAAGGAATATAATTCTATCTGGCTATTCGACCGCATTGAATGGTATCTATTTTATAGATCCGCACTGGAAAATGGCTATCATGAAACCAAATTACGGGAGAGCTATGTTTTATAATGGATACAAATGGCATCACGAAGCTAATAGTTTCGGCATTAGGGACGATGAAGACTTCGAGAAAGCTGACATCGTCCTTTTAGGGGATTCTATGATTTATGGCCATGGCCTTAATCTCGAGGACACCGTATCCGAAAATTTGGAGAAAATCTCGGGCCTTAAGGTAGCCAATCTTGGGGTTCAAGCGGATTACCCCGTAAAGGAATATTTAAGGCTCAAACATTTGGGTCTTTATTTCAGTCCAAGGGTGGTCCTTTTTTTTGTGCTTAGCAAACAGGACGAGAGAGACTTTGAGACGTACCTTTTCCACTCCCCCTCTCCGGAGGAGTATATTGGCAGCATTGTCTCGGAATCATTTCCTTCTTATTCGTTAAGTGTTCGCCACTCGGATTACCTGCGAAACTACCGCGTTGCGAAGGATACGATCAAGAATCGGATAAAAGCATGGAGTCCTTCCTTCAAGATTTTAGAAGTTCTCATCCGTAATATTTCTCTGAATGAGGAAAAGGCAAACAAGGCTGTCTCTTCCACCGAAGCCCAAGAACTTATGAGAAATGTGATGTCAAAATTATTGGCCGATTCCAAGCAATTGTGCGATGCCCGTCACGCACGATTTATTGTTGTTCTCCACGGCCATGGTGAGACATCGAGGCTTGGGGAAATTATCCAAGATCTCTGCACGAAGTACGATATTCTATTTTTCGATTTGAACCCCCAGCTGTCCGGCCATCCGGATTATTTCTTGCCGGGAGACGGGCACTACACTGCAAAAGGGAGCAGGCAGGTTGCGGGTTTTCTGTATCGTTATCTTATTTCATCCGGATTGTTGTAAGATCTGCTTTTAGAGCGGGAGGGATGGCTGAGTGGCCGAAAGCGGCGGTCTCGAAAACCGTTATCTCCGCAAGGGGATCGAAGGTTCGAATCCTTCTCCCTCCGCCACACAAAAAAAAGGTAAAAGTCAAAAGTAAAAAGGCAAAAGAAAAAGTAAAAAGGTAAAAGAAAAAGACAGAAGAGGAAAAATGGCGGAAAGGAAAAGCTCGAAAAGGACAAAGTGACAAGTTGTAAAAGGATTGTACGAGTTAGCCGCATGAGTCGAGATTGCTTGCATTAGTTAAGATAAGCGTTGACAGTTAGACATTCTTTTTGCTTTTGACTTGTACTTTTGCCTTTTTCCTTTTCACTTTTACCTTCTCCTTTTGCCTTGTGCTATAATGTGAACAAATGTCCTACCTAGTTTTTGCCAGAAAATTCAGGCCCCAACGGTTTCAGGATATCGTGGGGCAGGAGCATATTACCGTCACCCTCCAGAACGCCATCAAAGAGAAAAGAATCGCGCAGAGTTTTCTCTTCAGCGGCACGCGGGGAGTGGGGAAAACTTCTACCGCTCGTATCTTAGCCAAGGCTTTGAACTGCGAAACGGGTGTGGTTCCTGAACCCTGTGATCAGTGTCTCGCCTGCCGGGAAATCACGCAGGGGAATAGTCTGGATGTCCTTGAAATTGACGGTGCCTCCAATCGCGGCATTGATGAAATCCGCAATTTGAGAGAAAACGTCAAATTCAAACCGGCTCAAAGCCGCTTCAAAGTTTATATCATCGATGAAGTCCATATGCTCACCCAGGAGGCCTTCAACGCCCTCTTGAAAACCCTTGAGGAGCCGCCCGAGCATGTGAAATTCATTTTTGCCACGACCGAACTTCACAAAGTCCCGCTCACTATTCTCTCCCGCTGCCAGAAATTTGTTTTCAGGAAAGTACCGACCTCGAAGATGGTCGAGAAACTGGAGAAAATCTCAAGACTTGAGAAGATCACCTGCGACGAGAAGGCCCTTTTTGCGATTGCGAAAGCTGCCGAGGGAAGTCTCCGGGATGCCGAGAGTCTGCTGGATCAGGTGGCAAGTTTTGCTAAAGGCGAGATCACCTATTCAAAAATTGTGGAAGCGTTCGGGATTCCTCCTGATGAAACCTATCTGGCTTTGGTGGATGCGGTCTTGGCAAAAGATGCGAAGAAGGTGCTTGAGATTTTTTCGCCGCTTTCTTTTGAAGGGAAGGACATGGTTCAATTTGTCCGCGGGCTGACAGAGGTTTTTCGTGCCCTCCTGATTCTTAAAGTGGCGGCGGAAGGTATGCAGGAACTTATCGAGCTTTCTAGTGAAACCTGCCGTGAGCTTGAACTCAGGACTGACCGATTTTCTAAAGAAGATCTTTTATCGATCAGCTATATTCTCCAGAATCTTTTACGGGACTTGCGGCGAAGCCCGCTGCCTGAGCTTCATGTCGAAACGACGCTTATCAAACTGGCCATTCGGGAAGATCTGGCCAGCCTTTCCGAAGTTGTCCAAAAACTTGAAGCCATGCGTGAACCGCAGGAAAAAGTTGGCAAGCCCGCCCAAATCCCGGGGTTGAGTCAGGGCAACGCAGAGAAGTTGGCGGGCCAGCCCGCCCAAATCCCAAGGATGAGTGGAGGCAGCGAAGAGAAGTTGGCGGGCAAGCCCGTCAGTTCTCCAGCTCCTCAAGTGGAAAGAAATCCTCGGGAAAGAAGAAACGAGTCCTCGCTTCCAAACGCAAATTCTCATCAGGAAAAAATTCGGGATGGGGCCCCTCAAAAAGAAGTCAGTTTAAACGATGTCGAACGCCTGTGGGCTGAGGTGGTAGAACTTGTGAAGACGAAGAAGATGTCCTGCGGAATGTTTCTTTCCGAAGCGGCACCCCTTGAGGTGGAGGACGGCCTGATTGTTTTAGGTCTTCCCGGTGAATTCAAGTTCCACAAAGAGAATCTTGAGAAATTGGAGAATAAAAAACTTGTGGAGGAGATTTTTCAATCCCTGCTTGGGACCCAAGCCAGGGTGAGTTTCGTGATCACCGTGCCTGACAAAGTCTCCCTTAGGGCCTCCGGGCCTGCCGTTGAAAAGGAGAGCGTCCCTGAAATTGTGGCATCGGCGGTGAAACTCTTTGAAGGAAAGATTGTCCAGAAAAAATGAGCGTTTATCCTGAGCTTTTGACACGGTTGATTAAGGAGCTCGCACGGTTGCCCGGGATTGGTCCCAAGTCGGCTGAAAGAATTGCTTTTCATCTGCTGAAAGAAAATGAGGAGTTTGCGAGAAATCTTGGAGAGCTGATTGTCCAGGCACGAAAGCAGAGTTTTTTCTGCAGGGAATGCCATCATTTGTGCGAGTCTGAGATTTGTGCGATCTGCCGGAATCCGGGGCGTGATCAGCGCGTGATCTGCGTGGTGGAGGATCCCAAGGATGTGATTTCTTTTGAGAAAACCGGAAGTTATCGGGGTCTTTATCACGTTTTGCTGGGGGCTTTGTCCCCTCTGGACGGGATTGGCCCGAGCGCTTTGAAGATACAGGATCTTCTCAAACGCATCCGCGGGAAAAAAATCGAAGAGGTGATTCTAGCCACCAATTCCAACACCGAAGGAGAGACCACCGCGCTTTATCTCTCACGTCTTCTTCAGCCGCTCGGGGTGAAAATCACTAGGATTGCAAGAGGACTTCCTGTGGGGAGCAATATCGAATACGTGGATCAGGCTACTCTGGCCCAGGCCCTTGAAGGAAGGATGGTTGTTCAAACCGCAGAAATTCCCCAATCTCTAAGGCGTTCTCGCTGAAGGCATTCTCCTGCGGTGCAGCCACACCAGACTGCCCACGCAGAGAAGATCCAGAACCACGAAAGTTCCCACATAAGGAAGCCCGCCCCCTCCGAATCCGTAGCTGTGCAGACCGGATGCCAAAACAAAGTTGACACCGTACCACGCCATCAGAATTCCCAGAAACCCCACGACGGATCCGACCGCCAGTCCGAATGGGCCTACCCAGCCTGTGAAGCGGCAGTGAAGCAGGGCCAGGTAACCGAGCAGAGCAATGAGGGCCCAGGTTTCCTTGGGATCCCAACCCCAGAAACGTCCCCAAGAATAATTGGCCCAGACCCCTCCCAAAATGGTTCCTGATGCCAGGAGAATCACACCAATCTGTATCGCACGGTACAAAAACTGAGTGAGACCCTTGATGAGATTTTCCTCTTGAGGGCGCAGGGCATAAGTCAGGAGTGTGAGATGCCCGAGGCCCAAGGCCAGCGCAAAGGCTCCGTAACTTAGCGTGATGGTGAGGACATGAATGGTCAGCCAAAAATTATTTCTCAAAACAGGAACGAGAGGGCCGATGCTGGGATCCAAAACGGCAGGGAGATTGTCAGCTAGAATCAAACCGAGTGTTGCCACCAGGGAAGAAGCCATGATCAGGTGGAAGGAACGATAAAATAAGAAAAGGATGACGGAAAAGAAGACCACGGCCCAGGAGACCCACACCACGGATTCGTACATGTTGCTTACAGGCGGTCTTCCCGCAATGGCACACCTCAGAATAAAACCATAGGTGTGCAGAATGAAACCGAGGAATGCGGTTCCGATCCCGATGAATGCGAGAAGATTTAACCTTCTCTTGGAGAAAGAAGCAGCCAGCAGGAAGGCAAGGAATCCCGAAAGATAAAAACACCACGCCCAGCGAAAAGGTCTCAACCGGTTGTAATGAGTTTCAAGCGTGAAAGAATCATGCCAGCCAAGCGTGCCGATAAATTCTTCGGTCGCTTTCCGGAAAGCCGCGCTGTTCCCGTTGCGATAGTTTTCGATCATGAGGCCGAGAGGAATTTGTAGCGGTTTGAGGTTTGCGTCCGAGGAGATTTGATCCAATGAAAGCCATCTTTTCTCAGCATTCCTATCTGCGGCGGCTGGATTCTCCCCGGCGGGCGAGAATCTTGCAGGGGGAATCACCGTCCAGGTTTTCCCCTGGCTCGAGCTATAAAAAAGATTCATCTTTTGGTAAAGATCGAGCTCTTTCTGTTCCAGGAAAGTTAATGTCTCGCCCATCTCGTTTCGAGAACGGGCTTTTTCCGCTCTCTCCATAAAAGCGGAATGGGAGGAGAGCCATTTGGGACTTATCCTGCTTTGGTTGGAGATACCGAGTGAGTCACGGAGTTCGCGTTGGGGGACAGGAATAAGAGGCTGCCCTTCCCAATTTTCCGGCGCTGCCAGCCATTCAAAAAGTAGAATGGCCGGATCTTGGCCGTTGAATTTTTCCCGGCCGGTGACAAAAATCATGACCTCGCGCGCGAAACTGCTGAAAGGTTTGATCCTCCCGCCGCTTTGAACGGGGATTTGCTCGAGAGTTTTCATGTCCGCATTTTTAATGGGCGCTGCCACCGACTGGGCAGTGAGGAGCAAGAAGCCAAAGAGGAATAAGGCGTTTCTAAGCAAGCGATCAAAAGTTCCCGTGCATCTGGCTGAATGGAAAATGAATCGGGGAGACGCCCATGATTTTATAATGTCAAAACCCAAATTCCAAATGCCAAATAAATCGCGGAAATGACAAATCGGGAAATAGAAATCTTTCATGACTGAGATTTTCTTCGATTGACTGGGATTTTGACATTGGGATTTTAGATTTTCAGGAATGGCATTCATTTGACATTTACTCGGCATTGGTTCATTTGGATTTTTTCATTTGACTGAGACTCAGAAATTTAGACGTATTACTTAGGATGGTTCATAAAGTGGTTTAGGATTTGAAAATCTTTTCATGTAGAACATGGTGACAATCCCCAGAATCATCACCATGCTCCCGGTGTATTTGACGGGGATGCCGGGATCCCGGCCCACTTGAAAAACCGAGATGTCCGGTTCTCCCTCATTCATTTGATAAGCCGCCTGATATATTTTGAATCCCCGGTAAGATAAAGGTTTGTTCATGCTGATCATCGTCTCGCGACTCACGCCTCTTTCGGTGTCTTCGAGAAGCACCTTGCTTTGAAAACTTGCCGGCCGCGTTGTCCCCGGATCGTACTGAACCATAAAATCCTTGAGTTCCACCTCGAAGTCAAGAGGCAGGCTCCGGTGTCCATAAGTGATGTGATAGGGGGTGCCATCCAGAAAGAATATCTCATGCTGTCCGCGGGTCAGCCAGATTTTGCGGCTCTCTTTCCCTTTTTCAAACTCCACCAGGGCCGCTTCATTCGGAGATTTTCCCTGCGTAGGCATCGGTCTTGGCTCAAAACTCGACTCGTAAACAGCTTCCGGATAATAAGCCTTCAGTTGAAATTTAAGATCCATCCAGCCAGTGGGATATTCCTTTCCGATTTCAAGAGGAGTTTGGGATGAGACCGCGCCGCGGGTTTTCACCTGATAGAGAAGTTTGTTTTCGGCAGTTTTCAGAATCCTCAGTTCGTTAAGCGAAGGTGCGTTGGGGGCCGGGAAGACATAGCGTATTTTGATTCCTGTCCGGCTGGGTTTAAGACCGTGGATGGTCGGGAAATCGGGAAATCGCGCAAAGACGGTATGAGCTTCTTGAAGGTCACGGCCTGTGATTAAAATCTCGCAGGCGGGATTGACCGGCTCTTCAGATTGATTGACAAGCCGGCTGTTCTCGACCAGGGCGTGAGGCAGATAACGCTTCACCGTGATGAAATAAGGGGTCCCGGCAATGGCGTGTTCTTTTTCTAAGGCCTCGCTCACGGCTATTTTGGTTTCTTTTCCCTCATGCTGGAGCATCAAAAAGCCTTTTGAATCTTGCTGAGATTCCTCGGCTCTTGCCTCAGCCGAGAAACGAATCGCAGCCGGTCCTAAGTTAAGGGTGTCCCGCTCAGGGTCTCCTTCCATCAGCCAGCCGCCCGTTTTCATGAAGCGGTTGAAAAGGTTGATTTGAATCGCAGGTCTCCCTCCCGGTTTGGGAAGAACATTTTCCGTCGCTTCGGCGTGAGGGTAGTAAGCCAGCAAATGGGCTTTCAGATCCAAGGTGTCCGGAAGAGAAATACTGCGCCGGCCCTGCCATCGGAAGGGAGTCGGTTTCATGGTAACAATAGCGCTTTGATTGACGGTGGGGGTCACAATTTGCAGAAGCGGTTCGTCCAGAGTGATTCGCGCCCCTTTTTCTCCTTCGGCCAACGCCAGCTCTCCTTCCACAGCAAACTCATGCGTCATCCACGAACCGAGCAGAATCAGAAGGATTCCGGCGTGGGTCATGAGGAATCCGATATGGCGTTTCTGCCACGGCAACCGGTCCAGAGCCGCCGAAGCGACGTTGATGCCGAGAACGGCAAGCAGAAGGTTAAACCATAAACTGTGGTAGATCACTTGCTGGGCCGCCTTCGCTCCGTGAAGGGATTCGATAATCGTCCCGCAGGCCAAAGTGGTTCCCAGGGCAGCAAGAAGAAAGACGGCGAGTTTCAGCGAAGCGAAGAACCCAAACAAGCCGTGCAAAAACTTCTTGAAGATCGTCTTCGCCTGTAGGAGATGATTTTCTTTCGTCACACTGTTCACTGTTTTGGAAATCCTCTACAAAACTTTCAAGACCTCATCCAGATGGCCGTCGACCTTCACCTTTTCAAAGATATTTGAAATCCTGCCTTTCTCATCAAGGATGAAAGTGGTGCGTTCGATGCCCATGTATTTTCTTCCGTACATAGATTTTTCTTTCCATACCCGATAGGCCCCGACCATTTTCTTTTCCGCATCCGCAAGAAGCGGGAAGTTGAGCTGGAATTTATCCTTGAATTTCTTATGCGATTCCACCGCATCCGCACTGACGCCCAGCACCTGAGCCCCGCGTTTCTTTAATTCACGGATTCCATCGCGAAAAGAGCAGGCCTCTTTGGTGCATCCGGGGGTGTCGTCTTTGGGATAAAAATATAAGACCACTTTTTTACCCCTTAGATCCGAAAGCTTGACCGGTTTTCCTTCGTCATTCAGGAGTTGAAAGTCCGGCGCCGCTTGACCGACCCGCAGGCCTCCGGCAGAAGAGATGTTTTGAGCAGTTTTTTTCTTAGAACTAGGTTTTTGGGTTGTTGCCGTCATAGAGCCTCCTTTTAATGAATCATAATCGATACGAGCGTGATGTCATCATGTTGTTCGGCGCCTTTTGTGAATTCGTTCAGGCTTTCAAAAACCCGCTCCGAGTATTTCTGGGCGCTTGAATTTTTTGTCTGGAGCGATTCCTTCAAATGGGCCAGGCCATATTCCTCACCCTTTACATTTCTTGCTTCCGTGATGCCGTCGGTATAAAGGAAAAGGACATCTCCGGATTCCACTTCGGATCGGTTGATGGGATAATGACTGTCTTCAAAAAGTCCGAGCGGCGTCCCGCTTTCCTGCTGGAGAGACTCCACTTGGCCGGAATCGGATTTCCGTCTCAGGATAGGATGATGCCCGGCCGAGGCATACTCGATTCTTTTCTTGGCCTGGTCTAGGATGAGGTATAGGAAGGTGGTGAAAATTCCGAAGCGGCTGTTTTTAGCGAGGCGCAAGTTGAGTTCTTTAAGAAAAAGGGCCGGGTCGCTTTGTGTGAGGGCAAGAAATCTGGAATCGGAAATCGCTCTCACCATGTAAAGAGATGCCGGGACGCCTTTACCCGAGACGTCTCCGATCATGAGACCCGTTTTGCTTTCACCCAATTTCAGCACATCGTAAAAGTCGCCGCTCACTTCGCGGGCGGGAATATTTTGGCAGGCGACATCCACATCGAGCGAAAGCTGTTTGATATCCGGCAGAAAACTTTCCTGAATCTCGCGCGCGATTTTGAGATCGCGGCGGGCCAGTTCTTCTTTCACCAGCTCCTGGTGGAGCCGCGCGTTCTCAATGGAAATAGCGGCCTGATCGGCGAAGGCCTCGAAAAGGGCCAGATCTTCACCCGAGAAACTGCCGCGTCCCAAGGGATTGATGGCCTCCAATATCCCGATGACTTTTCCTTTGGATTTCATGGGGACACAGACCATGGCTTTTGATTGGAACCCTGTGGCGTGGTCAAATCTTTTGGCAAACCGCTTATCGTTCTGAGCATCGTTGATGGTGAGAGATTCCCCTTTTTGGGCCACCCATCCCGCAATGCCTTCCCCAAGCTTCACTCGAAATTTCTCCTTGAGCTCTCCCCCCTTAGCGCCCAGCGCCACTTTGAAGACCAGCTCCTGCGAGCTTTCCTCCAGAAGCATGAGGGAAGCAGCCTCCGCGCTCATCACCTCCTCGGCGGTCGACATGATGATTCCAAGAAGCTCATCAATATCCAGGGTGGAGTTGATCTTGCTGTTGAGGGCGAGAACTTTTTTCAGATTCTGAACCGTGTCCACGGCCGTGATTGTATCAAACTTTGCGCACACTGCGGAGTGAAAATTTGGCCGGCAAGAATATCCAGTTGGTTAGAAAGGAATTCTAAGTGAGTAATCAAAAATGGGTTAACATTTTGTCTAATTCATTTGCCATTTGGATTTGGTGATTTGTCATTGGCTTGAAATACACAAAACTTAGCTGCGACCCCTTAGAACCGGTCGGGGCTTAAAGGATTAAAGCCAGAGACGAAAGAGGAGTCCGATCAGGGCGCTGTAAATAAAACTCACGCAGAAGTCGGTTTTATCATTCATGGGCGGGAGCGGGATCCTGGCCAAACCCAGGAGAGGTGTGGCGGCAACAACGGCAGGGTTTCTGGAAAAAAGGAAGAGGCCCGTGATGAGGGTCCGCTCAAAGATTGCGTGCGCGATTTCGAGAGAGGTGATGTAATGATCTTTCCGTGAATGGGGGACGTAGCTGGTTCTGAAGGCGTGGAATAAATAATTCCCGGCGAAGGCCGTGGTCAGAAAGGCGATCGCGCACAAAGTCCATTCGTCGTGCAGGTACAACGCGTTGAGTCCGGGATGTCCTGGGAATCCGGCGACTTTCTGGCTGATGGGGAAGAGAAGAACGGCGGACAGCACTAGAAAATGAAGGATTTGATCCCCAACGAATAAGGGGAAGAAATATTTTTTGTTTTCCATCCACCGGTATTTTAAAACATCCTGAACGAGATGGATCAAAGAGGTCGCGAAGACAAATACCCAAAGGGAAGGATCTTTCAAATAAGGCCACAGAAGAATGAGGGAGACCAGGGCATGACATAAGGCGTGCCAGAGATGACCCCAGAGGCTTTTTAACTTGAGCCTGAAAAGCTCCTCAAACTGTAAGACAAAATCGGCAATCAGGTGGGCGAGGAAAAGTTTGAGGAGGATAAACATGGAATTTAAGATACCTCGATTTTACTCGGTTATGGAGCTCCACAAATTCGTGGAGGATTTCCTTTGTGAAATCCGAATTTCTAAACTCGTCCGCCACTCCGCCAGAGGACGGATCCGCCTTTGGCGGAAAATTCGTACCAAAAGGAAAATCTTCCAATAATTTAATGACCGAAACGGCCTTGTTTGGGTCATTAAAATTTGGACCCTTTGGATTTGTTTCGAATTTCGAGTTTTACCCACCTTCGCAGTCCCGCCCTTCGGATGAAGAATCACCGGCGAGAGCTATTCAGCTTTTATGATTCCTTCTTCCAGCCAGGCGTATTTTTCTTCCAAGACGTCCTTCGCCAGTTTGTATCCGAGGGCGTCGTCATTTTTGAAAAGACCGTGAAATTGTCTTTTGACTCTTCTTTCCGCTTCCCGTGAAAAGAGATTGGCAAGTTCGAGAGGACCGCGGTCGGAGGGATTTTTGGAATAAAGCATGTTGGCTCGTGCGCAACTTGCCGCAATCCCAAAAAGGTCGCTTCCTATATTCACAAGGCGGAAGAGAACCCTTTGTCTTTTCTCCAATTTCTCCCGATACCACATCATCACGTGGAAGAGGTTCCTGGCGAGTTCTCGGGCGGTTTTTTCTACGAAGTCAACATGCGGCCTCAGTTCTTTGGGCACCTCAAGCGAGCCCGGCGCCTTTTTCCAGAAAAACCACTGCCGGGGATACCAGAAACTATAAAACTTGATGGCTTTCGCGAAAGTTTTAATCTTCTCGAGCAGGCCCGTTTTAGGATTCAGAAGCGGGAAGATAAACCTAAGATGTTGATCCATGGCTTCCCGCGCGATAAACAGGCGCATGATCTCACTGGTTCCTTCAATGATCAAATTGATGCGCATGTCTCTCATCGCGCGTTCGACGGGGATGCCTTTCTCGCCTCGGGCGCGCAAGGACGCCGCTGTTTCGTAACCCCGCCCGCCGCGAATTTGAACCGTGTCATCGATGACGCGCCAGCTTGCTTCTGTGCAAAAAAGTTTTGCCATCGCTGCCTCGAGTCTGATATCTGTCTTTTTTTGATCAGCCAGAGCCGCACTCAGCCAGGTAACGCCCTCCATGGCAAAGGTTGTCGCCGCCATCGAAGCGATTTTGTAAGCAATCGCTTCATGATGACCGATGGGGGATCCCCATTGTTCTCTTTCCAGGGCCCATTTTCGCGAGACATTGAGGCACCATTTCACTGCTCCGCAGGTTCCGGCGGGAATGGTGAGGCGGCCCGTGTTTAAAGTGACCAGAGCAAGCTTCAGCCCTTGACCGATTCCCCACAGAATATTTTCTTTGGGAACTTTGACGTTTTTAAAACGGAGGAGACCGTTTTGAATACCGTGAAGTCCCATGAATTGACAACGGTGGACGACTTCAAACCCAGGCATGGTTTTCTCGACGATGAAGGCGGTGATTTTTTTCTTTTCACGGCCGTTTTCCGCCACCGGCGTTTGTGCCATCACAATCAAGATGTCAGCCACAGGCCCATTGGTGCACCAGAGTTTCTCGCCGTTCAGAAGATAATAGTTTCCATTTTCGATGGAGGCGGCGGTGGTTTTCATTTTGGCCGGGTCAGAGCCCACATCGGGTTCCGTCAAGGCAAAGGCTGAGATGGCCCCTTGAGCGAAGCGGGGGAGATATTTTTGCTTTTGCTCCGCGTTTCCAAAAAGCATCAGCGGCTGAGGCACTCCGATGGATTGATGGGCTGAGAGCCAGACGGCAGTGGAACCGCAGTAGCTTGAGACCAGCTGAATCGCGCGGTTATAATTCACCTGTGAAAGTCCCAGCCCTCCGTAGGTCTTGGGAATTTTCATTCCGAAGCAGCCGAGTTTCGCCAGTCCCTCGATCACTTCTTTGGGGATGTCGCCCGTACGGTCGACTTCGTCCGGATCCAGGTTTTTAGTAAGGAAGCTTTCAAGTCTGGCGAGAAATTCATCGCCTATTCTTTTGTCTTCGGGGCTTTGTTCCGGGTAGGGTAAAATCAAATCCCAGTCGCATTTTCCTGTGAAAAGCTGGGCGAGGAAACTCGGATGTTTCCATTCTTTTTCGCGGGCCTCTTCAGCGACCTCCAGGGCCTGTTTTTTGCTCTCGTCAATTCCCGGCACAAATTCCATAATTATCACCCTTTCAAGGCTTCTGTGGATTCGATTATTTATCGGCCATCCGTGATGGATTCCAAAGGGCTAAGTGTGCTGTCAAAAAAAGGTAGTACTTGAACCGGCGAACTCCAATGGCAAAACCCAAATGACGCAATGCCAAATGAATGACCCATCCCCAATGACAAACCAATCAAAAGAAATCCGAAATCTGGAAATTTCTTATTCTTTTATTTGTCATTTCTCCGATTCATTTGTCATTTGGAGTTGGCCATTTGCCATTCAGCCCAATGGGCAGAAACTTAGTTGCGAATACTTAGGTTATTTCTACGCTGGTGCGGAAGCAATGAGAACGGCTTGAACATAAAGCAGGACAATCCATCTGGGAGTGCCGCCCTCGGTTGCGGCGGATCTTTCTCCCAGCACTTTGGTGATACCGATGGCGCCCCAGAGAAAGCCTGTGAGCCGCCTGAAAAAAGTATGGAAGAGAGGTTCTTGAAATCCGGTGTAGGGGATTTGATAGGCCATTGCGACCAGGACCAGACTCAACCACACCGCGCCGCTCGGCCAGCGGGAGATTTTTCTGATGTTGACTAAAAATGCCTGAAGGGAACAAAGCGTCATCGCCATTCCGAGTCCGAGAAAAATAATGAGAACATCGGAATGCCTGCCGCGGCCAAGCGGCGCAGCCAGAGCGGAAAGTCCGAATACCAGACCCATCAGAGGCCAGAGAAAGAGAGATTTTGGGATGAGAGAAGCAGATTTGACTTCCAGCAGGGCAAAGGTTGCCATGGCCGCCAGGAGCAGTCCGGAAAACCAATGCATGAGAAGGCCCATAGAAATGGTCATGAGTGCTCGATATCAGATTAATTATAACATAGGCTCAGTCAAAGCAGGGGCCAGTTTTTTGCTTGAGGTTACATTTCCTGGATCAAATGTCGCAATAGAGGGAAAATGCGAGATTGGCTGAAGATTGTCGCTTTTGGGACTGTTGCGGAAGTTTTACAAGAAGTTTTTTATTGAACCCGGTTCATTTGGACCTGGTACCATTGATATTTGTATTAACGTCTCCCCGCGGACGGCGTCCGGTTTAC
>OBEQ011734600.1_pt1 | contig 13666 bp, 16 predicted proteins | sample 1670901 | NCBI WGS metagenome assembly OBEQ01 (sample SAMEA104232315, study PRJEB22302) | groundwater metagenome | biome: forest; feature: aquifer; material: groundwater | place: USA | collected 2011-08-07 | depth 5.4 m
AATAAATTCCAAGATTACTAGAAGTTAAAATCAAGCCCGCGATCGATCGAAACAAGAGCGTTCTTTTGTTCGGCGCCAGGCAAACGGGAAAAACCACGCTGATGAGCAGGTTTCATTCCGATCTGTCCATTTCGTTCGTTCAGCCGGATATCAGACAGCGGTACGAAAAGTCACCACATCTTCTCCGCGGGGAAGTGGAGTCTCTCGTTTCGGAAGCGAAGAGAAAACGCCCGCTGGTCGTGCTGGATGAAGTGCAAAAAGTGCCGGCTATTTTGGATGCGGTTCAAGACTTGATTGACCGGGGCAAGGCCAATTTTGTGCTTACCGGCTCCAGCGCTCGCAAGCTGCGAAAGAGCGCCCGCGTAAACCTTCTTCCCGGAAGGGTTTCAGTTTTTAAACTGGACCCATTCAACTTGCGGGAATTTCCCGCCAAAGATTTGAATGAGTGTCTTCTGTATGGCTCTTTGCCCGGCATCATGGCTGTCCATGATTCCTCGGACAGGGAAATCGATCTGGAATCATATGTCACGACTTACCTGGAGCAGGAGGTGAGGGCGGAGGCAGTGGTTCGGAATCTCGGTGATTTCGCGAGGTTTCTTGAGCTTGCGGCTTCCGAATCGGGCGGCATTGTCAACTTGCGAAAATTATCTCAGGAAATAGGTGTTTCCCATACGACCATTGGGGCTTACTATCAAATTTTAGAAGATTGCCTCATTGCCGAAAGAATCGAGCCATTGACGCACAGCAAAACCAGGAAAAAACTCACTAAATCAGACAAGTATTTATTCTTCGATCTGGGCGTCAGGCGTCTTGCCGCGAGGGAAGGGACGAAACTTTCACGCGATACGATGGGGCGGCTTTTCGAGCAATTCGTCGGGCTTGAACTCTTGCGATGCACGCATGCAAAAAGCCAAGCGGCTCGGATTCGTTTCTGGCGCGACCCGGGCGGTCCCGAAGTGGATTGGATCATCGATGAAGAAGGCGCCTACACTCCCGTCGAGGTAAAATTGACGGAAAAACCCGCCGCGAGTGATATTCGCCAATTGGAAATTTTTCTTTCCGAGTACAAATCCGCCAAAGCCGGGTATTTGGTCTGCCAAGTGCCGCGCAAAACAAAACTCAGCGATAAAGTGACCGCTCTTCCCTGGCAATCTTTGGATGAGCTGATATAGAACTCAAAATTTAAAAGTTAAAAGTCAAAACGATAACGTAAAATTCAGAACAAGAAGATTAAAGAACTTTCCTGCCTTTTAAAGTCAAAATACTTGAAGCCAGTATCTTTGCAATTTCATGAGATTCCAAAAGAAGTTTATCGATAGTTTCTTTATTATAATTCTTCGTGTCTTTCAGTAGCTCAAGCCAATATTTTGTTTCATTGGCCGACTTCAAAGCATGATTGAAGAAGTTTATGTAGTCGCGCCTTGAGGAGCTGGATTTTGCTTCGACAACATTCGCCCCAATGGACGTCGATGAGCGAATGAGTTGTTTGGCCATTATTTCTGTGGATCTATCGTAAGGCAAATCATCAAGGAATTTAATCACATTAACCGCGAAAGCGTAAGTTCTCTTTCTTGTATCCAGGCAAGTCATATATCTAGCCTTCCTTTCGTTTTACATTTTGTTTTGCGTTTTGAGCTGTAGTTTTGACTTTTGACCTTTCAGTTTTGAGTTGATATCTTCTATCTAATAAGACGCCGCACCCCTCATTTTCCATGCAACTTTTTTGCTCTTATAGCCCCATATCTTGTAGAAAACCAAAAAGTCACCCACCATATGTTGAAATTGATAAAACTTGCTTAAAATACGTTGACAAAGCATAGCACACAGTATAGAATTCTGCCTACCTTTGATAAGGGTTAGTCCTTTAAGATTGTCAAAGTCTGAACTACGATTACACAGATGTAACTGGGATTACACAGATTAGATTTAAATCCGCGTAATCTGGTTTGAAATTGGCGTAATCAACATTAGTAAGAAGCAAGCAAGATAAAGACACGAAAGTAAAGATAAAACCAGGTAAAGTAAAGTGAGGGTAATATGGAAGACCGAGATAACGTCTTTACGGTCGACGAGCTCGCTAAGTATCTTCGGATGCAGCCGCTTACGATTTATAAGCACGCGGCATCGGGAAAGATCCCCGGGTTTAAGGTCGGCTCGCATTGGCGCTTTAAAAAGAAAACGATAGACCGCTGGATCGCGGCGCAAGAAGAATCCAACACACGTCAAAAAACTTTAATAAATGCCTAACCCAAGCCGAAAGCTTGGGTTTTTTATTTGGAAAGTGGTGAATTCGGTGACGTATGGTTAACTCTCTAAATAGGGCTGTGATAACAGGAATTGGCGCTGTATCCCCCAATGGCATAGGGAAAGACCAATTTTGGGAAGGCTTAAAAAATGGTAAGAATTGTGTAGATAGAATCACTTTTTTTGATCCTTCTAACCATCCATCACAAATGGCTGCCGAGATACTAGACTTTGACCCTAAGGCTTTTGTCCCATACAAGGAAGTCAAAAGAATGGGTAGGGCAGCACAATTAATAGTCGCTGCCAGCCTATTAGCAATAGAAGATGCTAATCTTGCTATTACTTCATCTTTAAAAGCAAAAACTGGTGTTATAGTTGGTACCGGAGCATCCGGAATCGAGTACGCGGAGGAGGATTTTTATAGTATGTCAGAGGGCGGCGTTAGAAAGATGCGACCTTATGCTGCTATCGCTGGTTTTAGTGGTGCATTATCTAGTGAAATTTCGAGAGCATTAGGTTTGAAGAGGTTTAGTATAACAATTTCTACAGGGTGCACTGGCTCTAGTGATGCAATAGGTTTTGCGTTACACGCTATAAGGTCAGGAACGACAAAAATGCTTTTAACAGGAGGTTCAGATGCGTGTGTTACACCTGGAATATTAGGAGCTTTCTGTCAAATGGGCGCTACTTGTATGGGTTTTAACGATAACCCCACAAAAGCATCAAGACCTTTTAATCGTGACAGGAGTGGATTTGTGATAGCTGAAGGAGCTTGGGTTTTTGTAGCTGAAGAGTTAAGCCATGCTTTGAGAAGAAATGCTAAAATATATGGTGAAATAGCAGGGTACGGAGCTACTTGTGATGCCTATCATATGTCGCGGCCAGATCCTTCCGGTAAACATACAGCAAACGCTATGCGATTAGCGTTAGTAGATGCTCATATGTCAGCATCAGAGATGGAATTTATTGCCGCTTATGGGAATGCGACCGCTATAAATGATAGTTATGAAACTATGGTTATTAAAAAAGTATTTGGTGAGTATGCGTATAAAATACCTGTGAGCTCGGTTAAATCAATGCTTGGTCATCCGATTGGCTCTTCCGGAGCACAAAATGTAGCAGCTGCTTTGATGACTTTTAATGAAGATATATTGCCGCCCACGATAAATTATGAAAATCCAGATCCAATGTGCGACCTTGATTACGTTCCTAATTATTCTAGAGAACAAAAGGTGAGTACGGCAATGAGTAATACCTTGGCATTTGGGGCAAAAAACTCGGTGCTTATTCTGAAAAAATATCCGTCCAATGGTTTCTAGCAAGTCTAGTATTTCTATAAAAAATAGGCTTAAAGATGTATATGATATTGCAACAACTTACCCAAGATTTGTAAGATTTTTTAACAAAAAAGTAGTTTTGATTTCTACCGAAAGTTTCTTAAGTGTGAAAGTTGGTATGAAACGATTTGGTATTAATTTTGAATGGTCTGGAGAAGGTTTAAAAATACCTAATCAAACTATTAGCTTTGTTCAAACACAAGGATTGCTCAAAGGACTTAAAGCCGTTTGGGAGTTCAAGTCAGTTGACGAGTATACCACCTCAGTAAATATTAAGACCGATTTTCAAGTCAAAATTCCACTTATTGGAAATCCAGTAGAAAGAATATTAAGTTATTACTTGGTTGAGAATACTACAAGAAATATACTCGCTGAGTTAAAAATAGCAAGTGAAGAAAATATGGTGCTGGCTTAATGAATCATTTTGTACAAGATCTTTTGTTTAAAATTAGCGGTTTATTCGCATTGCTTGCTAATAGCAGCATGGGATTATTTGTTTATTATCAGAACAAGAAAAATCCTTTGTATATTAAGTTTGCTGCATTTAGCTTGAGTATTGCATTTTGGGCAGTTGGTTCTTTTTTTGTAAATGAAATAGTCGAACCTACAACTGCCTTGTGGGTTCTTAGGTTGTGCTACGCATTTGGCGCTTTTCTACCTGCTTTTTTTGTTTCTTTTGTTTTTACTATCATTGCTTATGAAAGCAAATCCTCAAAAAATTTTCTTAAGGTTTTGTATGGTATTTCAACTTTCTTTTCTATTTTTGCATTTACTCCGTATTTTATAAAAGGATTAAGGATAATAAAAGGATTTGACTTTCGAATAAGCCAACCCAGCTTTCTTTACTACGTTTTCTTTTGCTACTTTAGTTTTATAGTTTTATTTGCTTTATTAGTTTTGCTGAGAGAGATGCGTAAAGGATCGAAAGCGCAGACTAATCAGCTTAAGTATATTTTTGCGTCTTATTTAATTGGTTTATTTGCTGGTATTGAGTATTTTTGTTCTGTCTTTGGTTTTTTAAAGAGACCCCCCCTAGACGATTATATCTTGATTTTTACTTTTAGTATCATGACTTATGCAATTGTGAGACATCAGTTAATGGATATAGAAGTAATCATTCGCCGCACTGCTGTATTTGCTGGACTCTTTGCGTTTGTGTACGGCGTGTTCACGGTGGTGACGGTTATTGGCCAGGAGTTTTTCAAAAGCACGCTTGGTTGGAATCAGTGGCTGGCACTGGTGCCGACGGTGTTTATCATCACTTTTACATTAAGACCGCTCGAAAATTTCCTAACAAATGTAACTGAGCGATTCCTGTTTCAAAAGAAATACGACTATCGTGAGCTTTTGAGAACTTTTACGAATGAGATCTTGACGGTTTTAGACTTACAAAAATTAATGGAGCAGACAATTGCAGGTCTTATCAAGATTATTAAACTAGAATCTGCCTCTGTGCTGCTTTTAGATAAAGACGCCAAGGTTTATAAAATGATGGCCGGCACTGGTGTCAAAAACAAGAATCTGATATTTAAAGAAGATGATACGCTCATTTCTTCTCTTAAAGCGACTCATCAACCAATTGCTCAAGATAAAAATTCTGATAAAATCGAAGGAAGGAGTTCTCTCAAAGATGATTTCAAGTCGTTAAATGCCAGGTTATGCCTGCCAATTATCCTTCATGACAATTTGATAGGCGTTTTGTGTTTGGGTATGAAGAAATCAGGTGAAGATTATAATCAAGATGACATGGATGTTTTGTTGACTCTGGCGCGAGCGGAGGCGATCGCTATTTCGAACGCTCAACTATTCGATGAGCTTTCCAAGACGCAGGCAGAAGCGGCGCAGAGAGAGAAGATGGCGGTTATTGGGACGCTTGCGGCTGGCATCAACCACGAGATATGCAATCCTCTGGGCATTGTTCGCGGCCAGTGCGAAATGTTTCTTTTGAATTTGCGTGATGGATTTTATAAAGATCTGAAGCAGGAAGAAGTGTTGAAAATCTCCGCTGAGATCATGAATAAAGTGATCAGAGAGACAGACCGCGCGACGGGCATCACCAAGAAGCTTTCAAGCTTTGCCAGGCCATCCAAGCGGTCGGATTTTGAGGAAGTTTATATCGAAAAAGAGGTGGGCGAGGTACTCGGCCTTATAGGCCATGATCTTCAATTAAGCAATGTCGATGTGCAGACGGATTTTCCAAAAGACTTTCCGGTGATTGTTGGTGATAAAAAACAGATTCAAGAGGTATTTTTTAATATTATTCGCAACGCAGCTCAAGCGATGGATAAAAAACAGGGTAAAATAGTCGTCTCAGGATTTAGTGAAAACGGCTCTGCCGTGGTTCGTATCGCGGATAACGGCACAGGCATTCCACAGGATAAAATAGAACAGGTATTTAACCCATTCTATACGACTAAAGCTCCGGGCAAAGGCACGGGTTTGGGTCTTTTTATCGTGAAGCAAGTGGTTGAGCGCAATAAGGGTACCATAGCCGTTGAGAGCGAGGTAGGCGTGGGCACGACGTTTACGTTGAGATTCTCCACACCCCTAGCTGCTCTTGTGGCTTAAAGAGAGAATATTAGGTTAAGTTGTTGGGTCAGGGTTAGGAAGCCAGTTTAGTCGTTGGTCATTGGGTAAGGTCAAAACACCAACTACCTTACCAAACAACCAAACCGGCCTCTTAACCGTAACCAAACAACCTAACCAGAATTTTTTAATATAGAATAATCGTAAATGCCAAAATTACTAGCAATAGATGACGAGCGGGAGTTTACGAATCTTATCCAAAATTATTTTGGGCCTAGGGGATTTCAAGTATTAGTCGCCCATGCCGGTGATGATGGCTTGAGATTGGCTCAGAAAGAAAAACCGGAAGTTTGCATCATAGATCTCAAGATGCCTGGGATGCATGGCGATGAAGTGCTAAAGAAAATAAAAGAAACTCTCCCAAACACAAAGTGTATTATGGTCACGGCGTCGGAGGGAGAAGGCAAGACAAGGGCCCATTTAATCGAAATGGGCGCCTATGCGTGTTTTGACAAGCCGCTTACTTCGTTGAGAGATCTTGAGAGTAAAATAAAGGAAGCACTCCTTGGCTAGTGGCTGATGGCTGGTAGCTAGTGGTTAACGATTAATAATTAATTTTTATGGAATATCCTTTTGAAAAACTTGAGGTGTGGCAATTAGGTATGCAGCTTGTACAGCAAGTCTATTGCGCAACTCAACAGTTTCCAAAAGACGAACAGTTTGGAATTACATCACAAATTAGGCGAGCGGCTGTTTCAGTTCCCTTGAATATAGCTGAGGGAAAAGGAAGATTTCACACAAAGTCTTTTATTCAGTTTCTGTACCAGGCCAGAGGTTCTCTTTTTGAGGTCATAACTTTGATTAAACTAAGTGAAAAACTAAAATATTTTAAAGAGAAGAAAGAAGTAGAAAACATATTGGTCATTTGTGATAGTTTAACTAAAAAAATAAATGCTTTAGTTTCTTCAATGAAAGAGCCATTAGCCACCAGCTAATAGCTACTAGCACATGGAGGATGGAGATTAAATGAACACCAAGCCTAAACTCTTAGTAGTTGATGACGAAATTGATATTTGTAATTTCGTGAAATCTTTCTTTGAAATGAGGGGTTTCAAAGTAACGACCGCGCTGAACGGCGATGAGGCGATGTCAAAGCTTCTGCAAGACCGGCCGGATATTGTGATCTTGGATGTCAAAATGCGGCGCGAGGCGGAAGGGCTTGAATACCTGCCCAAAATAAAACAGGCGCTTCCGACAGCCAAGGTCATGATGGTGACGGGCCTGGAAGACGAAAAGACGGTGGAAAGCGCGAGGAAGCTGGGCGCGGACGATTATATTACGAAGCCGTTGGTGCTGGAGTATCTGGAGATGAATGTATTAAAGAAAATCAGTGCGCTGGCTAGAAGTTAGTAGCTGGTGGCTGGAAGCAAGATCGAGAAGACTTTGCTACCAGCTTTTAGCTTCTAACTTCCAGCTTAATGAGACCGGAGATTCACGATTTACACTAGATTAGACTACCAAGAAGCTTTGATGAATGCCTCGAAGGGCATGATCCGCGTCAAGGATCCTATTACGCTTCTTAAGCTTATCACGCGATTTATTGACCGGCAGATCGGCGTCACGCATGTCGCGATTCTCCTGCATGATAAAAAACAAGACGCTTATGTTTTGATAGACAGCAAAGGCGAGGGCGGCGTCAAGATTCCGGTAGGTTATGTGAAGATCCCCAGTGATAATCCTATCGTCAGTTTTTTTCTTTTTCCTAATAACGGCGCTTTCGCGAGGAAAGAATCCCTTGTTTATAGCGAGCTTGAGCACATCCAGAACTTTGAAATCCTAGTAAACAAAAAGGGCGATAGAGCCATCCACTACGATGATATCCGGAAGCAAATGAATTATTTCCGTGCTTCCGTTTGTGTCCCGAGCTTTTATAAAAAAGAGCTATTGGGCGTTCTGATGCTGGGCGATAAGCTCTCCGGCGAGGGATACCACGATGAGGAGATAAAACTTTTTGTGACGCTGGCAAATGACGTCGCGATGGCGGTGAAGAACGCAGAGCTTTTTAAGGATTTAAAAACGGCGCTTGAAAAAGAGCACCGCCTTTTTATCCATACTTCTATCGCGCTCGCGACCGCGATTGACGCGAGGGACACATACACCCACGGTCATTCCGAACGCGTGTCGCATTATAGTCTGGTCATCGTCAAAGAGCTGATTGATTCGGGCAAGATGGCATACGATCGGGAATTTATGGAAACGGTGCAGTTGTCGGCGCTTTTGCACGATGTCGGTAAGATCGGGATACGCGACCAAATACTGAATAAGCCCGCGAAGCTGACCGAAGAAGAGTTTGAAATTATGAAAGCGCATGTCACAATCGGGGCGACAATCGTCAAGCCGGTCAAAGGACTCACGCATTTGGAAGACGGCATTCTCTATCATCACGAGCGCTTTGATGGAAAGGGGTATCCGCAAGGTTTGAAGGGACATGACATTCCAATTATAGGGAGGATAGTCAACGTCGCGGACTCCTATGACACGATCACGACGGCTCGTTCCTATAAGTCGTCTATGCCGGTGGAAGGCGCTTTTGAGGAATTAAAAAAATGCGCGGGGACTCAGTTTGATCCGGAAATGGTCGAAGCGTTTTACAGTGCTTATAAGAAAGGCAAAATAACCAAGAGGGAATACACCGGATTCGACTTCACAAAATTACACTAATCCAATGGTTTCTCTTGACAGACCAGAAATAAAATGATATAATTTGTTATCATAAGATAACAAGGAGGCGCGATGCTAAGTTCCGAACAAAGTCAGGTCCTTTTGGGCGCCAGGGTTCCTGTCCGGCTTAAAGAAAATCTGACTAAATATTGTTTTAGCCACGGGATCAAGATGAATTATCTTGTAGCCCAGGCCATTCGGGAGAAACTCTTAGAACTTGCCGAGGACACCGAGGATATTGTTGTGTCCAAAGACAGGCTCAAAAACGATGAGTTTATCTCCCAAGCCGAAATGGACAGGTATTTCAAAAAAAGAGGGGTAAGAACTTAAAACCGTGTATCAAATCTCTTACGCGCGGTCTATCCAAAAGGATCTGGATAAGATTCCGAATGCCGACGCGGAGAATATCCGGGAAGCTATCAAAGCCCTTGTCCATAACCCCATGCCTTTTGGGTACAAAAAACTCTCCGGGAAGCCCGGTCTTTACCGGATAAAAGAGGGGGATTACCGGATTGTTTATGCTTTTAGTCCTGAAGAAAAACAGATTCAAATCACCCGCGTAAAACACCGGAAAGATGTGTATAAGAAGATCTAAAATTCTTTGGTCACTATAGTGCTCTCAGAATGACAGAGTTTATAAGATCACTCTGATCGTTGTTCCTGTTCCTTCTTCGCGCTCCACTTTGATTTTCCCTCCGTGCTTTGTGATGATCCCATGTACGATCGACAACCCGAGGCCTGTTCCCTCTTCTTTGGTGGAATAGAAGGGATCAAAGACGTGGGGGAGATGTTCTTTGGAAATACCAGAGCCGGTATCAGAAACAGTGATCAGTAGACGGTAGTCAGTAGACAGTAGACTAGTGCTCACGGTGAGAGTGCCGCCATTCGGCATGGCGTGAATGCTGTTTAGGAAAATATTAAGAAAGGCCTGCCGTAGTTGATTTTTATCAACCAGGGGCGAAGGATTGGCTTTATAGTCTTTTATGACCTCTATCTTATTCTTCAAAAGGTTGTTATTTAGGAGACTCAGTGTATCGTCTAGAATTGAGACAATGGGTGTGGCTTTAAGCTCAAGCTCCCTTGGTTTTGAGAACTCCAGTAGTTGTTTCACGATATTATTTACCCGATCAACCTCATCCACCACAATCCTTTGAAATTTCTCCCTAAATTCTGGGTCGTCATATTTTTGAGGCAAATATTCCACGAAGGTTTTGATAGAAGTCAGGGGATTCTTGATTTCGTGGGCCATACCAGCTGCAAGAGTTGCCACGGCTTTCATTTGATCTTGTTTTTGCACGGCATCCTTTAATTTTACATTCTCCTCAATCAACTTGTCCGGGTCTATTTTAAAGAAGTATTTGTCCAGGATTTTTTGGATTCGTGATCTTAGAGGATTGAAAGCGATGGCTACGACGAGAGATGCAATAATAGCGACAAAAATTGATCGATATCCGAAGTAAGATCTAAAAATATACTCACTAATTAGAATGACAGAAAGATAAATAAAGGTAAGCACGAAGATAAGTAATGAATAAACGAAGCTTCTTCGGATAATTATGTCAATATCAAGGAGTTTATGGCGCACGATAGCATAGGTTATTAACGATGAAAATGCAGCGACAAATATGTATCCAAACGGGTAAATTTCAATATGTGCGTCAAACTTTGGAATATAGTCTATAGAGGCGACCACAAAAATTGACAATGAAAGGGAATAGTATTTAAATCTTTGGTAATGATCAAAATCTAATTCTTTGCGCGCAACCTTGGACGCTTTAAATAAAAGATAGATAGCTCGAAATGCTAAAGCAAAGGTCAAGAAAGCGTAAGTAATCATAAGGGGCCCGCCAAGGAGGTAGTAACCCCAAAAATGTTTAACCACTGTTTTCGCGTAAAGCGGGGAATAGAAGAGCAAAATTGAACAGAGAATGTCGGAAAGAGAGAAAAATATGGCAATTAAGACGTCAATTTTTTTTCTATATTTTCCCAGGACTTCTAATAAAAAAAAGTAAACGATCGGAGTAATGCTCATGGCCGATAGATGGCCTAACTTGGCTATGATTAAAGCCTTGGAAAAATTATTTGTTGAGTAAAGCATTCCATAAAGGAACAACCAGAAAAATGTCGACAAGGTCAACAGAAAACAAAGTTGATTCTTTTTTTCCCGTGGATTTGAAATGAGAACAAATACCCCAAGCGATAGAGTGTATATCGAAACAATAAAATTTGGTATGGAGTATATACTCATGGCTTAAGAATTATTCTAAAGCTAGACCCACGCTCTACTTCACTTGATACCTCGATTTTCCCGCCGTGTTCCTTAATAATCCCGTGCACAATGGAAAGCCCAAGCCCTGTCCCTTCTTCTTTGGTGGTAAAAAATGGGTCAAAAATGTGAGGGAGCTGTTCTTTAGGGATCCCACAACCGGTGTCTTTTACAAAAGTCAGAAGACGGAGGTCAGAGGACAGAGAAGTCGTGACGGTGAGAATGCCGCCATTCGGCATGGCTTGGATGCTATTGAGGAACATATTTAAGAAGGCCTGCTTAAGCTGTTTTTTATCGCCATTGATTAAAGGGAGATTTGTGCCTAGTTGTTTATTGACTTGGATTTGGTGCTTGAGAAACTCGGCGTTCAGGAGCTCGAGAGTTTCTTCAATTATCTGATTGATGCTAAGCTTCTCAAGCTGGAGAGGGGATGGTTTAGAAAAGTCTAGCAACTGTTTTACAATTGAGTTGATTTTCTCGACCTCCGCCCCGACTATGTTTGTGAACTTTTTGACGAATTCGGGATCAGTAGATTTTTCCGGCAAGTGCTCGGTGAATGTCTTGATAGCAGTAAGAGGATTTTTAATCTCATGCGCCATCCCTGCGGCGAGAGTTGAAACAGCCTTCATGCGGTCTTGTTTTTGGAGTTCTTCTTTCATCTGTACGTTTTCTGCTGATAACTCTTCTACGTTTTTACCAAATATGTTTTTCTCTATGAATCGAATCATTAAGCTACGAAAAGGGTTAAACGCAAGAGCAATGATAAGTCCGGCTAGAATAGATCCGAATATTGAACTATATCCAAAGTAGGACTGGAATAGCTTTTCAGATAAAACAACGATCATCGCGTAAGTAAGAGTGATAAAAAGCGTAAGCGAACCATAAACAAAAGTTCTTTTAATGGCTACATTTAGTGCTAAAAGATCATGCTTAATTATTAGGTAAAAATTACCTATTAAAAATATTGTAACGCCTGGATTTCCTACCGGTGGAATTGGGGTGAGTTTATAAAAATTAAACCAATTTGTGTACCCGCCGATCCATCCAATCAAACTTAAAATTAGAAGTAATTTCAGCTTTATTTTATCAATTGGGTTTTTTTCTCTGTAAATAGCTTGAATTAGAATGATATATGAGAGCAGAACATATAATATGGCAGTTGATGTTAGTAAAAGTAATAAAGAAGAACCGCGAGGCCAAAATAGAAAGGGATTTTTGTTTTGGATGTTGGACAAATCATATAATTTATCACCAAAGTTTAGCAGTATAAAAACTAGACTAGACAAGTAACCTATGATTAAGGGCTTTCTATAATTATGTGAGTTGTTTGTGTATATAAGAATGAAGTGAAAATAAGCAATATGGATCATGCAAATGGGTGTCATCAGTAGATGGAACCAATACATCGCATTGGCCAGTTGCGTTTGAATTCCCCAAATAAAGTAAAAAAATGTCCAGAAGAATAAGAGAAGGGAAAAGAGTCCATAAGTGAGTTGTATTGGCTTGCGAGATTTTTTAGCGAATATGACGATGGCTATTGATAACGCGATGATTGAGTTAATGCCATTTATAATGGCATAAATATTCATCGTTATTTAAGGATGCTAGCGACAGCCTTTAGGATTTGCTTAGACTCAAACGGTTTGGGGATGTAGTCAGCCGCGCCGTTTTTGAGGGCTTCTTGAGCGGTTTCGACGCTTTGGTAACCGGTGACGATGATGATGGGCATAGAGGGCTTCAGTTTTTTGATCTGTTTTAATATCTCGATCCCGCTAATTTTGGGCATCTTGATATCCAAAAGCATCACATCAGGCGTGAAGTCTTTCAACAATTCCAACGCCTGAAGGCCGTTGTTGGCGAATTTGAGATTGTAGCTGTCAGCCAAGATCAGTTTAAAAGACTCGCGGATTCCTTCTTCGTCATCGCAGATTAGTACTGTGGGTTTTACTAGATTAGACATTTGGACCTCCTTATATTGTTCAGAAGACACAGAACTGAAGTCAGATGACAGAAATTAGAAGTCAGAGAACAGAAGTCAGAAGACAGCAAAGGCATGGATTTAGTTTTCATTGGAGAAATTGTGCCAGTTGTTAATCAAGCGATAGATCATCGCGTTTAACTCATCGTATTGTTTATCCAAATTAGCATGATCAGAGTTAGATAAGTATTTGCAGTCCAAAGCAATATGGAGCCACCCTCTGGTTTCCTCGCTTGACCCAAAAGCATCATTTAAATGGCGGACAAACACTTGCTCATATTTTCTTTTTGCGAACCCTTCTCGAATATTCATAGCCACTGATCTTGAGGATCTTCTTATTTGATCCGTTAGTGAATAGGTCTCCTCTTTTGGGAATTTTTTGGTGATCTCAAATACATCCATGGCTAATTTGTAAGCAAGGTTATAAACTTTTAAATCTTCGATTTTCTTAATAACCGTACTCATCTGACCATTTTTTTCTTTTACTTCTGTCCTCTAATTTCTGTTGTCTGACTTCTGTCTTCTGACCTCTGTCATCTGAGATCCTACAGCGAAGCTGGGGTTATCACCGACAAACACCAACTCTCACTTTTA
>OBEQ012902513.1_pt1 | contig 13666 bp, 14 predicted proteins | sample 1670901 | NCBI WGS metagenome assembly OBEQ01 (sample SAMEA104232315, study PRJEB22302) | groundwater metagenome | biome: forest; feature: aquifer; material: groundwater | place: USA | collected 2011-08-07 | depth 5.4 m
CCGCGCCGAGCAACCCTGCGCGGGCCCCGCCGCCGCGCGCCGTCTCAAGCTTTACGTGCAGACGTCGCGCGAGCCGATCGCCGAACGCGAATTCGGCATGCTGTTCATCGATGCCGACCATTCCTATGAGGGCATCTGCCACGACATCGGCGCGTTTTGGAATTCGCTGAAGTCCTTCGACGGCAAGCCTGCCTTGGCCGCATTTCACGATGCAGCGGACAATCCCGTCACCTATGTCGAACCCGTAAAGCAGGCCTGCGAAGAGCTCTTGGCCGAACCTGGAGTGGCTCGCATCGTTGAGAGTTGGGGTTCGATGCTGATCCTCGAAAAGATCGGCGACATCAATCAGAACCGCTGGTTCACCAAGGAGCACTTTGCCTTCTGGGAACAGTTTGCCGACAAAGGGCACCCGGTTCTAAGACCCGGAGTTCTAAGCGGCCGGATTCGCGCAGAGCGAGCCGCCCCCAGACTGGGAGCCGTCAACCTGCTGGGCGATGAAAATGTGGAGCACGAGTCGTGGATCAAACACGGAGTAGACATCGGGCGTCTACAGCTCAACGAAGACAATCCTGTGCGGCTTGTTCGAGAAAGCTCCGAGGGGGGCGAACACGGGGTAGAAAAGACCGCCGCATTGGGCTTGTCCCGATTTAACTTCTCGGTTTATCTGCGCCCTCATCGCCTCGATACGATCCGGCTTTCAATTCTCGACAGCACCCGTGCCCCACTCGCGCAGGCTGATTTCGAACTCCGCAACAGCAGCAAAATCGGGAAAACGTCCGCCAAAGAGGGCGTCGAAATTAGCCAAGCGAATTTCCTGTACCGCAACGGATATTTCGGCTGCGACCTGGCCGTCGAACTTCGCCAGCCGTTGCCATCTGCAATCTTTGTCATTAGCGTCTTGGGCCCGAACGGAAAAGCAACCACGTATCAAGGAGATGGGAAGCGCGGGTTCTTCATGAATCTTTCAAGCGTTAGGCAAATCGGATAAAAGCAGATTCGGGATGGGAGGCTCAGCAATGAACAACAGAACAATTTCCGAGGCCGACATCACTTACGTGCAAGAGGCGGTTAAAGCCTCGCCTCTACAGGATTTCGGAATCCCCCACATAGTTGTGGACAATATCTTCCCGGCAGATTTGGTCGAACTCATCAACGAGAACTGGCCGCAGTACGAAGAGGGATTCGCCGCCGAGGTGCCAGGCAACCACATCCTGCAGATATTTCGCCGGAACTATCAGGGCCTTTCCCAGCAGCGGCTTCGATTTTGGCAGACGTTCAATGAGATCCTGTGGCCGTACGTCGTTTCGGCAGTGGCTGAAGCTTTTGCCGAACCGGCCGTCGAGGTGTTCGGAGACCTCTACTATAAGCATCTAACGCTCGATCACCCGCTGACGCTGATGCAGGCCGATCCAAGTTATGCCGTCCATTCGATCCATACGCATTTCTATCATTGCCCACATTGGGCCTTTACCATGCTTCTCTATGTCGACCCGCGAGACAAACTTAGTCAGGGCACCGCACTCCACCGTCTGCGCTCACGAGGCAAGGCAGATCAAAGTCAAAGTTCCTATCTTCTTGATGACATCGAATGGCGCACCGACGTAGCGATGGACACCCAACATTGGCTCGATCCGAAGAAGCCGGATAGAATCTATCAAGACCAAGTTTCGGAATATAAATGCAATCGGCTCTTTGTGTTTCTTGACGGGCCCCTTGCGCTGCACAGTGTTCCCGCCGACAACCCGGATCACACACCGAATCCCGAACGCGCCCATGATGGCGGCCGCAATGCCAGGCGACGGATTCTGAGATCGCACGTAAAAATCCATCATGTCCCCTTCTACCATAAGCACTCATCACTCCTGCCTGAGCCCATTGAGCCAGTCAGGTATATGCGCCTCATGGCCCCTGACGCAGTGCTGTCCGCAGAAGATCAGCTATATCGAGAAAAAGTACTGCGCCCATTTTTCAAGGAACGTGTGGGAGCCTACGCCAGGGCAGTAGAACGGATGCAGGAAGCTAGAAGTGTGGACCGGCGGTCGTCCCTGTTGGAACGCACGGCCAAACGCTTCCGATCTGTCCAACTCAACTGGCAAATGGTGCAGCGCATCCCTTGAGTCGCGAGATCTTCCGAAGTTTCCGTTCAAATAGTGTTTGTTCATCTGCGCAAAGACCAGATGGTTAAAATAGCTGGCTATGTACGCAAACGACGGCAGCAAGTCAGCTTCCATATCGCCGGGTGCACTTCTAACGCGGTTATCGATCCGAACGATGGGGCAACCCTCGGCGAGGTAGGCGACAGACGTTTTAATGCTAGTCTTAATCTGCACGTGGGTAAGGGGGGGCTATGGGCAGGTATTATCTGCTGGCGGTTCTGGCGAGCCGGACACGGGACTGGTCAATTCGCAGGCACCACCTGGCCTTAGCGCTGAATGCTCTAGTCTATGCTGCGGCGCTCGTCCTCTTTGGCGTCGTTTGGTGGAAATCCATTTTAATCGCTCTCATGGTTTTCGTCGCAACGGTTTTGCCATTCGGGACGTGGACCTTATTGCAACTCGGCGCCGTGTTGTTCGTCATGCTGCTAGCGATCTGGGCCGACGTCTTGCCACACCCAGACAAATGGCTTGACGGACTACGCAGCCTTTGGATCGAGATCACATCACCCAAGGGCTAGAACCCGTAACGGTGCACCGGCTCGGGAAAATTGTGCTTCCAAGCGTCGTGGAATACGTAGATATCGCGAAAGACCCAATGGAAGAACGACCAAGCCGCAATTGCGCACGCAAGCAACCCGAGCTGCGAATCCGAATTGCCGCGCAAATTCAGATCAGGCCCTCTTTCCCCGTCTTGGACGACTCCGCCAGCCGATCCGCCGCCGCGGTCGGAAGAAACCGATTGAATAACCATAGAAGACCACCCAAAAGACCGATAGCGATGTTCATCAGACCGTAAGCCACGCTGGCGGCAAGGCCAATCTCGGATTCAAGGCCCAGAGCTCCAAAACCTATAACCGAGGCACCCTCGCGCAATCCCCAACCCGCCACCGATATTGGCATAAGCGAGATCTCCATGATTCCCGGCACAAGAGCGGCGCAGCGAAACGCCAGCGGGTCGGCAACACCCCAGCTTCGGAATACGATGTAGAACAGCATGCAATTGATGGACGCCATGACGGCAGCAAGCACCGCGATACGCAACGAATTGCGGCCATCGCTGAGCACATGCCGGGCAATGGTCGTCAAATCGATCAGCAGCGCAGCCACACGATTGGTGCGCCAGCGACCAGGTAGCAGCTCGATCGGGCTCATGCGCCTGCCAAGAAGGCCAAACAACAGCAGCAGAGCGATGCCGCCAAGCCCACCAAGCGCAAGCGCAACAAAGCCCAGTTTAGCTGCGCCATCTTCCATGGCGGCGAGCGCCAGCGGCAGCAGCCCAACAAAAACGAGGTGGTTGACAGTGAAGCCAGCGAGGCGATCCAGCACCACGATAGAAGTGGCGTCCGAAAGTGGCACTTGCATTCGGTGAATACGCCAGATCCGGTACGCATCGCCGCCGATAAAGGAGATGAACGCCTGGCTGAAGAAAAGCGCTTCCAATGTGAGGCGGATCACCGTCGGGAGCCGAACGCGGTAGCCGAACATCGATATCACGATCCAAATCCGTGCCGCCCCAAACGTCATTTGGATGAGCAGGAGCGCCAGGCAGCTCACAATCGTAACGCCCGAGATGGTCGAAAGCAGCCGGAACGAAGCCGAGAAATCGATCTTCCATGCGATCATCAGCAGCACAGCCGCGGAGAGCGCCAGCTTGAAGGCGATCAGCACGTTGTCACAGCTTCACAGGTCGCAGGCTCATGGTGTCCGGCTATTGCTCTTGGCTCGCTGCTCAATCGGTTCAAATTTGATTGCCTCAAAGCCGTGAATCTCACGCAATAGCATCCAGCATGTTCCAAGAACATTGACCACGTTCGAAGGGCGCAGTAACACCGAACGCTGCTGTTCCTTGGATGCGCCGTCCACGCCGATTTCAATATAGCTGCATCCAGACTTCAGCAATTTGATCAACAACTCGGCCTGAAAGCCGAATCCCGAGCTCTTGATCGTAACCTGTCTTACCAGGTCGCGCCGGTGCGTAGCGAGGCCATTGTAATATTTCAATCCGAAGCCGGAGATAAGATTCAGAAAAATCGTGTAGGCGCGCGAAATGAAATAGCGAAACGGCGTCTTGATTTGGTGCAGATTGCGCATGTATGGGATAACGATATCCGCAGTTCCAATCTTTTCGATGATCAAAGGCAAGTTGGGCGCCGGCAGTCCGTTGTCGCCGCAGACCAGCATGACGTAATCATAGCGGGCTTCAGACACACCGCGCAGGTAGGATGTGCCGAACCCTCGATTTGGACTATTGTGCAAGACCCGCGTATTGCTCAATTCCGCCGCAAGCCGATCCATGATCGCGGGCGTCTGATCGATGCTGCCATCGTCGAGAAGGATAAGCTCATAGGTCTCCAGCAACCGCTCAGCGACCGCCCAGGCCTCGCGTATCACGTGCTCAACGACCACATCCTCATTGTAAGCCGTGACTAGAATACTGACGCTGTGCTGGTTCTTCGCTGCTGAAGGCACCGCATTTCATTCCTGTTTGTTGCAGATGACGCAATTCTAGAGCTTGGCTGAATGGGCGCAACCTTTTAATCCGTTGTGCTGTGAAACCATGGATTCTATGGCGTAGCGATGGCGCGCATCATTGCACAGATTTTTCCGAGCTAAACGCCATGCCCTGGATTCTTGTCTCCGGCTTCAGCAGCGTATCGGCAAACCTGCTGCTGCATCTGCGCCTGCGGCCGATGTACCGAGACGAAATCGACCGGCTTGCCACGCCAAATGCGGATCGTCCGAGCCGCCGCACATTGACGCGCGTGCGGGCGCACGGCTAACTTCCTCAAGCTGGCGCAAGGTTCCTCGATGTCTCCCGCAGAGCAAGACAAGCCGATCATCGTAAAGGATCAGGCGGCATTCCACGCCCTATTCCAACGGACTGGTTACCGCTTCCGTTTCTTCGACTTGGAGTTGAGGTCAGGCGGGGCCGACGTCGACATCGAGTTCAACTATAAGGACCTTGCTCACCTCGAGGTGGTCCACAACACATTCAATGTCTTTCCGTCTTATATCGCCGCAGATTTCTATTCCGCGACTTTCCTGCAGAAAATCTTCGGCCTGACGCTGCCCGTGACCAATCAAAGCATGCAGATCAAGAAGAACCATCTGTTCGTTCACAATTCGATATTCAACATCATCATGACAAGCGAGATCATCACTGAGCCGTTGCCCAACTATGAGGTGATCGTCAAAACGCGGTACGGCGTCGGCGCCCCGCGGTATCTGCTCCCGCTTGTTTTTCCGCTGCTGAAATGGACGATGACCCGCAATTACCATCGGCTGATGGCGGATGATATTCCGATGCGGGATCGCCGCGGCGAAATCCGGCGGTGGGGCGTGCGAATTCCGAAAACCGCGTATGGATTCGCCGAAACCCTCGACATCATGGTGCAACATGTCTACGCGAATGAAGGCGCGCCTCCGACCCCCGCGGAGATTCCGCTTGCGAGCATCACGCCGGCCGCGCCGCATCGGTATGGGCGCAGCGACCACTTTGGCCTGCAGATATTTCGCCGCGATGATCTGATCGAAGTCTATCCGCGCATGTGTCCGCATGAAGGGGCCTGCCTGGACACGCACGATCTCAAGGGACGCGGCGCACTCCGGTGCGGCTGGCACGGCAGATTGTTCCGCCCCATTCTTCGTATCCCGGCCAACCAAACAGACGCCGCGTTTGCAACGTCGTTTCACCGCTTCACCGTTTCCGGCGCTATACTTCGAATCGAGCCGATCTCCTACAAGCAGGCGTCACAACAGCAGGATTGGACGACATCTGCATCGTCCACGGCGTAGGGACAAGGCCGGCAACGGTTGCCCGCCCCATCTTCTCAACACTGCTGGGCGGTGCCGGGCACCACTTCGATGGTCGGCGTACGGCGCAGCATCATCTCGAAATAGGCCGCGAGATATTTTTCGGTGACAAACGGATTCGATGGATAGTGCAAATAGGCCGCGCGAAGGACGTCTGACGCGCTCAATCGATCGAGCAGATCATTGAACTCGCGGGTGAACGTCGCTACGCCACACCTGGGGATACGCACCACCTCACCTGGCACCGGCGCGCCGACCGGTGCCTTGCGCAAACTCTCGATCCCAGCTTCGTTGATCGCTCCGTAAACGTAGGGGTTGTTGTGAATCATCGCGACCAACCGATTGACGCGAGGCACGTTCACAATATTCGCCGCAATCGCGAAAATCAGCGCAAGGCTCAGCGTCGCACGAATGGACCAGCCTGCAAGCTTCAGCAGCGGTGAGCGCTCCGCGACCGCAAAGCTGGTTAAGCGGAATGCCGCGCATACGACCAGAAAGGCAAAGGCCGGCAACGTGGCTCCGTAGTAGTAGTTGTACATCGACAGGTAGTTGCTGCCCCCGAACCGCAGCAACAGAACCGCGACCACAACGTTGAGGAACAGAAAAACGAACGACGCGATCAGGAAAAAACTGAATTGCGTGACATCCGGCTCCGCACCGCCTGGGACGCGGACAAACAGGCGCCGTTGCAAAGGCGGGATAAGCCCGCATAGCGCCAAAACGCCCGCCCCGGCAAGTGCGATCAGGAAGAGATATTTCGTGGCCGGATATCCATACAAACTCGAGAATGATGCCGCCAAATGTCCGGAGAGCGAATCGAGGTTTGTCGTCAGCGCGGCGATGCTTCCGAGCAACCGCTGTAGAATGCCTTCTCCCTGATAGATATGGGCTCCCTCGAGCTTGGTCCAATCCAACCCAAAGCGATACACGAAGGCGGCAAAGGTTGCGACGGCAAATCCAGCGAGCCAGATCAGATCGAAAGCTGATTTTCGGCGAAACACAATCACATAGACCGCCACCAGAGCGCAGAACAGCAATCCAGAGGCCAATGCGTATTCGTCAGTCATCGCCAAGATGAATTGAAGCAAGCCGATGACGATCAGGTAGCGGCGCTGGGGTGTGTGCATATACCGCAGGAAAGCGAGATACGTGACGAGAGTCGCGGCGATGGCAATCTTTTTGCTTGGATGGAATATGAAAATTGCGGCGCTGACATAGCCGATACTCGTCAACACGGCGCCGACGGCGAGTACGACAAGCACCGCGTCGATTGCCGAAGCTCCAAGCATTCGATGCGCGACCAGAATGACAAGAATGGGACAGAGCGCGAAGTACAGGACGGACGTGGCATTTGCCAATGACGGCAGAAAGCCGAATGTCGTCACCATGGCCGGCCGCAGATAGGAATCGAGCAGCTCCAGCCCCTGCATCACCGGGCGAAGCCGGATCGGTTCGGCGAATATGACGCCGGAATAGCTCGCCCAGCTGTTCGTCGCGACGGTATGTCGGAGAGTTGGGTCGTAGTACGGGGTCTCAATATGAACCCAAGACGACCACGGATCAGTCAGGAAAATAACTTGATAGACGGCGTAAACGCCGCAGGCGACGAGAAGGATGACCCAGCCAAGCTTCTGATCCGCAGTCCTCGACAGCATGAACAATTATTCCCTTCAAGCCCGCATCCCAGATATTGCGCCGTTTCGGGCCAAATCAGATATAAGAAGCAAGATGCCATGTCATCTCTATTCGTCCTGACGGACAAGCGCGCCGACATTCCTACTTTCCCGATGCGGAATGAAATTCGAGTTTGACCTCGGCCACGCGCCAGAGCGCGACGACTGCATCGTACCAATCGTATCTGCCGGGCTCTGCTTCAATTAACGATCGGCTCAATTGCGCGAGAATGTCAACGCGGCGGTCGAGTCCTTGCCGGATAACTTCATCGCCACCGAAATCGAAGGGGTCTTGCTGATCCGTGACGCGCCGCGGCGGGCCGCTTTGCGTACTCACACCAACGCGAAAACTCGTATTCATAGCTCTTGAGTCGATCGCAAGGTGACAGACCGGCAAGTCTCCGCCGGCAAATGTTGCAACCCATCGCTCCGGTTCGTCGATCGTCGAACCATATGCTGTCGACGAAACCACGTCGCGATAACCGAGTTCAGCCAACAACGCAATCGCCTGAATACCGTAAAACCGGATTGCCCCTCCCCCCTGCCCGCTCGATCGCTTCCAGTTTTGCAGATCATGACGGAAATGATGGGCCATGAACGTCCAGTCGATGGCGATACTTCGAACGTCGTCAACCTTGGCCAAACTCGCCAATCTCGTCGCCCAATTCGTGCGTGGAAAGGTGTAACCGATACGAAAGGTCTTACCCGAGTTCTTGAGGCTATCGAGCACGGATGCGGCAGCGTCCGGTGTCGGTGCGAGCGGCTTTTCCAGAACAAGGCGTGTAATCTGCTTGTAAGCCAAACAGCGCGGAAGCCATTCGCATTGATCGGCCGGGCGCAGCGCCAAGACCACTCCATCGGCGCGAGCCAGCGCATCCTTCTCACTCGCCGCCCACTGAATTTGCGTGGCTAGGAATGCGAGTTCGGGTCTTGCCGCGAAGCGAGCACGATAGCGTTCCGGCAATACGATCCGTTCGCCGGCATCGACGAGGGCCGGCAGATAGCCATAAAGACCGAAACCGGATCCGAGAATAGCAAACACGACCCCTCGCCTATTGAAAGTCCCCGGGGCTGATCACGTCAAAAATGGGACCGGCGTAACCGAGCTTCCGCAAATAGCTATGAATCTCCGCAGGGATGTGCCACGCCAGGTTCAACAACGGCTGCGACAAGTCAGGCAGCGCGAAGAGATCGTCATCCGATCGGATTGGGATACGGGTCCCCGGCAGATAGTGGCCGATCTTCATCGAACCGGGCTTCTCGTACACCGCCGAGATCATGTCTTCATTCAATCCGAGCAGCTTGACCAGAATAGCCGCCCGCCCCGGAAATGCCTTGGCGCGAAGCTTGCCGTGCTGACCAACCAACTCTTTCAGCAATCGAACCTTTGACGTATGCCAAGCGTCAATGTTTTCACGCAGCGCCTCAAACTGGCGCTGAAATTTCTTTTCACGCTTTAGCACGTCGGAGTGCGACGAGGCATTCCCTTTACCGAGCGCAGCATTTCCAAGAAAGCTGCGGATATTGCCTCCATACCGGGAGGGAAACTCAACATCCAGCAACTGCATCCCGAGGGATCGCGCGATGAAATCGAACGACGTGTAACTGTAGGTGCGCGGATGCTCATGATAGAAAGTGTCGAATTGGTTTCCTTCCAGCACGGCGCCGAGATAATGATTTTCGATGATGATGACGGTGCCGCGGCTAGATATCAGCTTTAGCGCATCGATGACTTGCCGCAGGTTTTCGATGTGAGCGAATACGTTGGTGAACGTGATGAAGTCGGGCGCACCAACCTCCGCGGCAATTGATCGCGCAACTTGATCGCCGAAGAATGCGTGGTAGGTCCGGTGTCCCTTATTCTCGGTATCGTGCGCAGCGCCAGTCGGCTCAACGCCCAACGTAATCGCGCCTTCCTTCCGGAAGAAATCCAGTAGGCTTCCGTCATTGCAGCCGATGTCGAGGACTTTCTGCTGGGTCAGGCTGCCGAAGCGCTGCTTGCACGACTCGACCAGACTTTGCATTCCCGAAAGCACATCGGCAGTGAACCGTGAACGATAATGGTAAGTCTGCGGAAACAGATCCTGCTTGGGGATCTGGAAACGCTGATGCGCGGTTTTGCAATTTTCACAGAACAGAATGTCGATGGGATATTCGCGGCACATACGCGAATCTCCTAGGGCCACCAGATCGTCACACATGGGATGCAAACCCAAGTCGAGAACCGGAATGAGCCGCGGGCTGCCGCACACTTCGCAAGCGCTGACTTCGATTGGATCGTATTGCTTCGTCACCGTCATTTCTTCATGTAAAAAGTTGGGAAAACATGTGTGCTGCGAAGGTTGACCTGCGGCTACGCCGCCGAATAGGCGGCGATCTGATCCAACACGACCGCTCTCATCGGTTTCCCGTTCCAATACGCTCTATACCATTCGACAACGGAAGCCATTGCTTGGTCGATAGGCCAACGCGGACGCCATCCCAACTGCTCGCGGGCCTTTGCGCTATCCAGCATCAAAGTTTGCGCTTCATGAGGTTGCGGCGAAGCATCGAGCGTCCAGGAGATGCCATCGCCCCAAAGCTGGGTCAGCCTGTCGACGACCCATTGCACGGGTTTGGCATCGTCCATGCTCGGACCGAAGTTCCACGCTTGCGCGTAGCGCTGCCCGTTGTGGCATAGACGTTCGGCCAATAGAAGATAACCGGAATCGGGTTCAAGGACGTGCTGCCATGGCCGTATCGCGCTGGGACTCCTGACGACCAACGGCACCTTGCGCTCGAGGGCTCTCATCAGGTCGGGCACGAGCCGATCCTGCGCCCAATCGCCTCCGCCGATGACATTGCCGGCGCGCGCAGTGGCAACAGCCAAGCCGCCGCCAGATGTCGAGAAAAACGAATCGCGGTAGGCCGCGGTGACGAGTTCAGCACAGGCCTTGCTGTTTGAATAAGGATCATGCCCGCCGAGCGCATCGCTCTCGCGATAGGCCAACATATGCTCGCGATTTTCGTAACATTTGTCGCTTGTCACATTTACGAAGGCGCGCACGCTCGCGCATCTGCGGGCCGCCTCGAGCATGTGCACGGTACCGATGACGTTGGTGCCATAAGTCGTGACGGGATCGTTATATGATGCCCGTACCAAAGACTGGGCCGCGAGATGAAAAACGATTTCGGGCTGGTGCCTGTCAAATGCCGCCAGCACGGCATCGAGATTTCGGACGTCACCGAATATCGACGTCATGCCGTCGGAAACAGCCGCCACCGTAAAGAAATTCGGCGCAATAGCCGGCGGTAACGAGTATCCGGCGACGTTGGCTCCTAAATGTTGGAGCCACAGCGAGAGCCAGCCACCCTTGAATCCGGTATGGCCAGTGACCAGAACGCGCTTGCCGATCCAGAAGTTGCGGTCCATCACCACACTTTCCAGGGCGCGCGATTCGAAGCCCACAATTCTTCAAGATGATTCTTATCGCGCAGCGTATCCATCGATCCCCAGTAACCGTCGTGCCGATATGCAGCCAGCTGTTTTTCCTGCGAAAGACGCCTGAGCGGCTCCTGTTCCCATACCGTGGCGTCGCCCTCGATATAATCAAACACCGACGGCTCGACGACAAAAAAGCCACCGCTGATCCAGCGTCCGTCGCCTTTCGGCTTTTCTTCGAAATTCGACACGATGCCGTCATCCAGCTCCAGTGCGCCAAAACGCGCCAGAGGCTGAATCGCAGTAACCGTCGCACGCCGGCCATGTGACTTGTGAAATTCGATCAGAGCCCGAATGTCGATATCCGCGACACCGTCTCCATACGTCAGGCAGAAGCGCTCCTTGTCGACATAATCGCGGACCCGCAGCAGCCGTCCTCCGGTCATTGTGTTCAAGCCCGTGTCGATCAGTGTGACTTTCCACGGTTCAGCAAATTGCTGATGAACTTCCATTCGATTCTGCGCTAGATCGAAGGTGACATCCGCCGTGTGCAGAAAATAGTTCGCGAAGTATTCCTTGACCACGTCCCCTTGTAACCGCAGCAAATCACGAATTCGCGAATCCCGTATTGCGAATAGATCTTCATGATGTGCCAGAGGATCGGCTTGCCTCCGATCTCGATCATCGGCTTGGGCTTGAGATGGCTCTCCTCCGTAATACGGGTGCCGAAGCCTCCGGCCAGGATGACGGCTTTCATACCTATAGATCTCGTTCGCTTCGGTTGCAGTAAACAAGGAGCGCCTATAGTATCCAAGGTTCCTGGGCAACTCTAGGAGTCGAACCTGTCGGTCCGGCCGCCAGTGGCGAGAGCGAACCCACTGAAGCCTAGTCCTGGAAATGGCGCCCGCTGCGATTACGCCGACGTTCCATAATGTTATGATGGCGACGACTCCGACCATTGCCGCGTTCGTGGCAAATAGCGTTAGCGACGACCATTGCTGACGTTCCACCGCGATTTGATCGCCGCCAGACTTAGAATTCCTTCTGCCCCGCCGGTTACGAGAAGGCTTTTTTGATGCTCCCCAGGACACAGTATACAGTTCTCAAAACCAGCGAAACTTGAAAGGACGCAAGTGTTGTATTCATCTTCTTCGTCTTTGGTTTCCTGCCTCGAAATGGTGAACCGTGGATAAGACGATCAGCATCGTGACCCCCTGCTTCAACGAAGAGGCCGGCATTGCTGAATGCTATGAGGCCGTCAAATCGCTTTTTGAAACCGAACTGAAAGGCTACGCGCGCGAGCATATATTTTGCGACAACGCATCCAACGATAATACCGTCGAGATTTTGAAGCGGCTCGCGGAAAAGGACTCGTCCGTCAAGATTATCGTAAACGCGAGAAATTTTGGAATCCTGCGCAACACCTACAATGGCGTCCTCAACGCAACAGGAGACGCCATCGTACTGTTCATGCCGGCCGATCTGCAGGATCCTCCTGAGTTGATACCAACATTCGTACGGTACTGGGAGAATGGCTACGAAGTCGTGTTCGGAATCAGAGCGCGCCGCGAGGAGCCTTTTTTTTCTGGACTTGCGCGGAAATTTTATTATCGGCTTATCAGTCGCTTGTCCTACGTCGATTATCCGACTGACGTCGGCGATTTTCAGCTCGTCGATCGCAAAGTGCTGGACGCCATGAAGCTGTTCGAAGACGCACAGCCCTTCATGCGCATGATGCCATTCGAGTGCGGATTCCGATCGGTCGGCGTCCCTTACACTTGGCGCGCGCGTAAGCACGGGTTTTCACGGAACCGGCTGTCGCAACTTATCGATCAAGGCTTGAACGGCATCATCAGCTTCAGCACGGCACCACTCCGAATCGCATTCTTTTTTGGGTTGGCGACTTCGTTCCTGAGCTTTCTCTATGCTTTCGCGGTTCTTGCGCTGCGCATTCTGGGTATCGACACCGGAGCGCACGGAATTCCGACGATCGTCATCGCGATTTTCTTTTTCGCCGGCGTTCAGCTGCTTTTTCTGGGCTTGATTGGAGAATACATCGTGGCGATTTTCAATCAGGTCCGGCGGCGGCCCATGGTGGTTGAGCGCGAGCGCATCAATTTCGGCCCTTCGGACGGGAAGAGTTAGAGTCTGATCCAATTAGGCGGAAGCGTATCCTGCGTTCCCGAAGTAGTTGGCGCACTCCAGGGGCGTGAAGTGCCGCAGGAGCGCGCCGATGCGTCGCCACGTCGTCTCTACGGTTCGCTCGGCGGCCTTGCGCCGGAGTGTCTTGAGCATTGCGACGACCTGCTCGACCGGATTGAGATCGGGGCCATAGGGCGGCAGGAAGAAGCGCTTGGCCCCAGCGGATCGAATGGCGCGGCGCCGCTATCCGCAAAGAAGTCCGGTCGTCAGCAAACGTTTCGACCGAGCTTTTGAGCCTCTTTTTAGGGTCTGGACTCACAACTTGATCCAATAGAGTGCCCCGACCAGTGTGGCGGCGGCAAGGTAGTTTCGGGCGAGTTTGTCGTAGCGCGTGGCGATGCGGCGCCAAGCTTTGATGCGGCAGAAGTAGTTTTCGATTTTGTGCCGTCGCCGATAGAAGC
>OBEQ010796971.1_pt1 | contig 13665 bp, 9 predicted proteins | sample 1670901 | NCBI WGS metagenome assembly OBEQ01 (sample SAMEA104232315, study PRJEB22302) | groundwater metagenome | biome: forest; feature: aquifer; material: groundwater | place: USA | collected 2011-08-07 | depth 5.4 m
CAATAAAAATAACAAAATATCATTGTTATAAATAAAAAAAAGCTAAAATTTTAGGTAGTTTAATTTAAGTTAAGTTAAAAATTTCAATTTAGAATTCAGGTTTAATATTTTTGTATCTTATTGAATACTTTGAAAATATATCAGAAAGTTCATTATTAAATATTTTATGAGCAACCGAATTTCGATCATCAAATTTATTTTTGAACCATATTTCAATAATCGCATAATATGATATTTTTGAATTGATTGAATGATTTTGTATTTTTTTTGGATTAAAAACTAAACCATTCACACATTCAATTGTTTCAATTGGCGTTTTTAAAATATCATTATTTGCAAAATGAACAAGTAATTTGTTAAATAATTTTTTACCACTATCAATTGTATCAACTTTAATTTGGCATCTACATTTATATCTGTTATTACTGTCTTCCCACATTGGTGAAATTTCATTTTTCATAATAAACATTGTGTAATCAATTAAATTATCTTCATTAATCGAATTAAAATATATCGGTATGTCATTCCATTGTTTTATTTTAAATATATGTGAATAATCTTGATAATTCCATTTTGAATTATTCATATGATGAACATATATTTTATAATATGAATTCAAATTGTTATGTATCATTTCGGATGTAAATGTAGTCATTTGTAAATTTAATGTTTTTGGTGAATTATTTGTGTCAATGTTGCTTTCAACTATATCTGTTTTATTATTTGTCAATTTATTATTTTTTGTTTTTTTTTTATTGTGTACATCAGTAAAATCATCAAACACATTTACATTTGTCATGTTATTAATAATATTTTTGTAATCAATAATATTTTTGCAATCAATTTTATTTGTGGTTGTTGATGTTGTTGATGATACTATTGAAGTTTCATCTATTACTGCGTCAACTTTAACATTATTAATATTTGTGTTAGTGTCAGTGTTTGTGTTTGTGTTAATGTTTGCATTTGTACCAATATTTGTGTCAATACTATTATTTGTTATATTTGTGTCATTATTATCATTATCATTATCACAATCACTGTCGTTATCAACGTGCAATAATTTAAATTTGTTACTCATAATACTATTACTAATATAAATAATGTTTATATCAATTTTTTTTATTGTATGGTAATGTTTATTTAGATTTAAATTTATATTTAAATCTGAATTTAGATTTAAATTTATATTTAAATCTGAATCTGCACTTGCATTTATATATAAAAAACAGACACAAATGAATATAATTGTATATCTTGATTATTACAACACGATAAATTATTATAAATAACCGATAAATTTTGTATTATTTTTGTCAATTTTTCAATTTTATAATTTATTACACTATTGTCATTTTTTATAATACTATCAATTATAAAATCATAAACAAACAATATTATTTCGGTTAATAACATATTATTATCAATTATTGTATTAAGATATGTATATGATTCAAATAAATTATGTGATTGAACATATTTTAAAATATTTATAATATCTTTTGATGTTGCACATGAAAGTAATTTTGAAACATATTTTTCATAAATAACAATTCCTGTTGTTTCAATTTTTTCAGTTGTGTTATCATTTTTGTCAAATTTATTGAATTTATTTGCACGAGATGTTTTATTTATTTTATTGTTAGATTGCTCAATTGAATTCTGTGTAAGATTTAAATTTTGATTTTGATCATAATTATATTTATACATCCACAATGATTGAATAATATTTAATAATTTTCTCATATCACCATTTGATTTTTTAATAATTAAATTTATTGCATTGTTTGTAATTGTTATATTTTCTTTTTCACTAATTGACAAAACATATTCATAAATACAATTATATGAAATAGGATTAAATCTGAATACAACACATCTTGATTGTATTGCTATATTAATTTTTTTTAAATAATTACAAATAAAACAAAATCTAACGGAATTAATATATTTTTCAATTATTTTTCTTAAAATTGCTTGTGCATCAGCAGTCATTTCATCAATTTCATCTAAAACGACTAATTTATATTTTTTTGTTTTTACACCTTTTGTTAATGCAAATTGTTTGATTTTATTTCTTACTGTGTCAATTCCTCTTTCTTCTGAAGAATTTAATACCAATGTCATTTCGTCATAATCATCTCCATAATATTCTTTTGCAAATGATATAATTGTTGATGTTTTACCCGTTCCCGATATTCCATAAAATAATATATGTGGTAAATCATCATTGTTTAAATAGTGATACATTGTGTCAATAATTTTATTATGATAAACAATTTGATTTAAATTATTTGGACGATATTTTTCCGCCCATGGCAATAATTCTACAGACATATTTAATATTATATATGTTATTATAAATATATCAATTTTTATTTTCATTTTAAATTTGGAATTTAAAACTAAAAATTAAAAACTAAATAAAAATTAAATAAAAATTAAAACCGAATAAAAATTGCAATTAATAACTGTTTAATACCATTACACATAATAATGCAATATACAATATAATATACAATACAATATAATACTGTAAAATTACATAACATAACATTTAATAATGAACACAAATAATATTAAAAACATGTGGCAAGAAAAAAATATTATAAATTTATTAACATCAAATGATAACAAAACAATTAATGATGATAACAACAAACAACAAACCAAAGAACAAACCAAAGAACAATATATTGATAAACAACAAACTAAAAAACAAAATTGTAACAAAAAAAATATTAATAAACAGAATGTTGACAAACATGATATTAACAAACAAGATGTTAACAAACAAGATGTTAACAAACAAGATGTTAACAAACAAGATGTTAACAAACAAGATATTATTGTTCATGATGTTAACAAACAAGATATTAACAAACAAGATATTATTGTTCAAGATGTCAATAAACAAAACATTACTGTTCAAGATGTAAATGAACAAAACATTACTGTTCAAGATATTAATGAACAAAACATCATTGTTCAAAATACTAATTTACAATATATTAATTCACAAGATGTCAGAAAACAAAATATGAATGTTCAAGATATTAATAATCAACATGCAAATAATTTTATTCAAAATAATAATATCCAACCAAACATTATTTACAATAACAAATTTGTTCATAATAATTATGAATTGTGGACAGACAATTTAATATTAACTGATAACAGTGTTGCACTTGCATATGTAAAACGTTTATTTGATTTTTCAACAAAAATAAATAAATTAATAATATATGCAAATGCATCAATAACACATGGTGAAAACTATTATATTCAATCGATATGTGCAATTTTTCATATGATAAATTTTAGTGAAAATATATTGCAATTATTTAATACATTAGTATATAAATTTAATTGGAAATATTATCATAAATTATTTTGGTTTATTGATACAATTAAAGACAAATTGTGTGGTGAAAATTGTTTTCTTTTTATTGAATTAGAAAAACATCTTAATAAAATTTACAAAATTCATATTGATAATAATTCATATAGTAATACATATAATTATGTTTGTAATAGCAATATTGTGTGTGATACATATGATAATACAAATAATAATACTTATTGTGATACACATAATAGTGAATATAATAACGAATATGATAATATATGTGATAATACATGTGATAATACATATGATAATGGAACAAATGAATATAACAAAAATATACAATTTATAAATAATGAATAATTAGTTAAATATGCAATATCCAATATGCAATATGCAACATACAATATGCAATATACAATATCCAATATCCAATATACAAAACACAATATACAATATCCAATATCAAATATCCAATATGTAACATACATAAAATATTAAATATAACATAAATGCTAAACGTTTTTTTATAATTAAAAATAATAATTCATTGTTAATTCATTGTTAATTTATTAGTAATTTAATAGAATAATTAAATTATACTAAAAATAATTTATTATATATGTATTTCTAAAATAAAAATTGAATTTAATTAAATAATTAATAGTAGTTATATATATATGCAAATAGTTTATAACGAAAATATAAAACAAGTTAAACGTGTTGTATTTTCAACATTGGGAGAGAGCGAAATAAAAAATCGTTCTGTTTTTGACAAAAAAAGTAGAGGCGTTATAATAACTGATTTGTATGATAATGGAGAACCTAAAAAAAATAGTTTAATTGACACAAACATGGGAGCGACAAATAAAGATCATAATTGTGCGAAATGTGGATTTGAAACAAAATATTGCCCTGGGCATGAAGGACATGTAACACTTGCATTTCCGATGTATAACATAATATATTTTGATTTTGTTGTTAAATTATTAAAATGTTTCTGTTTGAATTGTTCAAAATTAGTTAAATATAATGCAAACATTGCGTCAATTATGAAAAATGTTAAAAATGAACATAAAATATCAAAATATATTGATTTAACAAAAACAGAAAAAAATTGTTATTATTGTAACAGTCCATTGGCAAAAATAAAACCTGAAAAGAAAAAATTACAAATTAATGCAGAATACACAAATGTTGGACCTGACGGTAAACCAGTAATAACAAAAGAAGAATTATCAAACGAAAAAGTATATAATGTATTGACAAATACAAGTCCTAAAAATGTTACATTTTTGGGGCTGGATGGTGATAAAATAAATGTAAAAAATTTTATGTTTAAAACATTACCAATTCCATCTGTGCCAATAAGACCATCTGGTAGAGGTAATGCATCATCATCAAAATCAACAGAAGATGCATTAACAATATCACTGATACAAATTATTAGAGGGAATGAAAAAATATTTAAATCAATGGAATCATTAAATGAAACAAACAAAAAATATTTTTTAGAAAGCATAAAAATGTTACAATTATATGTTGGTGTTTATATTGATAATGACACAGTTAAATTGCCACCAATGGAACAAAACAACACACCATTAAGTTCATTGACAAAAAGATTAAAAGGGAAAAAGGGTAGAATTAGAGATAATTTAATGGGAAAAAGAACAAATTTTAGTGCAAGAACAGTTATCACACCTGATCCAACATTAAAAATTAATGAAATTGGTGTTCCAATTGCAATTGCAAAAAATATAACTTTTCCAGAAATAGTTTCGCCCGAAAACATAGAAAGATTAAAAGAATATGTTAAAAATGGTAAATATGTTTACCCTGGGGCAAATTATGTAATTAAACAAAATATGATAAATTTAAGCAAGCCACAAATAATAGATGTAAAAACAATAAGTAATATTGAATTAAATTATGGTGATATTGTTGAAAGACATACAATTGATGGAGATATTATATTATTTAAAAGACAACCAACATTACACAAACAATCAATGATGGGACATTATGCAAAAATTATTGATAATCCAATTTACAATACATTTAGAATGAATCCAAATGTTTGTCCACCATATAATGGTGATTTTGATGGTGATGAAATGAATGGATTTTTTCCAGAATGTATCGTAACCAAAATTGAATTAGAAGAATTAGTTGATGTTAAATTTCAAATAATATCGCCACAATCATCTTCGCCAATTATATCAACAATACAAGACACAATTTTAGGAAATTATATAATGACAAATGGAAATGACAAAATTGATTGGAGAACAGCAATGAATATATTATCAGCTGTGTCAATTAATAAATTAAATATTGAAAAAAAACAAGAATATACAGGTAAAGAACTTTTTTCGACAATATTACCAGAAACAATGAATAAATCAGCAAGAAATGATGATGCTGGTATAACAACAAAAATTATAAATGGTAATTTACTTGATGGAAGTGTTGGTTCAAGTTTAATTGGAAATAAAAAAAAGGATAATTTAATTCATATCGTTTATGACGAATATGGACCAGATAAAGTTGTTGAATTTATTGACGATTTATCAAAAATAGCAAATAATTATAATATGTATAAAGGTGTTTCATTACATATTGGTGACCTATATATGTCAAATGAGGACAAACAACAAATATATCAAACCGTTGAAACTGTAAAATTAAAAATAGCACACAAAATAACAGAATATGAAAATAATCCAGAATTAATGGATTCTGATATTTTTGAAATACAAATAAAACAAGAATTAGATAATGTTTCACCAAACATAAGTAAATTTGTTTATAAAAATTTAGAAGGTAAAGAAAATAATTTAAAAGATTTATTCGGTTCAGGTATTAAACCATATTTGAAAACATTGCAATTAACTGGTTGTATTGGACAACAGGATTATTTAGGTGAAAGAATACCAAAAAGTTTTAATAACAGAACTTGTATTTATTTTTTTCAAAATGATGATACAGCATTAGCAAGAGGATTTGTATCAAGTTCATATATGAAAGGTTTAAATGTTCCTGAATTTTTGTTTTTACATTTAACAGCAAGAGAAGGAGTTATTGATACTGCGATTAAAACTGCAGAAACAGGTTATTTACAAAAGAAAATGATCAAAGCAACTGAAGATGATATGGTTAAATATGATGGAACAGTTAGAAATGCAAGCAATCGTATTCAACAATTTGTATATGGCGATTCTGGAATTGACACAACAAAACAATTCATATACAACATTAATTTCTTAAAATTATCAAATGAAGAAATTAAAAACAATTACACATTAACAAATAAAGAATTAACAAATAATTTTACACAAAAAGATAATGAAAAATTATACAAAACAATTATTGATATGCGTGATGATTTAAGAAATATTTCATTAATTACATCAAATAATTTTACTGTTTTGGATACAGCAGTTTTACTTGGTGTAAATTTAGTAAGAATATTTAACACTGCAAAAAATAGTGAAAAATTAAAAGGAGATAAATTAACTGATCCAATATATATATTAGACAAAATACATTATATATTAAAAAGTGATGTAACATGTGTGTTGGCAATGAGTAAAGAAGAAATAAATGATATTAATTCTGTCAAAAATATTGATAATGATATAATAAAAACAATGTTCAAATATGCATTATATGACATTATTTCTCCAAAAAAATGTTTTGTTAATAATTTAAGTAAAATACAATTTGATGAAATATGTGAAAATATTATTAAATCATTTAATAAATCTGTAGCTGATTGTGGTGAAATGGTTGGTATTATTGCTGGACAAAGTATGGGTGAATGCACAACACAATTAACATTAAAATCTTTTCATAATGCAGGTATAGGTGGTAAAGGTGCATCAAGTTTAGGAGCTGGAAGAATTAGAGAAGTATTAGGTGTATCAAAAAATATAAAAGAACCTGTTATGGTTATTTATTTTGATGATAAATTTAAAAGAAATAAAAAATATGTTAATAAAATCGCAGCACATATTAAATCAACAGCAATTATTGACATACGAGACAATATTGAAATATATTATAATCCAGATCCAACTGATTTTGCAAAAAAAGATAATTGTTACAATATATTTCATACATTAAATGTAACAAAAACAAGTTGCCAAAGAAATATTGATAATTTACCATGGTTAATTAGAATACAATTAAACAAAGATAAAATGCTAACAAATGAAATTTCATTGCTTGATATTAAAACAAGTTTATGTGTTGCATGGGAAAAAAGATATAAAGATATTAAAAACATCAAAAGAGAAAAAAAACAGTTATACGATAAAATAAGTCAAATTGCTGTTATTTCAAATTCTGAAAATGATGATGTACCAATGATACATGTACGATTTGATGCAATTGATTATAATTTAGATACATTAAGAGATTTTATGGATATTTACATTGATGATTTTAAATTAAAAGGAATTACACATATTAAAGGTATTAAAGGTAATCGTGCATTTGAAGAAAGAAGTATAAATTTTGACAAAGAAAATGGTTCAATTATAACTGAAAACGAATATATTGTTTCAACCGATGGAATAAATATAAATGCAATCAATAATATTATTGGTGTTGATTTTAGAAAAACATATTGTAATGATCTAATAACAATGTATGAATTATATGGAATTGAAGCAACGAGAACATTGATAATTAATGAATTAACTACAATTTTATTGGAAACAGGAAATGTCGTTAATCAACATATTGCAATATTTGCAGACACAATGACAAATATGGGAATGTTAACATCTATTGATAGACATGGTTTAAATAAACTTGATAATGATCCATTGTCAAAAGCATCTTTTGAAAAAACAGTAGAACAGTTATCAACAGCATCAATTTACAATAAAACAGACACAGTTGAATCAGTATCATCAAGAATAATTTTAGGATTATGTATTAAAGGTGGAACTGGTGCATGTGATTTAATAATGGATAAAGAATTATTGAAAAATTCCGAATATATTTATGATTATGAACAAACAAATGACAAATCATTTAATAATATTAATCCATTAAATAAACAAGAAATTGATGAAGATGTGTTTATTCCTGATTTATAAAAAATAAATAATATTTTTTTATAAAACATCAAGCTGATTTATAAAAATTTATTTATTATTTATTTTTTATAAAGCATCGAATTAATTTTTTATAAATTAACACATACAAAATAAAAAAATTGAAACAAATAATACAATAATACAATAATACAATAATACAATAATACAATAATACAATAATATTATTCGGTTATTTAATCATCAACATTTAACAAACATTACAAATGCATAACATTGAAAATTTACTAAAAATATACAAAACATCTACATATTTACAAAATTTATTATATGATTCATACAATATTAATGATGATATTGCAGAATTATTCAAAACAACATTCAATGAATTAAAATTAAATATAACATATAAAAAATACATTAAATATTTATTAAATTTAATTGCTAACCATAAAAATATCCGATATACAACAAAAAATATTTTTCTGTATGTAAAATTAGCTGATTATTTTCAACTTGATATTCAAGATAATTTTTTCCTTTTTATCATAAACAAATACATTTTTAAACAAAATTTATTTTATGACAAACTTTATCAATACAATCCAATCAATTATTATATTTTAGATAAATTTAGCAAAAAAAATAATATTAGCAATACAACGTTTAGCTACATTTTTAAAATAAATAATACAATATGTAATGAAATCAAAACATTGTATTCCAAACACATTGAACAAAATTTATTAAATAAATGTAATTTTATTGTTAATTTAAATATTTCAGATAATTGTAATATTACAAATGTTAATCATTTGCAAATGCTTGATGTATTGGATATTTCTGGTGATTGTAGTGTATGTCAAGATGGAATTTTAAAACTTTTAACTATTACAAAATTAAATGTATGTAATAATTGTAATATCACAAATGTGAATCATTTACAAGAAATTGTAAATTTAAATATATCAGGTAGCTGTGGTGTAAATCAAAATGGCATTTCACTTCTTCGTTTGGTTAAAAAATTAAATGCATGTGACAATGATAAAATTACAAATGTTAATCATTTACAATTACTTGTTACTTTGGATATATCCAAAAAATGTGGTGTTAAACAAAATGGTATTTCAACGCTCTTATTTGTTAAAAAATTAAATGCACATGACAATAATGAAATTAAAAATGCTAATCATTTAAAATTATTGATGAATTTAAACATCTCAAAACATTATTGTAATCATAATTATAATTATAATTATACACAAAATAGTATTTCACAACTCCAATTCATTAAAAAATTAAATGTGTCAGATAATAATTCAATTAATAATGTAAATAATCTACAATTACTCACTGATTTAAATATCTCTGGTAGTAATTGTGGAGTTAATCAAAATGATATTTCACAACTTGTATTAGTCAAAAAAATAAATATATCACACAATCGTAAAATTACAAATGTAAATCATATGCAATTACTTGTTGAATTAAATGCATCAAATTGGTGTGGTGTTGATCAAAATGGTATTTCACAGCTTCAATCTGTGAAAATTTTAGATGTAAGTAATAACAATAAAATTACAAATATAAATCATTTAAAATTACTTGTTGACTTGAATATATCATATGAAAATTGTGGAGTTGATCAAAATGGTATTTCACAGCTTCTATTTATTAAAAAAATAAATGCAGATAACAACTGTAAAATTACAAATGTCAATCATTTAAAATTGCTCACTAATTTAAATATCTCATGTGTTTCATGTGGAGTCAATCAAAATGGTATTTCGCAACTTCTGTTTGTTAAAGAATTAGATGCAAGTTCAAATGAACAAATTTTAAATGTAAACCATTTACAATTATTAATTAACTTAGATATAAGACATTTTTATGATGATGATTGTGGTGTTGATCAATGTGGTATTTCACAGCTTTTATTAATTAAAAAATTGTATGTGTCAAAGAATCTTAAAATTACAAATGTAGACCATTTAAAATTACTTAAAAATGTAAATGGTTTTAAAAAGCCATTTACAGTTGAAAAATTAATAAATTAATAAAATTCATAAAGTATATTCCATACATAAAATATATTTTGTATGTCAAACGTTATAAAAATATTATTTTTTTAAAGCAACAAGTCTATCAATACACCCAATATTATATTTATATTTTAATTCATTATCACTTAAATTTGAAAACATTTTTTTATGTTTTGTTATATCAGGATGATTATCTAAAGCACCATCATATAATTCTTTTAAATATTTTAAAGGTGTTCTTGTTGGGTCATGTATATGCACAATTCTATCTATTTTTTTTATGTCATTAACTGTCAATATTGGACCAATTGTTGTTACTAGATCATATGAATTGCAATATTTTATATCTGAATTTTTTTCAGGAATATAACAATCAATAATTGGCAATCTATATAAATATTTGTGAAACATTGCATGATTTTCATTTATGTTGTTACCAGTTCCAATAATTTCAATTCCGTATGTATTTTGTATATCGCATAATGTATCTTCTTGAATCCATAATCCCTTATATCTATTTACAAAATAATATTCATACAATATCAATGCATTAAAACATAATGGACCATATTCATCACGTTGATGTATTTTTTTTCCTGTAAATGGATTCCACATATAACTAAACATTATTATTTTACTATTTTCAATTGGTTCACCTGTTATTGCATCTAATTGATTAATACGACAGTTATAATATTTTTCAGTTGTATCTTTATTAAAATTATGATTTGGATATTTTTTGTTAATTATTTTATTGTTAGTGGATTCATTTGTAACAAATTCATTAGTATTATTATTTTTGTCAGTTTTATCTGTGTTATTAATATTTTTTGTTTTATTCATATTATTCATATTTATATTAATATTGATATGATGATTATTTTTTTTATTAATATTGCAAATAAAATTAAATAAATAATTTATGTTCATTTTTTAGGTGTTTTAATTGGTTAATAATTGTTTGTTATTAGTTACAATGTTATAATGGTGTTGTAACATATTCATATTTGTTGTCAATTTTTATTTGTCAAATGTTGTATAAAAAATGTTTGTAACATTATTATGTTGTTTGCAATAAAAGATTTGCTGCATATTTGTTAGCAACAAACAAATATGTTGCAAAGTGTTAGCAACAAATAACAATGTTGCAAATTGATATACAACAATAAACAATGTTGCATGTGTTTAGCAACAGATAATAATGTTGCAATGTTTTAGCAACAGATAATAATGTTGCAATGTTTTAGCAACAGATAATAATGTTGCAATGTTTTAGCAACAGATAATAATGTTGCAATGTTTTAGCAACAGATAATAATGTTGCATATGTTTAGCAACAAATAATAGTGTTGCATTGTTTTAGCAACAAATAATAATGTTGCGAATTAATATGCAACAAAAACAGTGTTGCAAATGTTTTAGCAACAAATAACAATGTTGCAAATGTTTTAGCAACAAATAACAATGTTGCATATTGTATTATTTGTTATTGTATTATTCGTTATTGTATTATTAGTTATTGTATTATTAGTTATTGTATTATTCGTTATTGTATTATTCGTTATTGCATCATTCATTATTGTATCATTCATTATTGTATTATTCATTATTGTATTATTCATCAATATCATTGAACATAATAAAAAAAATTGAAAAAAAAAATATATCACGTATTATTAAACATCTATATAGTAATAATAACAATGAGTGAATTAAAGTTTGACCCAGTAGATTTTGACGAAAAAAAACAACAAGGAAATGGATGGATATCATCTTCATTTAAATTAGTTGATGGTAAAAAAATACCATTTGATTTTTCAACCAAATTTGAATTTGATAAATGGAGTACTTTTACACCAAAAGAAATAACAAAAAATGGTAAAAAAACAGTAATTGAAAATGATAAACGAAATTATTTAACACATAATATTTATGATGTTAAACCATCAAATTTTGCAAATGCAACTTTATACGGTGAAAATTTTTCTGATGCAAATATCAGAAATTCAACAGAATTAGGAAAAATAATATCAGATAATTGCGATGCAATGAAAAAATCTAAAAAAATGATTCTTGGTGACAGAGAAGATTCATATCATGTAAGAGATAGTTTATCTATTCCAGACAAACATGAAAATAACGAATTAATTTTAAAAGATAAAGCAATCAAATATAAAAATTTTAAATCAACATTAGAAACCAAAAATGTTAAATATTATCTTGGAAAACCTTTATCAGAACAAAATTCAAAAATCGTTGGAAAAGCAAATGGTGATATTTACAAACAAACACCCGATAAAGAACAAGCAAAAAAAATTGTTCAAGAGCATGTTTATACATTATATTTTGAAAATGATAATGGCACAATGGATGAAAAAGAAATTCCAAGTAAAGATATTGTTACTAAAAAAATATTTACAACATGTTTTAAATATAGAGAAATTAAAGAGGATGATTTACCAAAAGGAAGTAAAAAACCAAATGAAATTTATTATGATGAAAAAGGTAATGAACAACCAACAGAATTCGTTGAAGCCGAATTAAACAGAATATATGGAGTTGCAAAAACAGTTAAAATTGAAACACCATCTGATTTAGATGAATATATTACACCAGAAACATACAAAAGATATGTTTTAACACAAACACATTTATGGGTTGATAAAAGCAAGGGAACAAAATCAGACAAAGAAATTTCACAAAAATATGTTTGTCAAGTTGTTGAAATAATTAAAATTAAAAAAAATTTTACTGGACACAAAAATGATTATTCAAATTATAGTTTTGGACAAACTGTGTTTAATGCACCAAAAACAAGTTCAACAAATGACACAACAAAAAATACAAACACAGATAAATCAGATAAATCAGATGTAAATAAAACTGATACAAAAAAATCCAATGACAATAAATCTGATGATAGTTCTGATAGTGATTCTGACAATTCTGATAATTCTGATGGTTCTGATGATTCTGACAATTCTAATGACGATTCTGACGATTCTGATGATTCTGATGATGAAAAAGAAAAAGAAAAAGAAAGAAAGGAAAAAGAAGAAAAGGAAAGAAAAGAAAAAGAAGAAAAAGAAAGAAAGGAACAGGAAGAAAAAGAAAAGGAAAAAGAAAAAAAAGATAAAAGTGAAAAGAAAAAAGGAAAAAATAAATAAATAAATAACAAATGACAAACAAAATATATTTATACTTA
>OBEQ012117164.1_pt1 | contig 13665 bp, 10 predicted proteins | sample 1670901 | NCBI WGS metagenome assembly OBEQ01 (sample SAMEA104232315, study PRJEB22302) | groundwater metagenome | biome: forest; feature: aquifer; material: groundwater | place: USA | collected 2011-08-07 | depth 5.4 m
ACCCCGGTGTCGGTGCTGACCCGCACCGTGCGCGGGGTCTCGCCAGCGTTGAGTGTCTCGATCCCGGTGATGGTGTACGTCTCGACGCCGGTGAGCCCGAGCGTGGCTGCGTCCTGGCCGGCCGGGTACTGCAGCGGCAGTACCCCCATGCCGATCAGGTTCGAGCGGTGGATGCGCTCGTAGCTCTCCGCGATGACCGCTTTCGCGCCCAGCAGCGCGGTACCCTTCGCCGCCCAGTCGCGCGACGATCCCGAGCCGTACTCCTTGCCGGCCAGGATCATCAGCGGGACACCGGCGGCCTGGTAGGCCACCGAGGCGTCGTAGATCGTGGTCTGCTCACCGGTCAGGTGGTTGACGGTGTACCCGCCCTCGGGCAGCGGCCCAGCGGAAGAGGGCAACTGGTTGCGCAGCCGGATGTTGGCGAAGGTGCCGCGGATCATCACCTCGTGGTTGCCCCGGCGGGAGCCGTACGAGTTGAAGTCCGCGCGGGCCACGCCGTGCTCGGCGAGGTAGCGACCGGCCGGGGAGTCCGGCTTGATCGAGCCGGCTGGCGAGATGTGGTCGGTGGTCACCGAATCGCCCAGCTTCGCCAGCACCCGAGCTGGACCGATGTCAGATATAGGAGCGGGACGCTTGCCCATGCCCTCGAAGTACGGGGGCTTACGCACGTAGGTCGAGTCGGCATCCCAGGCGAAGGTGTCCCCGGTCGGGGTGGGCAGTGACTGCCAGCGTTCGTCACCGGCGAAGACGTCGGCGTAGTCCTTGGCGAACATCTCCGCCGATACCGCCGAGTTGATGGTCTCCTGCACCTCGTGCGGCGACGGCCAGATGTCGTGCAGGTAGACCGGTTGCCCGTCGGAGCCGATCCCCAGCGGCTCGTGGATCAGGTCGACGTCCATCGTGCCGGCCAGCGCGTACGCGACGACCAGCGGCGGGGAGGCGAGGTAGTTCAGCTTCACGTCGGGGTTGATCCGGCCCTCGAAGTTGCGGTTGCCGGAGAGCACGCTGACCACGGCGAGGTCGCTGTCGTTGACCGCGGCGCTGATCTCCTCCGGCAGCGGGCCGGAGTTGCCGATGCAGGTGGTGCAGCCGTACCCGACCAGGTTGAAGCCCAGCTTGTCCAGGTACGGAATCAGGCCCGCCCGCTCGTAGTAGTCCATGACCACCTTCGAGCCGGGGGCGAGTGTGGTCTTCACCCACGGCTTGCTGGTCAGGCCGCGCTGCACGGCGTTGCGGGCCAGCAGCGCCGCCCCGATCATCACCTGCGGGTTGGAGGTGTTGGTGCACGAGGTGATCGCCGCGATCACCACCGCGCCATGGTCCAGCTCGAAGGTCGTGCCGTCGGCCAGTTTCACCGGGGTCGGCTTGCGGCTGCGGCCGTCCGCGCGGGAGTTGGAGGCCGGCGCGTCGGAGGCCGGGAAGCTCTGCTCGCTCTCCTCGTCGACGCCGTTGGCGCTGCTGACGTAGTTGGGCAGGGCCGCGCGGAAGGCGGTCCTGGCGTCGGACAGCGCCACCCGGTCCTGCGGGCGCTTCGGTCCGGCGATTGACGGGACCACAGTGGACAGATCAAGTTCGAGATACTCCGAGTACGCCGGCTCGTGCGCGGGGTCATGCCAGAGCCCCTGCTCCTTGGCGTACGCCTCGACCAGCGCCACCTGGGCGTCGCTGCGTCCGGTGAGCCGCAGGTACCGCAGGGTCTCGGCGTCGATCGGGAAGATCGCGCAGGTGGAGCCGAACTCCGGGCTCATGTTGCCGATGGTGGCCCGGTTGGCCAGCGGGACCGCGGTGACGCCGGCCCCGTAGAACTCGACGAACTTGCCGACCACGCCGTGCAGGCGCAGCTGCTGGGTGATGGTGAGCACCAGGTCGGTGGCGGTGGCGCCCTCGGGTAGCTGGCCGTTCAGTTTGAAGCCGACCACCCGCGGGATCAGCATGCTGACCGGCTGGCCGAGCATGGCCGCCTCGGCCTCGATGCCGCCGACGCCCCAGCCGAGCACGCCCAGGCCGTTGACCATCGTGGTGTGCGAGTCGGTACCGACCACGGTGTCCGGGTACGCCTGGATCTGACCGGTGCTGTCGCCGCGGGCCATGACCACCCGGGCGAGGTGTTCGATGTTGACCTGGTGCACGATGCCGGTCCCCGGCGGCACCACCTTGAACTCGTTGAACGCGGTCTGGCCCCAGCGCAGGAACTGGTAGCGCTCCTTGTTGCGGCCGTACTCGAAGTCGACGTTGCGCTCGAACGCGTCCGGGCGGCCGAAGACGTCAGCGATCACCGAGTGGTCGATGACCAGTTCGGCGGGGGCGAGTGGGTTGACCTTGCCGGGGTCGCCGCCCAGGGCGCGCACCGCCTCGCGCATGGTGGCCAGGTCGACCACGCAGGGCACGCCGGTGAAGTCCTGCATGAGCACCCGGGCCGGGGTGAACTGGATCTCCACGCTCGGCTCGGCGGTCGGATCCCACGAGCCCAGCGCCCGGATGTGGTCGGCGGTGATGTTCGCGCCGTCCTCGGTCCGCAGCAGGTTCTCCAGCAGGATCTTCAGGCTGTACGGCAGCCGTGCCGCGCCGGGCACGCTGTTGATCGTGAAGATGTCGTAGCTGGCGGCGCCGACGCCGAGCTGGGTCCGGGCGCCGAACGAGTCGAGGCTGGCCACGTCGTACTCCTTGGGTCTTCGGGTCTCATGAGCAGTCTCCCGCAGCCGGGCCTCCGGTAGACCCCGGATCCCAGTTACGGTGTGCCACAGTCCGACGAAAACCGTACGTCCGTCTTGTTGCTGGGGCAACCGGGCCCGGTGTGGTGTCGGCCTCCTCTCCTGCGGGCGGAGGCCCGTGGCTGACCGGCAGTTGACTCGCACGAGCTGGCCTGCACGAGCTGACCCGCAGCTCAACGGGGGGCGCCGCCCGGGGCGGCCTGCGGCGCGGCCCAGCCCGGAATTCGGCTCACCGCTGTCGAGAGCAGCAACGGCGCCTGACGGGGGTCGGCGCTGATCGCGCCGTTGTGCACGGTGACCGTCACCACGAGATCGCCGAGGCGGGCGGCGGCAGCCCCACCGCGGGCGTACGCCTCCTCGCCGATACCCGGCAGCGGTGTGGCGCGCCGCAGGGCCCGGATGAGCAGCCGACCCGCGATGCCATGCGTGATCACGAGGGAGACCACGGGAGCGTCGGCGTCCACGGTGCGGAACCAGGCCACCGACATCGGCCCGGCGGTGCTCGGGGCGGTCGCGGTCACCGGACGGCCGACCGCGCGCGCCACGTCCTGCGCGCTGAGCAGCGCTGCGATGCCGGCGGCCACGGACGGAGCTGCCCCCGCGCCGGCCGGCTGCCCGTGCGGCTGGCCGCCAGGCAGCTGGGCGTACGCGAGCTCGGCTGTGGCCAACCGCTGCGCGCTGCCCGGCGCGACGACGGTCAGTTCGAGCACCCGCCGGCTCCAGCGCCGTACCGTGCAGCGCACCACGTCGCCCACCTGGTAGCTGCCGTACAGCTCGCTCGGCAGGGCCCAGGCTGTGCTGCGTTCGCCGCTACCGTCATCGACGGCGAGGTGGTACAGCCACGGCACGGCTGGGCGGTTCTCCCCGGCGGCGCGCGACTTCCACGGCTGTTCCCAGAGCACCTCGCCGGTGAACGTGACCGGCGCGGCGATGTCGACGATGGCGCGGACCAGCCGGTACCCGCCACGGGCCAGCAGACCAACACCGAGCAGGGTACCGAATAGGTCCACAGTGGACATGACGGCGGGGAGAAGTTCGGAGGCGAGGTCGACCGACCGGTGCTGGTACCGCAGCACGAGCGCCCCGAGCACGAGTGTGCCCAGCGCGCGCACGATGATCAGGACGGCTCGCTGGCCGTACCGGCCCCAGAAGTGCGGGTAGCTCACCCGTACCCGGTGCCAGCTTCCGCCGAACGACGACCAGACCCGCCGGCGGTCGCCCATCCCGAGGTCGATCACCGCGCTGCAGACCCGGGTGGCGCCCACCGCGTCGCCGTAGGACAGGTACCGGTCCCAGACGGCGACCGCGGCCGGGGGCAGGTCCGCGAAGCTCTCGTCGCCGCGCAGGAACGCCCGTAGCCCCAACCAGCGCCCGGCGACCTCGCGACCGCCAGCGGTGTCCCGTTCGCCGCGGCCCAAGCCGACAAGGCCGGTGAGCAGAGCGAACGTCACGAAGCCCAGCCCGATCCCCACACCCCCGCCGCGGTGGCCGCCCATGTCCACAAGGGACACAGCGATCCCCACCGCCGCGCCGGCCGCCATCGCCGCGCTGACCAGCAGCCCGGTCAGGGCGGACGGCAGCCGCGGCTGCGACAGCCCGCGCCGGCGGGCGTCGGCGACGACATCGGCCTGCATCCGCTTCCACCAGGCGGCGTTCTGCCCCTCGTTGCGGAAGGTCAGGGCGGTCAGCGGTACCACCCCGTTGACGGCGAGCCCGACCACCCGGTCGTACACCCGCCGCTCGTACCCGTTCAGCGTGGCGAGCGCCGCGGGATCCGGGTGGCGCAGGTGGATCGTGGTCTGGACCGGGTCGGCCCCGGGCTGGCGGAACTCCAGGAACCGCCGGGCGGCCAGGTCGATCAGGGTCGACTCGACAGCGTCCTCGGTGACCTCCCACCCGTTGACCAGCAGGCTCACCACCGCCGGTGGCTCGGGGCCGCCGAAGTCCTGGGTCGGCGGCCCCGGCTGCGGTTCGCGCGGCCGGGTGACCAGCAGGCAGGCGGCGTAGGCGGCGAACCAGCCGCCGACCGCGACCGCCCCGATCGTGAGGCCCCGAACGGTTGCCGGGTCAAGCATGCGCATCAGCTTCCCCGCGTCAGAAGCGGACGTTGACGGCGCCGCGCTCGCCGCCCACGGCCTCGAAGTACTGCACGGCACGGAACCCGCCCATGCCGGCGATGAGGTTCGTCGGGATCGTCTGCACCGCCGCGTTGAGCGTCTGCACCGCGTTGTTGTAGAACTGCCGGGCGTACGCGATCTTGTCTTCGGTGTTCGCCAGTTCGCCCTGCAGGGCGGCGAAGTTCTCGTTGGCCTTCAGGTTCGGGTACGCCTCGGCGAGGGCGAAGAGCCGGCCCAGCGCCTGGGTGAGTACACCCTCGGCGGCGGCCTGTGCGCCGGGGCCCTGACCGCCGGCGTTGACGGCCGTGTTGCGCGCCTGGACCACCGCTTCGAGCGTGCCGCGCTCATGTGCGGCGTACCCCTTGACGGTCTCCACCAGGTTCGGGATCAACGAGTGGCGCCGGGTGAGCTGGACGTCGATCTGCGCCCACGACGCCTGCACCTGGTTGCGCAGCCGGACCAGCCGGTTGTACGCCCCGATCGCCCAGCGCAGGAGCAGCACCACGAGCAGCAGGAGCACGCCGAGGACGACGAGCAGGACCACGGTGCCACCCATGAACGACCTTTCGACATCACCGATCGGATGCGTTGCTGGTCACGCCCTACGCGGCCAGTTCCACGCGACAGTACTGGGTCGCTGCGCGGGCCAGTCGCGCATCTGCGGTCACGAGGGTGGCGTCCCGGAGTTGGGCGAGCGCGACGTACGCCGAGTCGTAGGCGCTGATGGCCGCCCTGAGTTGCCACATGCGCGGCAGGAGCAGATCGAGGGAGACATGGTCGACGCCGAGAAGGGGAAGGCGACCGACAGCTCGGAGGGCCTGCTTCTCGGTGATCTTCGTCCCGAGCGCGAGTCGCCGCAAGGCAGAGAAGACCTCCGCCTTCCAGTGTTCCGGTGCGGCCCACTCGGTGTCGCGGCCCAGGATGGCCCGTGCCTTACGCCCACGCTCTTCGGCATAGATCAGCATGTTCGTCATTGCCGACGCGTCGACGACGATCATGCAGCGTCCCGGGTGGCCTGGTCCGACCCGCCCGCGCTGCTGCGCCCACGTTCGGTGCGCGCCTCGTTGATCAGTTCGGCTGCGTCCGGCGCGTCCGGACCGGCGCCGCCGCCCGCCGTGAGGTCGTCGTCGATCTCGGCAAGGATCTGCCGGTTACGGCTGAAGTCCCCCTGGCGCTTGAGCACGTTCAGCAGGAACGCCTGCAGCGACTGTCCCCGTTCACGGGCATCGCGGCTGAGGGCGTCGCGCACATCCTCGGGTACGTCTCTGATCGTCAGCGTCACGCTCATGACTTCACAATGAAGGCAAAATACATCGTTCGTCAAGTCGAGGTGGTGACGCCGCTTCCTGTCCGCTCAGCTGGGGAGCCGCGGGCCCGCTTCGCGCTGGGCCGCGAGCCAGGCCTCGACCTCGTCGGCGGCGCGCGGCAGCCCGGCCGAGAGCACCTCGGCCCCCTGCGCGGTGACCAGGACGTCGTCCTCGACGCGGATACCGATGCCGCGCAGTTCGGCCGGGACCAGTTCGTCGTCGGGCTGGAAGTACAGGCCCGGCTCGACGGTGAGCACGTACCCCTCGCCGAGTTCGCCTTCGCGGTAGCGCTCTTTGCGCGCCCGGGCACAGTCGTGCACGTCGAGGCCGAGCATGTGGCCGAAGCCGTGCAGGCTCCATCGGCGGTACAGGATCGCCTCGGAGTCGAGCGCCTCGGAGACGCTGCACGGGAGCACCCCGAGCCCGGCAAGGCCTTCAGCGAGTACCCGCATGCAGGCCTGGTGGACGTCCTCGAACTTCACGCCGGGGCGGACCGTGTCGATGCCGGCCTGCTGGGCGCGGTACACGATGTCGTAGACCTCGCGCTGCAGCGGGCTGAACGCGCCGGAGACCGGCAGCACCCGGGTGACGTCGGCGGTGTAGAGCTCGCGGGACTCCACGCCCATGTCCATCAGCAGCAGCTCGCCCGGGCGGGTACGCCCGTCGTTGCGTACCCAGTGCAGCACTGTCGCGTGTGGACCGGCGCCGACGATCGATCCGTACCCGACGTCGTTGCCGTCGTGCCGGGCCCGCAGCCCGAAGACCCCCTCCAGCAGCCGCTCGCTGACGGATCCTTCGCCGGGCAGCACCCGGGCCACGTCGGCGAATCCGCGCTCCGTGGCGTCGATCGCGTCCTGCAGCTGGGCGACCTCCCACTCGTCCTTGACCAGGCGCAGCTCGGCCAGGGTGGTGGCCAGTTCGCGGTCCCGGCTGCCGTCGTCGGTGCGGTGGACCCGGGAGTCCACGGACCCGTCGTGGCCACGCAGCACCCGGGTGCGGCCCGGGGCGAGGTTGTCGAGCGCGGCGGCCAGCCCGGCCAGGTCGGCGCTGGGCACGCCCCGTTCGGTGGCCTTCTCGGCGAGCGTGTGCCGGCGGCCGACCCACAGTTCGCCGTACCGGCGGTCGCGGAAGAACTCGTCGGTGTCGCGCGGCGAGCGGGGGTGGACGAACAGGACGGGGTCATGCCCGTCCGCAGTGGGCAGCAGAACCAGGACCGCGTCGGGGTCCTGCTCGCCGGTGAGCCAGACGTGGTCGCTGCCGGCGCGGAAGGGGTACCCGGTGTCGTTGGCCCGGACCTTCTCCGCACCGCTCGGGATGACCAGCGCCTCGCCGGGAAACGCCTGGGAGAGCGCGGCACGGCGTTTGGCGTGCTGCGGCACGGCGGCCCCGGGCTGCACCTCGCGCGGGTCGTCCCGCCAGCCGGTGCGCATGAACTCCACGAAGCGTTGCGGAAAGTCCGGATCGTGCGACTGGCTCCCCTGGGCGTGGCCCGGCCGCGGCGTGGGTACTGCCTGGTCGGCCATTGTCTGTGTTCCTTCCCCGACCGCTGTGCCGCCTCCGACGGTACCGCGTGAAAGGATGTCGGCCATGTGCGGACTGCTTACGTTCGTCAGTGCCGATGGCACGGCGTCGGCCCAGCGCGCGGCCGTTGCGGAGGCGCTGGAGGCGCTGCACCACCGCGGGCCGGACGAGACCGGGGTGACCGTCGTCGACGACGACGCGGTCTTCGGCTTCAAGCGGCTGTCGATTATCGATGTGGAGAAGAGCCACCAGCCGCTGGTGTACCCGCCCACCGGGGCGGATGCCGGGCGGTACGTGATCACGTTCAACGGCGAGATCTACAACTACCTGGAGCTGCGCGAGGAGCTGATCCGCGAGCACGGGGCGCAGTTCGCCACCGACGGCGACACCGAGGTGATCGTCGCGGCGTACCACCACTGGGGACCGGCGGCGGCGAGCCGGCTGCGCGGGATGTTCGCCTTCGTGATCTGGGACTCGGTGGCCCGGCGGGCCTTCGGCGCCCGCGACCCGTTCGGCATCAAGCCCTTCTACCACCTGGTCACCGATGACGGGGTGTACTTCTCCAGCGAGAAGAAGTCGCTGCTGCCGTTCGCCGAGAAGCTGCCCGGGGCCGCGTCCGGGGACGAGGCGATCGACCCGGCGAACCTGTCGCACTACCTGACCATGCAGTACGTACCCGAGCCCGGCTCACTGCACCGCGGCATCGGGCGGATCGGCTCCGGCGAGTCGTTCGTGTACACCCCCGGTGGCCCGCTGGCCAGCCGCCGGTACTTCCAGCCGGAGTTCCGCCCCACCCCGACCGACGACCCCGAGGCGCTGTACCGGCGGATCCGCGAGACGCTGCGGGAGAGCGTCCGGGTGCACATGCGCTCCGACGTGCCGGTCGGCGCGTTCCTGTCCAGCGGCATCGACTCCACCGCGGTGGTCGCGCTGGCCCGCGAGTTCAACCCGAACATCCTGACCTTCACCGTGGGCTTCGACGTCGACGGGTACTCCGAGGTCGACGTCGCCCAGGAGTCCGCCCGCCACCTCGGAGTCACCACGATCCCGACGATGATCGGGCCGCAGGACATGATGGATGCCCTGCCGCGCATCATCTGGCACCTCGACGACCCGGTCGCCGACCCCGCGCTGGTGCCGCTGTACTTCGTGGCGAAGTCTGCTGCCGAGCACGTCACCGTGGTCCTCTCCGGGGAGGGTGCTGACGAGTTCTTCGGCGGGTACACCATCTACCGCGAGCCGCTGGATCTCGCCGGCCTGGCCGGGCTGCCCGATCCGGTGCAGCGGGGGCTGCGCGCGGTCAGCAAGGTCATCCCGCAGGGGGTGAAGGGCAAGAGCTACCTGGAGCGGGGTACCACCCCGATCGAGGCCCGCTACTACGGCAACGCGCGGATGTTCACCGAGGACGAGAAGTCCCACCTCATGCGCCGGTACGACCCGTCGGTGCGGTACACCGACGTGACCGCGCCGGTCTACGCCGAGGCGGTCGGGCTCGACGACGTCACCACGATGCAGTACATCGACCTCTACACCTGGCTGCGCGGCGACATTCTCGTCAAGGCGGACCGGATGTCCATGGCGCACTCGCTGGAGCTGCGGGTGCCGTTCCTGGACAAGGAGGTCTTCGAGGTCGCCGCGACCATTCCGGTCGAGCTGAAGCTGCCGCCGAAGAGCGTGGAGACCAAGTACGCGATGCGTCGCGCGCTCGAAGGTGTCGTACCGCCGGCGATCGTCAACCGCAAGAAGCTGGGCTTCCCGACCCCGACCCGGGTCTGGCTGCGCGGCGAGATGTACGACTGGGCGCACAACGTGCTCTCCACCTCGGGCGCCGGCGACCTGCTCGACCTGGCTTACGTCCGGCAACTGCTGGAGGACCACAAGCACGAGCGTTTCGACAACTCGCGCAAGGTCTGGACGGTACTGGTCTTCTGCATCTGGCACGCGATCTTCATCGAGCGCTCGCTCGACCCGGGCATCACCCGCAACTCCTCAGCCCTGCTGACCAAACCTGTCGTCGGCTCAGTGGTGCCTTAACGCGACGTGGCCCGTACCGGGAGTCTCCGCGGAGCGGAAACCGCCGGTACGGGCCCCGTCAGCCGATCAATGCGAGCAGACCTTCCAGATGCCGTCTTCCTTGACGAGGGTCAACTTGCCGGTGTGCGACTTCGTGCGTGACGGGTCCGGTTTGCCGTTCGCGTCGTTGGCGGTTTCGGTTAGGGTCACCTCGACGGTCGCCTTGTCTCCGGTGACCTCCGTGTTGCCGGTCTTCCAGCTGGCTTTGACTGACTCGTCCTTGGCTCTTTGCGCGTCCCTCGCGACCTCGGCCTTCAGCTGCTCGACGTCGGCGCTGCCTGCGAGCTCGGCCTTGCAGGTCAGCTTGACGGCGGTTGCCCCGTCTCCGTCCACGAAGACGGCCGTGAAGTACTTGTCGACTGTGCCGGCGGGGCTGGTCGGAAGCAGGGCGAAGATGATCGCGATGATCACGCCCACCGCGGCGACCGCGCTGCCGATGATGATCCATAATTTGGCGTTGCCGCGCTTGGCTGCGGGGGGCGGGTACCCGGGTGGCGCGCCGGGCGGGGGAAAGCCGGAGCCGGTCGGTTCGCCGTACCCACCGGGGTACCCGGTCGGAGCAGGCGTGGACGGGTCGGCGCCCCACGGCTGAGGGGGTGCGGGCGGCTGTGGCAATCCGCCGGTCGGTGGCTGGTACGGCGGCTGCGGCTGGCTGGGAGGCTCGGGCGAACCGTGCGGGGGAATGTTCACGAGCTGGGACCTCCTGGTATCGACGGATGCATCAGCGTATCCAGCGCGAACACCTCGTCGCTGACCCGCGTCTGCGCTCAATCAGGGCGTTGTCCGACCAGGCGCGATGATCGGCAGGCCAGCCTGGACGGCGGTCGCGGCACGACGCTTGTCGTACGTCACGAATGCCGTGAATGTCTTGCCGGATGCAACCAGAAGCTCAGCGGTGGTGGGGTGGATCGCGCGTCCCCAAGACCCCAGTTGACCAGGCCATTGAAGCCTGTCAGCCTCAGGGGTAGGCGCGATTCGTCTCCGAGGGGGACTCATGGCCGATCAGCACTATCCCGCTCACCGCCCCCATCGGCTCTTGATGCCGGTGATCAGCGGTCTCGTTTTGATCATTGTCGTGGTGGCTGGCATCGCCTTCCGGCAACAGTTCTGGCAGTTCGTCCAGTGGTCGTGGCGCTCCGTTGGTACATGGTTCACCGGATGGGTACCGGCCCACCGGGCCCAGACCGGAGCCATCGTCGGCTTCGCGGTGGTGGCGCTCATCATCAACTGGGTTGCCCACGTTCGCGGGCGGATGGGGGCCTGGATTTTCGCTGTGGTGGTGGAGATCGGACTGTGGACGCTCTTCTGGTACGGCCCGGGAATTCCATCGCTCAACGACCTGGCCGGCCTGCACCTGCCTCGGCTGGCCGCAGGTGCGGTGGCGCTCTCCGGCTTTCTCGTGATCGCGGTCACCGGCGCCGTCTTCTGGATTCTCGAAGCTCGTGAGGAGTGGCTCAGCTACCGTCGCCGCCATCAGGTCGCCGAGGACTAACCTCGGGGCGCCGGGCCCTGACCGAGGCGGCGCGGCGGGGCGTCAGGGCCACTGCACCTGCAGGGGCTGTCCGGCATAGCGGGCGTACCCCTCAAGCGCCTTCTCGGCGCCCACCCGGTCCGACCCGCTCAGCGCGACCAGCGGCCGTACCTGCACCACTGTGCGGCCCCGGGACGCCGACCGCTTCCAGGTCCCGATCACCCGGCCGCCGCGAACGATGGTCGGTTGGAACACCCCGTTGCCACCGGGGATGATCGCCTGCTTGTGTTCGGCGGCGAGCATGAGCGAACGGTCTTTGAATCCGAGCAGGTACTCGTCGAACCCGGGCAGGGCGAGCACGTCATGCTCGCCCTGCCCGACCAGTCCGGCGTCGGGCGTGTCGAGCAGTGCCGGGTCGAGGAACATGTCCACGCCGTCGACCTGCACGGTGCTCAGGTCCCTGTCGGCGGCGGCGATGCCCCGCTTGGCGTCGGCGGCGGTCAGCCCCGTCCAGCCGGCGAAGTCCTGCCGTGTTGTTGGACCGTGGCTGCGGAAGTAGCGCAGGGCGATCGTCGCGAGCGCCTCGTCGCGCTCCGGCCGGTACGGGTCGGGCGCCCACTCGTCGAGTAGCACGAAGGACTGTTCCTTGCCGAGGTGCGGGGCGATGCAGGTGACGCCGCGCTGGCTGGCGTACCAGAGGAGGTGGTAGCCCCGTTGTCCGGAACTGTGGATACCGGCGTCGGCGAGTGCCGCCAGGCACTGGGCCCGGGTGAGTCGGCCCCCGCCGGCAAGCGCGGCGCCAAGCACGTCGGCCGCCCGATCGGCGATCTGCGTGCTCAGCCCGAGCGACGCCCACCGGGAGGCGACCCCGGCCAACGTCCGCGCGCCCATGACGTCGAGCATCCAGCGCGCGTCGCGTGGCGGGACGAGGTGCACGGTCCCACGCATCGGCCAGGTGCGCAGGGCCTCCCGGCGCTCCAGCGCCGCGTGTACGTCGACCGCGGTGAACGCGGGCAGCCGGGCGCCGAGCGACCACATCGCGCTCGCGGCGTCCTGCGCCTGCATGGCCCCGAACCAGCTGACCACTCCGGCCACATCGGTGGGACACCCGGAACCACCCTGGCCAGGACGCCCACGCAGCAGCAGGCTCGTCATCCGCAGCGCCAGCACATCGGCCGGAGTGAGGTCCACGCTGCTACCCGAGTCCGCAGAGTTCGGCGTACCCGCGCTGTACCGCGACTGCGGCCTGTGCGCCGAACGGCGCCTTCGCCGCCACGTCGGCCTCCGGTGCGCCGTCGGCGTGGCCCTCCCGGATGAGCCACTCCAGGGCGGTCAGCTCCGCGTGCTGAGCCTGGACGTACTCCCGGCCGACCACGGCGCCGTGGCCGGGGACGAACACCGTCGCCGGTGTGGTCAGCCGCAGCAGCGACGCCATTGTCTCCGGCCACTGCAGCGGGTACCCGTCCTCGAACGTCGGCGGGCCGCCCTGCTCGACGAGGTCGCCAGCGAGCAGGACGTCGGCATCGGGCACCTGCACGACGAGGTCCCCGGCGGTGTGCCCACGGCCGAGGTGGCGTAGCAGTACCGGGCGGCCGCCGACGTCCACTGTGGACTCCAGGTGCACGGTGTGGTCCGGCGGGCGTAGGGTGACCGCGGCCAGTCCCTCGGCAAGCTCGGGCTGGATCGTGGCCCACTCGGTGGACCACCGGCGCTGCAGGGCGGGACCGTACTCCCGCAGCAGCCGCGCAGTCTCCTGCGCCGCCCAGACCGGCACCCCGGAGGCGGCCGGGCCCGCAACGACGGCGTTGCCGAAGCAGTGGTCGAAGTGGTGGTGCGTGTTGACCACGATCAGCGGGGCCCGGGTGACCCGGCGTACCGCGGCGAGCAGTTCTTCGGCCTGGGTGTTGGTGGAGAGGGTGTCGACCACCAGAGCGGCACCGTCGCCGGTCACCAGTGTCACGTTCACGTCGAGGACCGGATAGCGCAGGACGTACACCTCCGGCGCCACCTCGGTACAGCGGGCACTGCCGGGCGCGCTGTCCCCGCGGCTCAGGGCACCGGCCCCGCCGGCTCCTGCGCTGACCTCGCCGGCCGGGCCGGTCACCGGGGGTCGAACGCCTTTTCCACGAAGCGGTGCCGGTCCACCAGGATCCGTTCGATCCGGCCTTCGGCGACGGTGACGGCGCCGTCGCGTAGCTCGACCTCAAAGGTGAGCCGGCGTCCGTCGGCCTGCACCAGCCGCGCCTGGGCCACGACGGTGCGCCCGACCGGGGTCGCCACCCGGTGCTCCAACTCGATCCGGCTGCCCACGGTGGTGGCTCCGGTGGGCAGGAGCGCGGCGGTGGCCGCGACCGTGGCGGCCTCGACGAGAGCCAGCACGCGCGGGGTTGCCAGTACCGGTACGTCGCCGGAGCCGAGCGCCTGAGCGGTGTCCGCGTCGGTGACGGTGAGCTCGACCTGGGCCG
>OBEQ013053734.1_pt1 | contig 13664 bp, 13 predicted proteins | sample 1670901 | NCBI WGS metagenome assembly OBEQ01 (sample SAMEA104232315, study PRJEB22302) | groundwater metagenome | biome: forest; feature: aquifer; material: groundwater | place: USA | collected 2011-08-07 | depth 5.4 m
ATGGTGGTCTGGAAGATCACCACCGTTGAGGTGGTCGTTCTCCAGCAAAAAAGGATCTGCGAAGTTGACGCCTCGGAGTCGGATCTCCTGTCCGTCTTCGGTGACGATGCGGTTGCCAGAAACGCTGAGCTTCGAGAGTGTTGTTCCGACACCCGTGGAGGATTGAGGGGTCGGTAATCTCTGTGGTTCTGGTAAAACAGGTTTTTGAAAAATAAAAAATACGCCAATGCCAAGGGCAATAATTGCAATCATAACGAGTGGAGCCCCACGGGCAAGCCCGTGGCACCTTCCGGGACGCCCGTGGGGCGAAACCGCTCCGAAGCCCTGCTGCGCCGGAGCGAAGCTCCGGCTTCGCAGAGGCGAGCCCAAGGGCGGGGCGTCCGGCGAAGGAGGGTGAAGTGATGAGTTTGTTCGTTTTATTAACTCCTCGATTGAAACGCCATATACTCGCAAATCATGGAGGCGTCCAAACTCTGCTAGCCCGGATCAGCTAGGCGGGGCGATTTGGGACGGCGCTGGCGGCTCGGCGCCCTGTCCTTTCTTTCGCTCCGCTTTGCGCTGGCGTTTTGCTTCTTGCTTTTGTTTCTTTTCCAAATCCCTCTTCCGCTTTTCAAATTGATAGTTCACGTGTGCCATGTGGCAACCTTTCCGTCATGATTCATCCTCACTGCGCACGTCAATGCGCGATTGGCCGTCCGCGCTCACGCGAATCCGGAACTGAATGGGCTTGCAGCACACCTGGCAATCTTCGATGTAGTCCTGCTGGCCCACGGAAGTGTCGACGGTGATCTCAAGCGACTCCCCGCAGTACGGGCAGTAAATAGGCGCGGATTTCACAGGTTAGATGTTCACGAGGGGTTGATTGCCTAGGTCCCTCTTGTCTCGTTTCGCTTGTTTCTTCTCTTTCATGGTGCTCTTGGCTTTTTTCTTTACGTTCTTCTGCGCATCTCTTGATTTACCCATCCCAGCCCCTTTCTGTTGACTTCCATTGTTGGCTTACTTGTTGTGGCGAAAATGGACAAAAACCCGGCCGAAATTTTTGTCGTCTTTTTCGATGCGGTGGTACAGTTTCTTGATGTCTGGGCGCGCCAAGAAGCGCAGCACATGCTTCTTGAGCTGCCCGCTGCCCTTGCCTGGGATAATTTCCACCAGCTCAAGTCTTTTCGTGACGGCTTGCTCCATGGTCTGCTCGAGCGACGTTTCGATTGCGTCACCGTGACTATACATGTCGTGCAAATCTAGTGTAAGCCTGCCCACCAAAGGACGCTCCGGCTGTTATGGTGTCGACACTGGGAGGAACGCCTCCGGCTTCATTCGGCCGTTACCCGGTATTTCGAGAAGAAGAAGTATTCCAAATGTGCCAGCCCAGATCAGCTAGGCGGGACGAGTTGGGCTGCCTCCGGTTTTCCCCGTGCTGGGGATTCGGGGGACGTGATACTCCATTGCTAGCGCGAGGGAGCTCGGCACCTCCTCAAATACTGAACGAAAAGACGGGTGAGCGACGGGAATTGAACCCGCAGCCTCCTGGGCCACAGCCAGGCGCTCTGACCATTGAGCTACGCCCACCACGAATAGATTGTGCTGCGTGACAAAGAGCGTTAGTGAGCGAGGGCCGCGCTCCCGCCGAGCGCGGCATTCCGCGGCGACCTCGATGGTCGCCGCTTCAGGATTTGAACCCCCGACCTCCTGGGCCACAGCCAGGCGCTCTGACCATTGAGCTACGCCCACCACGGATGGCTCAAGAACGGAATGCTGAAAACCGCACAGAGGCTACCGTGATCATCTTACCTGATTGGATAGAACCAGGCAACTGATCCTGGGGTACTGTCCTAATCTGGCGAGTTCACACCACAGAACCACAGAAGCGCCACCGAAACACAGAGGAAGACCAGCACCACAACCCTCTGTGTCTCTGTGGAATTCTGTGTCTCTGTGGTGTCGACTGGAAATTAGGATACTACCGATCCTGGCGAGGCTGACGCCTCACTTGGGACCGGTCGGTTGGGCAGCGGGAGAGTCTTGAGGAGGTGGGAGTGTTGGGGCCTGGGTGGAAGGCGGTGCGGGAGATGCTGGACCGCCGGCCGTGGGAGGCGTGGAGCCGGCTTCGCCGGCTTGAGGTGCGGCCGCGGGCTGCGGAGTAATTCCAGCAGCTTCCTCAGGGCCTGGGATGGCGATGATCTCCAGGGCTTCCTTAATTTCCTTGGCCACCGCCTCGATGGTGGCCATCGTCGCCTTGCTCGCTGGGGTGAGGGCGATGCGCAGCTGGGTGCCCCAGAGCCCGATCTTGATCATCTCGATGCCGCGGTAGAGCATCCTCTTAACCAACTGCTGCACCTGGTCATCGCCGGGCAAGAGCTCCGCGCGCCACCGGTGGGGGTCGTTGAGCGGCCCGGTGAGGCTGATTTCCCCGCTCAGACGAGGGTTCGGGTTGGCGATTTTCTTGACGTTGAAGATGGTCCGCCCGCGGATCGAGAGATCACCCTCGGTGAGGCCTCCGAGCTCCCACTGGATCCGGCTATGCAGTTCATTGGCCTTCGCCGACCATTGGCTCACGGATGCCAGCGTGGTGGCGTACACGCGCACTTCGGGAGATCCCCCGTAGTACGGCTCAAAGGCCGCCAGGGCAAGCGGTTCGAGTCGGCAGAACGCCTGCAGGTCTTTCGTCGTCAGATCCAGCATCCCTGAGCAGTAGAAGGGGGCGGCATGCCCGCCATCGCCGACGAGCTCTGAGTGCACTGCAAAGCTCATCTGCTGTGAGCCTGACAACGGGATGGTCACCGGCCCCGCGAGAAACGACAGGTGATCGACGATCCCGTGGAAGGGTGTGGCCGGCTTCTCATCCACCAGCTCGATGACCCCGTCCACCACCTCGAGGGAATCGACGTGAATCTGCCAGGGGGGAGACGTGTGCTTCGAGGGACTGGCGCCGGCCGTGACCGCCTCGGGGAGGCTCGGCCAGAGCAGGGTCCCGGCCTGCGTTCGCGTCAGCCGCAGCATCGGCCGGTCGATCTTGACGCTGTCCACCCACAGCACCCTCGAGGGGAACGAAAGCCACCGGGGCCTGATGACCATCCCCTGGATGCTCAGGGCGGACTGGGGCGTATTGGCGACCAGGCGAAGCGATGAGAGCGTCGTCGTCAACGGAAAGAACGAGAGCCGTGCTCGCCCGGCGACCAGCTCTCCACCAGCCATGCGCTGAACCGCCTGGATCAGGAAATGGGGCGCCAACCGCGTCAGGGCGACATACTCCCCGAGGACGAGGAGGAGACATACGAGGAGGAACACGCGGATCCACACCCTCGGCCGTCTCATCGAACGACTGTGTCATGTGTGATGTGTAATGTGTAATGTACAGAACAGGAACAGGCCGTTACGAGACTATTCCCATTACACATTACACACTTCACATTACACGTAGGTTGTTGTAAAAGGCGCGCCCGGGCCGAGTCCCTCCGCCTTTGGCTCCGGGACTCCCTCGCCGACCCCACACCCAGGGCCCTGGGTGTGGGGTATCCCGGCTCGGTCGTCGAACCAGTGGAGTCGGCCCGTGCATCTTCAAAAAAGGCGCGCCCGGGCCGAGTCGAACGGCCAACCAACAGCTTAGAAGGCTGCTGCTCTTCCTGTTGAGCTACGGGCGCGTCGCTCGCTTTTGATATCCGATGGCTCGCTCCATAGGAGGGGGACACGTAGTTTCCCCCTCCTATCGGTCCCCAGCACTAATTTGATATCGTCCTGAGGGGGCAAATTAGTGCTGGGTCCCTGGGCTCCCCCTTCCTTAAAGGAATGAGAACGAACGAAGCTGATGGCGGGAAGGGGAAACGGAGTTGTTCCCTTCCCGCACCTATCCCTTTCCTTTATTAGAGGAATCGGGGCGGCAGGATTTGGCTCCCCCCGTTCCCCCGACACAATATCGGGGGCACCCCGGGTGGCCGCCCCCCGCCGCTCCCAAGGAAGGTCGGTGCTCCTATTCGTCGCACCGACGTCCATCAAAGAAGTCGCGGCTCCCTTCAAATCCTGCCGCTGCGCTGTCAAAGAAATCGGGGCGGCAGGATTTGAACCTGCGCCCTACTGGTCCCAAACCAGTCGCTCTACCAAGCTGAGCCACGCCCCGATATTCGAATGCAAAAACCCAGTCGCTCTACTCCCTCGCTTCGCTCGGGACTCCTTCGCCATCGGAACGATGGCTCAGTCGCAAGCTGCCCGCCCCGGCCACAACCACCTTGTGGGCGGGGCGGGGAGCCACGCCCCGAGATGTCGTCCTTCGACTCGCTTCGTTCGTCCTTCGATGAACTCACGACGAGCGTCCCGAACAACGTCGAGGGACGCTCGCTCAGGACGACCCTGAGCGAGGGCCCACGGCCAGAGGCCGTGGCCCGAGTCGAAGGGTCGACGAGGTTCAGGCGTCATTGTAACAGCCTACCACAAGGAGCGTCAACGCGACCTGTGTTGAGCTGTCCGCTATAATGAACGCATGTGGAAACGAATCGCGCTCATCGGCGTGTCGGTGGCGACTGCCGTCGTCCTCCTTGGCAGCATGGCCCTCTGGGCCCTGCTCTCCTCCTGGCTCCCCACGAAGGGCAAAACACTCCTCATTCGCGAGTTGGAACGCCGAGCGCCCGTTCACGTGTCCATCGGCACGATGCGCTATCGTCCGTTTCAGGGGCTCTCGCTCGAGGAGGTGCGGATCGTTGAACGCGCCACGCAGGAGCCCTGGTGTCACATCCCAGCCGTGCAGGCCCAGGTGGATTGGCTCGCCCTCCTGGTTGGCAGACGTCTTGTATTTCGCAGCCGTGCGGCCATCGAGCGGCCGGCCCCGACGGTCCTCACCGTGTCAGGCCGGTACCGGTTCCGCGAGCAATCGCTCCTCATCGATATCGAAACCGGTGAGGTACCGCTCCGAACCGTCACCGCCCCGCTGACCCGATACCTCCCGCCATCCCTCAAGGACGGAACCCTGCGGCTGCAACTCCGCGTCAGTCAGACGCCCCAGACACCACCTTCCGTCACCGGCCGTCTTGAAGGCACGGGGGTGGTCTGGGCCGATCCTCCCTGGACGCTCAATGGCGACTTGATCATTGCGGGGGTGGCGGCACCTCCAGCATCTGGTGGGGGCCGATGGACGTATGATGCCAAGGTGGCCCTCCGGCACGCCGCCGTTGAGGGGCTCCCGGTCGTTGGGTCCATCAGGAATCTTGAGGGGCTCGCCCGACTGACGCCCGGGCGCGTGGACGTTCGGCAGCTGACGGGAACCTCGCTTGGCTCACGGTGGACGCTGGGAGGAACCGTCGTGACGGAACCCATCCCGTCACTCGAGCTGCTGCTCACCTCGCGCGCGAATCTCGCGTCGTTGGCGACCGCGTTCCCGACGCTCAGACAGGACTGGCAGCCTGATGGGGTTGCTGACCTTCGAGCAGTCTGTCGCGGCCCGCTCGAGCCTTCGCCACCGCTTGATTGCCTCGTCCACGCTGACCTCTTCAACGCGACGCTCGCAGGCTCAAAGCTCACCCACCCGTTGACCGACATCACCGGCCGCGTGAGCTACGACCTGCTCAGGCGCGATCTTTCATTCGAACAGCTCACGGGCCGCTTGATGCAGGAACCGTTCACCCTCTCCGGCGAGGTCATCATGAAGGATCCTGCGGAGCTGGGGCTTCATGTCACCGGCACCCTGCCGCTTGAAACGACAAGGTCCTGGCTCCCTCCACAGAATCCCGTGAGCGGCCTCGGAGGCGTCGCCGCGCTCGATCTCACGATCACAGGTTCCGCCCATGCCCCCCGCTACACCGGTGGGGTCGAGCTGCGCGGGGCTGCGGTTCGCTTGATGAACCCATCGCTCAGCATTGAGCGGGCCACAGGATCGGTGCGCCTGACGGGCGACGGCGTGGAGATTTCTCGCACGACGCTGAGCCTGAACGATGAGCCGCTCACGTTGCAGGCCGTCATCGCCCCGCTTGAACGCCCTCGCATCGTCGCCACCGTGGGGTTCCCTCACGGCCAGCTCTCGCTCACGGGCCGCGTGACACATACGGCAGCGCTCATCGAGGAGGCCCGGCTTGCGCTCGAGAAGAGCCACCTGCTCATCCGTGGAACGGTCGGCCTCGGGGCCGCGCAACCGAGCGCCCTGGACCTCTCAGGAACACTGGAGCTGTCGGAACTGACGGAGCTTCCCTTCGTCACGCTGCCGTCCCTCAACGCGTGGAATCTCCAGGGCCTCACCACCGTTGAGGCGAAGTTCCGCGGACAGTTCTCAGACTGGCCCGCCGCGACGATCGAAGGCCGGTTGCGCGCCGACCGGCTGAGCGTGCGCGACCTCCCGCTTGAACAACTCACCGTCACGCTCGAGCAGGGCGACGGGGCGTTCCAGCTCCGCATCCCCTCAGCCCTCTGCGCGGAGGGCAAGTGCTGGGGCGAGCTGATCGTTGAGCATCGCCCGAACACGAACGCGAGGAGCTATCTCCTGCAGGCCGATATCGTCGGCCTTAAACTGGCCAAGCTCGCACAGGCGATCCCAGCTTGGCGATCACGCTCGGTGACGGGGAGCGCCTCGGCGCGCGCACTCGTCTCCGGCACCTGGGAGCAACGGTCCACCTGGCGCGGCGAAGGGTGGCTCAACGCGTCGGGTGAGCGGCTCGGTGACGTCCCGCTGCTCGACAAGCTGTTTCGAGGACTGTTCGGGGTCTTGGGCGATCGGCTCGGATTGGAGTCGCTGCGGCAGGCGCAGATCACGCAGGCGTCGGTGCAGTGGCGGCTCTCGCAGGAGCGGTTTCACACGGAGAACCTGCGCTTCGGAGGCGTCGCGGGAACTGAGCCGGTGGCGGTGTATGCCACGGGGAGCCTGGGCCTTGACCGCACGCTGGATCTTGTGATCGAACCGGAGTTGTCCGAGGGGGTCGTGTTGCAAGCCCCCACCACATCAACGCCCGCCAGCACGATCCTGAAAGCCGCTGGGCAGCTAGAGCGGCTGCGCCGGCTGATCGGTCGTCACCGGATCACTGGAACATTGGACAAACCGGAGTACCGCTTTGAGTTCACCACCCAAGAAATTTTTAAACAGCTCGTCCCGGGCACCGGCGACTTCCTGCAGCAGCTCCTGGATACCGTCCGCTAACCCGCGTGCCGTCTGGCCAATCGCCTGAGCGCGACGCGCATCCGGCGGGCGGCCCTCGCTCGATGGCTGAACCGCTGCTTGACTGACGCCGGCAACTGCCCCACCGTCTGGCCACACCGCGGGACGAAGAAGACCGGATCGTAGCCAAATCCTCGTCGCCCCTGTGGTGTCGCGGCGATGCGCCCCACCCAGGTGCCGCGGGTGAGCGCCACCACCCCTGAGGACTGGACCACGAGCGCCAAGGAACAGCGATACCGTGCCGCTCGCCCTCCGCCACGCACTCGACGCAACATCCGCAGGAGCTTCTCGTTGTTGGCCCGGTCATCCCCCTGCGTGCCGGCAAAGCGCGCCGACTGCACCCCAGGCTTCCCCGCGAGCGCATCCACCTCGAGGCCGGAGTCGTCGGCCAACGACGGGAGGTCGGTTGCGCGCGCGGCCGCTGTCGCCTTCGTGATCGCGTTGGCGTCATACGTCCGCCCGGTCTCCTTCACCGCAGGCACGCGCGGGAATTCGAGCAGTGAGTGCCAACGGACGCCAGGGACGGCGAGGAGTGCCTTCAACTCACGCAACTTGTGGCGATTGCGTGTCGCGATCACGACGTGGAGCATCGGGAACAACGAAGGGAACCGGAACGGAAGCTACAACTGACGCACAGAGGAAGCGCCGAGCACCCGTCGCTGCAGCGTCAAGAGATGGTGGATGCCCTCGTCGGCCAGACGCAGCATCCGGCTCAGGTCCGCCGAGCGGAAGGGGGCCCGTTCCGCCGTTCCCTGCAGCTCGACGAAGCCGCCGCGGCCGGTCATGACGACGTTCAGGTCCACGTCCGCGGCCGAGTCCTCGGCGTAGCTCAGGTCGAGCGCCGGCCGCCCGTCGATGAGGCCGACGCTGGTCGCGGCGACGAAATCCTTGATCGGCAGCGTGAGCAGCACGCGCCGCTTGCGGAGGTCCCGGAGCGCCTCCACGAGCGCCACGAAGCTGCCGGTGATGCTGGCGCATCGCGTGCCGCCGTCGGCCTGGATGACGTCGCAGTCAATGAGTACGCTGCGCTCCCCAAGCTGCGGCAGGTCCACGATGGCTCGCAGGCTGCGGCCGATGAGCCGCTGGATCTCCTGCGTCCGTCCGGCCACCCGGCCCCGCGCCGCCTCGCGCTCGATGCGCTGCCGGCTTGAGCGCGGCAGCATGCCGTACTCCGCCGTGACCCATCCCGTCCCGCTGTTGCGCAAAAACGGCGGGACCTTCTCCTCCACGGTGGCCGTGCAGATGACGTTCGTGTCTCCCCACTCGACCAGGCAGGAGGCCTCGGCGAATTTCATCACGCCCCGCTTGAGCCTCACGCGCCTGAGTTGATTGAAGGGCCGACCGTCAGGTCGTCGAGCCGCCATCAATAATGCCCGTTCACCCGCTCAACGGATCCGATCACCCGTCCGAGAAACCGATGGCCGAGCTCACTGAAGTGCGCGGGCTCGTCCGTCACGAAGAAGCGGTAGCGCGGCCGGACCCGATCGTCGCACAAGAGATCCGTCCCCAGCAACAGGCCCCGCACGTCCGCCACCATCTCCCTCGCGGAATCCACAAGGGCTGTCCCATTGCCGAGCGCCGCTTGGATCGTCGGGGCCAAGAGCGGGTAGTGCGTACATCCCAGGATGAGCGTATCAATGCGCTGGCGCTTGAGCGGTTTCAGGTACTTCTCCGCTACTTCGCGGCAGATGGAGCCGTTGAGCCAGCCCTCCTCCACGAGCGGCACGAAGAGCGGACAGCTCTGCGAGAAGACTTTGACGGCGGGATCGATCCGGTGAATCGCAGTCTCGTAGGCGCGGCTGTGGATGGTGGCGCTGGTGCCGATCACCCCAACCCGCTTCGTGCGGGTCTGACGAACCGCCGCGAGCGCGCCCGGGCGGATGACCCCAACGATGGGCACCTTGAAGTACTTGCGCAGCGTCGGCAGCGCCCACGACGAGGAGGTGTTGCACGCGATGACGATGCACTTGACGCCAAACCGCAGGAGGAACTCGACGTTTTCCAGCGAGAACTTCACAATCGTGGTCTTAGACTTCGTGCCGTAGGGCACACGCGCCGTGTCGCCGAAATAGACGATGGACTCTGCGGGGAGCTCGTCGATCAGGGCCTTGACCACCGTCAGGCCTCCGATCCCAGAGTCAAACACGCCGATCGGCTGACGCGCCCCGTTCATTTTAAGTCCATAGTCCACAGTCCATGGTCCATCGTTAAATGTACGTCAATGGTCTGAAGACCAGCCCTTGGGTACTGGTTCATGTTTCTGGCACGTTCGCTTTCAACTCTTACTATGGACTATCGACTATGGACTATGGACTAGATATGTTGGGCCCCGAGCTCGCGAACGTACGACACGATGCCTTCCCCGATCGCCTGGGCGACCGACTGGCGATAGGTCGCGCTCCCCAACCGCTCGGCCTCCACATGGTTGGTGACATAGCCGACTTCCACCAAGACGGCCGGCATCCAAGCTTCTCGCAGGACGACGAACCGAGCCGGCTTCGTGCCGCGGCATGCGACCTGTAACTCATGCCGCATCGAGTGGCAGATGGAGGATGCCAATCGGCGGGAATGTGAGCGGGTGCGCCCCAGGACGAGATCCCACAGGACCTGCTTGACCGTTACCGACGGGATGCCAACTTCTTCGGGAGACACCGAGGGGGGCCACGGGGCATCCGAGGAGACCTCTGACGCGCGCGGGTAGTACACCTCAACGCCCGAGACGTTCCGGTTGCGATTGGCGTTCACGTGGACGCTGATGAAGAGATCCGCAGGGAGGCGGTTGGCGAGTGCAGGGCGTCCGCTCAACGGAATGAACTGATCCGTCTCGCGTGTCATCACGACGGTCAACCCGGCTTCCTGCAGGTGTGTGCGGAGACGCTGCGCGATGTCCAACGCCAGGTGCTTTTCCGTCAGGCCGAAGTGGGCCGTTCCCGCATCCTGGCCGCCGTGGCCGGCGTCAATGACGACCGTATTAATCGGACCGGCAAGCGGAAGGGCGGACAGCCGGGGAGGGCTGATCAGGGAAATTGACGAACGCGGCGGGGGTGTCGAGGCACAGCCCCACGCATTGACGAGGAGCAGCCCGGCGAGCGACACCGCCATCGGGCCCCCAACGCTTTGCTTCGCAAAGCGAAGCATCGGGGGCCCTTCGCGTCCGCTCAAGCGAACGGGTGGGCGGGATGTCGCCCCACGCGGGGCGTGAGGTTGGGTGTCATGGGGTCTGCCCGTGGGGCTCCACAGACGAGTCACGCGAGATACCCCTTCACCCATCACGACTTCACGACTCGTCTGTTGCCCAACTGAACAACCGATGGATCAATGCCCAGCGGAAAAATTGGTGGAGGCGCTGGGAGTTGCACCCAGGTCTTCGGATCGAGAGCGTGAGCCCTCTACATGCGTAGCCCCGCATCGAACTGCTCACCCTGACCCGCCTGCGGAGCGGGCGCGTCAAGGCAGAGCCGCGGTTTCGTCTCGCTCGGTTCCCAGCGGCGCAAAACCGAGCCAGCCTGCTCGAAACGCCCACTGACCCGCAGGCGGTGTCAGCGGACGGCGCCCCTGAATTAGTTCAGGAGCGGCGAGAACGCCATCGGGCGAACCACCGGTCCACCGATGACGCTGGCAACGCGGTTAGCGTTGGCATTTGTGATGCTGCCAGGTGTTTAGCGAGGCCTCCTGACAACCTCGGCATGCCGCTCACTGCTCACTGGTCCGAATCGAATCTCATCGCCCCCAAACCAGTGACGCTATGCTCGCTTGTGCCGACCCCGCACCACGCGCTGGATCTCGCGATCCATCTCGCGCTCGCGGATACGGTCGCGCTTTTCAAAGACCCGCTTCCCTCTCCCGACGGCCAACTCAACCTTCGCAAGCCCGTGCTGCTGGTAGAGCCGCAGGGGGATGAGTGTCACGCGCTTCTGCGTCAGCAGCCCTGCCAGGCGATCAATCTGCCGGTGATGCATCAGCAGCCTGCGCACGCGCAGGGGCTCCGCGTTGTAGCGGCCCCCCTGCTCGTACGGGCTCACGTGCATATTATACAGGAAGAGCTCGCCTCCATCAATGCGGGCAAAGCTGTCGTCGATGCTGACCCGGTGCCGCCGGATGGACTTGATCTCGGTGCCCTGCAGCTCAATGCCGGTTTCAAACCGTTCGAGGATCTCGTAATCGCGGCCGGCCTTGTGGTTGGTCGCGAACACCTGGGGGGCGTCCTTCGGAGAGGCCATGGGCGCTCAGCGGCAGCCCGCGATCATCCGCGCTTCATAGAGCACCTAACGACATACCGACAGGGTCGCGTTGCGAGCGCCAGGCGGCCAGGTCCCAGGAGCGACGACGATGGCGTACAAGGGAGACCGGTACGGCGAGGAGGAGCGACGCCGGAGCTGGCCGCCTGCCGCCGCAACCCGGAGGGCGGGGCGGACTGGCATCGCCGCGCGTCGTTGCTCGTCGTCGCCATACTGCTTCCCATCAGTATGTCGTCCTCCTCGCGCCTCGCGCGGCTCGTCATTGCGCCCAGCGCGGCCCTGTGGGTATGTTGTTAGGTGCTCTTAAGGACGCTGATCATGCGCCAGGAGAGCGAGTCGCGGTCGAACGGCTTGGCGAGGTCGAACTCCCCGTGCGTGGCCAGGGTCGTGAAGACCCCCGATCCGTCGACGAGCGCCTGAAACTCCTGCGGGAGCAGCAGGCGGGTCCGGGTCGGTCCGCCGCGGATCTCCGTCGTGCGGTCTCCCTCATGCACCTCGAAGACCAGCTCATCCTCAAACGTCTGCCGGATCGGGTCGATCGAATCGGGATGCTGGAGATAGAAGACGCGCACCGTCGTGTCGCCTTCGGTCTGCTCCCATTGGTGGACCTCGTTGCCGATCAGGTCCCACTGGCGGGGCACCCAGAAATCGGTCAGGTAGAGCCCGCCCGGGGCGAGAAGACCGGCGACGGTGCGCAGGTGGGCCGTGATTCCCTCGTTCGTCAGCAGGAAGCGGAAGGTGTCCATGAAACAGTAGGCCGCATCGTAGGTCCCCTTGACGGTCAGGTGGCGCAGATCGTCCACAGAAGCGGTGACGTGAACCTTCGCCTTCTTCGCTTCCTCCTCCACGTAGGCGACCATTTCAGGACGGAGATCCACCCCGGTCATCTGGTAGCCGCGCTTGGCAAGACTGATCAGATGCCGGCCTGCGCCGCATCCGATGTCGAGGAGCCGTTTCGCGTTCGGGGGGCCGTATCGCTTGAGGCACGCGTCGATGAAGTCACACTCAAGGTCCGTGTTCCACCGGTAGCCGATCGCATAGTAGCGAGGATAGCGGTAGACTGCTGATTCGCTCATCGCCGCAGGCTGCAGGCCTCAGGCTGCAGACGTTGAAGCGCGGCCTCCAGGATGCGGCCGACGAGAGCCGCGTAGCTCGTGCCCAGATAGTCAGCGAGCAGACCCAGGCTGCCTGCCGGATCGAACGACGGGAGCGGGTTGATCTCAAGGAAGTACACGCGGCCCCTCCGATCCACGCGAAGATCGACGCGAGCCATGTCGCGGCATCCGATCGCCCCGAACAGGGTGAGCGCAAGGCGCCGCGCCTGCGCCTCGAGCGCGTCATCAAGCACGAGCGGCGTCTCGCCGCGAGACGGCGTCGGCCTCACCACGTGGCATGAAAGATGCGTCGCCGGATCAAGCGGCCGCTGGATCGCCGGGTACGCAACCGGCGGGTCGTTCCCAATGAGACACACCGTCAGCTCTCCCCCGTCAATGAATTCTTCGAGGAGCAGCGGCTGCGGACAGCGCTCGAAGAGCCAGCGCACCCGACGCTCAAGCGCCTCATGCGTGCGCACGACCGCCCCCGCATCGATCCCGCGCCCCGACCCCTCGAACCGCGGTTTGACGATCACCGGGACATCGAGCGGCAGGCCAGGACCCAGCGCTCGGGGATGCTCGATGCTGAGCCAGCGAGGGGTGCGCACGCCAGCTGACTCCGCCAACCGCTTGCTCATGACCTTATCCAGCCCCAGCATCAAGGCCAGCGGATCCGATCCGACGTACGGCACGCCGTGGAGCTCGAGCAGGGTCGGCACCCATGCCTCGCGGCACCGCCCGTCGCTGCCCTCGGCGATGTTGAAGACGAGCTCAACGTCGCGGAGGCGCTGTGGCGCTTCCAGGAGCGCCTGCGCATTGCCCAGCGGCTCGACCTGATGCCCGAGCGCCTCTAGGGCGCCGCGCAGGGCGGCGATGGTCGCCGGCGGATCAAACTCCGCCTGCCGCTCGTCAGCGGCGTCGGTCTGAAGATCGTACGTCAGCCCGATTTGCATACGTCTTGCTCCACAAAATTTATGTTGTACAGTTCACATGGAGGATTATATCATGCGGCCAGCTCGTTGACAGGGATCAGCTCGTGCCGTTATACTGACGATAACTTTTGCGAAGTGAATTACCGCACCCCAAGGGGTGCGGCATCCTTAAAAGTTGAATCGGAGTTGCCTGGGTCCCTCGTCATGCCGACGCTGGTATCGGATATATCGCTGGATGACGACCGCTGTGACCGCATCGCCGGTGGCCCGGACG
>OBEQ010311476.1_pt1 | contig 13663 bp, 17 predicted proteins | sample 1670901 | NCBI WGS metagenome assembly OBEQ01 (sample SAMEA104232315, study PRJEB22302) | groundwater metagenome | biome: forest; feature: aquifer; material: groundwater | place: USA | collected 2011-08-07 | depth 5.4 m
ACAACGGCAAGCAGGTCGACTTCCGTAACGTCATTCTGATCATGACCACCAATGCCGGCGCGTCCGACATGGCCAAGGCCGCGTTCGGCTTCACCCGCGCGAAACGCGAAGGCGCCGATACCGAGGCGATCAGCAGGATGTTCTCGCCGGAATTCCGCAACCGGCTCGATGCCACGATCACCTTCGCGCATCTGTCGCAGGAAATTATCGCCAAGGTGGTTGAGAAGTTCGTGCTGCAGCTCGAGGCTCAGCTCGGCGACCGCAACGTCACCATCGAGCTGTCGGAAGAGGCGTCGCGCTGGCTGATCGCCAGTGGCTACGATGAGCTGATGGGCGCACGGCCGATGGCGCGTGTGATTCAGGAACACATCAAGAAGCCGCTGGCCGATGAGGTGCTGTTTGGGCACCTGAAGTCCGGCGGGCATGTGCGCGTGGTTGTCGACAAGGACGAGCAGGGCCGCGACAAACTCGGCTTCCAGTTCCTCGACGGCCCAGTCACACCCAAGCCGGAAAAGCTGCCGGCGGTGCGTAAGCCCAAGCGTCGCGCCTCACCGCGGCCAAAGCCGAAAGGCGACAAGGGCGATGGCGGCGGCAAGCGTGGCTCGGTGCCGAAGGTGCCGCTGATCAAAGTCTAGAGCGGCAACAATCCAAAAACATCGAGGCCGGGCCTTAGCGCCCGGCCTTTGCCGTCTGATATGGACATTTTGCAGGCGCCGCATGCGGCGCGCGAGGGCCAAGTAATGGCAATGTCCGTTGCGGCGGCAGTGGCCGTGTGGGACACGGAAAGCCGCCCATGCCGGTCCCTTCTAATTTAAAATCCTCAGCTGCGGCCTTCTTCGGCGGTTTCCGATCAGCGCTCACTTCGGTATTTTTTCCGGTGATCAGCGGCACCTATGTTGGTATCGGCGCGCTCGCTCATGGTTTTGGCCTGAGCGCTTGGTGGCTGGCACTGTCGACCGTGCTGGTGTGGGCCGGCCCGGCGCAGGTTGTGCTGATATCCGCACTTAGCACTGGCGCCGCACCGATCGAAGTCGCGATCGCGGTCAGTCTCACCGGGATCCGTCTGCTACCGATGGTGGTGGCGCTGCTGCCGATGCTGCGAGGGCAGGGCACGCGGCTGCGCGATCTGCTGCTGCCGTCGCACTTCACCTCGGTGAGCATGTGGGTCGAATCGCTGCGCTTGCTGCCGGCGCTGCCGCGCGAACATCGCATCGCTTTTTGCAACGGGCTGTCCGTCGGCTTTATGAGCGCAGCGACCAGCGCCGGCTTTCTCGGCTATTATCTCGCCGCCGAACTACCGCTGCTGCTTGCCGGTGCGTTGTTGTTCATCACGCCGATGGCATTTCTGGTCTCCACCGCGCGCAATGCCAGAGCGATGATGGACAAGCTGGCGTTGGTGCTCGGGTTGTTGATAGGCACCGTGCTCACCGCCGGCCACGTGCAACTCGATTTGTTGTGGACCGGCGTCGGCGGTGGCACGCTGGCTTATGCTATTCACCGCCTGCGCGAGGCCGCCGCATGAGCGCAATCATCGGCGAGCTGTGGCCGTATTTTATGCTGGTCCTGGTCGGCTATCTGCCGAATGAGGTCTGGCGCGTGCTCGGGCTGGTGCTGGCGCGAGGACTTAATGAAGACTCCGAAATTGTGGTGTGGGCGCGCGCGGTGGCGACTGCGATCTTGGCCGGCGTCATTGCCAAATTGATTTTGTTCTCGACTGGCGCGCTGGCGACAATTCCGCTCGGTGTTCGGGTATCGGCGGCAGTGTGCGGATTTCTGGTCTTTCTGGCGATCAAGCGTTCGGTGTTCGCAGGCGTCGTCGCTGGCGAGTTGCTGCTTATACTGGGTGGCTATCTGTCCGGCTCTTGATGGCTTAATTGGCCACCAACGCCGCCGCGAGCTTCTTGGCCACGTCGGCCAACGCGTCGGGCTTTTCCTTTTCGCTTGCAGGCGGTTTCATGGCGACGCCGGTTTTGCGCGGGATGACGTGAACATGCAGGTGAAACACCACCTGTCCGCCGGCGCCTTCGTTGAACTGCTGGACGGTGACGCCATCGGCGCCGAGCACTGCCACGGCGGCTTTGGCGACCTTTTGCACCACCGTGGCGACGTGGGCGAGGTCCTCGGCGCTGACGTCCAGTAGGTTGCGCGCCGGCGCTTTCGGCAGCACCAGCGTGTGGCCGGCCGCGCGCGGCATAATGTCGAGGAAGGCAAGCGCCTTGTCGTCTTCATACACCTTGTAGCAGGGCAGTTCGCCACGCAGGATCTTGGCGAAGATGTTGTTCGGATCGTAGCTCGGCATTGCGTTTCCCCGCTTCAGTTAGAATCTTATTCTTGCTCGACCAAATCCTTACGGAATGGCGCCGCCGCCGCAAGCTCCTCGCTCGCTGCCTGTACATAAGCCCGTTCGCGCGCCAGATACTCGGCGACGGCCCGCCGCAGGCCCGGATTGGCAATGAAATGCGCGGAATAGGTGGTGTGCGGCAGGTAGCCGCGCGCCAGCTTGTGTTCCCCCTGCGCGCCGGCCTCGACCCATTTGAGTTTGCGGGCAATGGCGTAATCGATTGCCTGATAGTAGCACAGCTCGAAATGCAAGAACGGATGATGCTCGACCGCGCCCCAGTTGCGGCCATAAATCGTGTCGGAGCCAAGAAAATTAATGGCGCCGGCAATCCAGCGGCCGGCGCGCTTGGCCATCACCAGCAGAATACGGTCGCGCATTGTCTCCCCCACAATTGAGAAGAACGCCCGCGTAAGATACGGCCGGCCCCATTTGCGCGAGCCGGTGTCCATATAGAAGGCAAAGAAAGCGTCCCAGATCTGTTCCGTCAGATCGGAGCCGGTGAGCCAGGCCACCTCGATACCAGGCGATAGCGCCTCCTTGCGTTCGCGCCGGATCGCCTTGCGTTTGCGTGAGGCAAGTTGGCCAAGGAAATCTTCGAAGCTGGCGTAGCCGCCATTTTCCCAATGAAACTGCTGGTCGGTGCGCTGGAGAAAGCCGTGTTGTCCGAGCGTGTCCCATTCGGGCTTGGTGAGGAAAGTCACGTGCGCCGAGGACAGATTGCTCGCCGTCGTAATGTCGGCGAGTGCGTCGGCCAATGCGCCGCGTATCGCTTCGGCCTGTGGTCCCGGGCGGGCGAGCAGGCGAGGCCCGGTCACCGGGGTGAATGGCACCGCGACCTGAAGCTTGGGATAATAGTCGCCGCCGGCGCGCTCAAAGGCGTCAGCCCAACCGTGATCGAACACATATTCGCCTTGCGAGTGGCTCTTCACGTAGCAGGGGGCGGCGCCCATCAAGACGCCGTGGGTGTCCTCCGCGAGCAGATGGCGCGGCTGCCAGCCGGTGCGGCCGCCCACTGACGAGGATTGTTCCAATGAATACAAAAAGCTATGGGACATAAATGGGTTACCAACATGTCCTCGTGTTGATAACTCTGGGGATAAGTTATCCTCACGTGAGGATAAGTCGTCGTGTCTTGGCTTAGACAGCGCCTCGGCTTTTGTTGGGGCCGCCGATGACGCCGAAATCTCGCTGTCGCCAGTTGCGATGTTGCCGGCGCAGGCGTCCCAGGCCGCAGCTGGGATTTCGGCGAGCGATGGCACAATACGAGTGCGGAGTTCGATGTCAGTCATTGGGCCTAGATGTCGTGGGCTCGCATCATAGGCCCGAAATCGATCGAGGTTGATCACCCGATTTTGGGCAGCAGTCCGGCTTTAGCGGCAGACAATCTTATCAAATCCGGTCGGATTGCCATCCCAATTGTACTCTGTCTCCGGGTGGCAATTCGGCGGAATGTGCCGGCAGCCAAGACGCGTGCAGGCGATCTGCCCTTGCGGGCCGGCGGTGATGTGGCGCCTGACTGGAGGTTTCTTCTTCGCCGCCGGCATTGCGACCGAGTCAGCGAGCGTCTGCGCCGGGGCGGGTGCTGACAGGCCAAAGACGGCGCCCGCGGTCACGATGGCGGCGAGGGTGTAGCAGAATTTCTGCATCTTCCGGCCCATGGCAGCTTTCACAATCGACGAGGGTAACGAACAGCGCGGCGGCCTGGTTCCCAAGCGGGCCGCAATTATGGCGGGCGGAAGCCCTCGAAAATGATCTGGTCGGCCCAAGCTTTGGCCCGCCTCCGGTCGTCGTCATTGCGCACGGTCCAGGTTAGCAACGGCAGACCGAAAATCTTGCGCGCGATCAGTGGCGCCACGGCCGGCAAATCGCGGATGGAATAGGCGATAAACTGTGGCTGTGTGCGGGCAGCGTGCAAGAAAAACGCCATGCTGCGTTTTTGCGCCAGCGGCAGCGGGTCCCATTCATAATGGGAGTAGTGGCGCTCGGAGACGATACCGCGCGTCAGGCGAGGGGCAATTTGCCGGATCGCCTCGACCATTGCCGGGTCGAACGACATCACCGCCGCTGGCCCGGCATAGTCCGCAAGCACGTCGGCCACCCGCTGAGTGAGTCGTCGGTCGCCGTCGAATTGGCTCTTGAGTTCGATCACCAGCGTTGAGCGGCCGCCGACCAGGTCACACAGTTCGCGCAAGGTTAGAATGCGGTCGGCGGTCGCCTTGAAGCGGACCACCTTGATCTCGGCGGCAGCCATGTCGGCGAGGCGAGAACTGCCCTCGGTCAGGCGGCCGAGCCTATCGTCGTGGTGCACCATGGCCTCGCCATCGGCGCTGATTTGCACGTCGGTCTCGATGCCGTAGCCGCCGGTAACGGCGGCCGCAAATGCCGTACCGGTATTCTCAATCACCCCCGCAGCGGCGTCATGCAGGCCACGATGCGCAATCGGACGTGCGGTGAGCCAGTCCAGCCTTGACCAAGCAAGCCCCGGCATCGGTTTTTCTCGGTTGGCGCTATACGACCTCGAACATGCCTTCGACTTCGACGGCGGCGTCGGCTGGCAGCGCCGACACGCCGACGGTCGTACGGGCGTGACGGCCGCGGTCACCGAATACTTCTACCATCAGGTCGGAAGCGCCGTTCATCACCTTCGCCCCCTCCAAGAATCCCGGCGTGGCGTTGATAAAGCCGCCGAGCCGAATCACCCGCGTCACGTTATCCAAGTCGCCGACTGCGGCCTTCAATTGCGCCAACAGATTGATTGCACAGGCGCGCGCCGCCTTCTGGCCATCCTCGAGCGAGACGCTGCCGCCGAGTTGTCCTTTGGCGGCGAGCTTGCCATCAGGGCCGAAGCAGAGCTGGCCGGAGACTACGATGACATTGCCGGTACGGACAAAGGCGACGTAGTTGGCAATCGGACTTGCCGGCGTCGGCAAAGTAATTCCTAGGTTAACGAGCGCCTTATCAACCATTCCAGCCATGTAAGCTCTCCAATGCCGGGCACTAAATGTGTGAATACCGAGTTGCCGTTGTGGCCGGATGTCTTGGCTGATCGGGCGCCGATGCGCAAGCGCGGGTGAGGCGCCAGTTGCCGGAAACCTTACCCGCCACTATCTTGCCGCTATCGTGCATCCTTGTTCTCCCGCTTACGCTTCCACATAGTCGCGGAGAGGCCCGCATCCATGACGTCAATTGCACATGCTAAGCGGCTCGCCCTGCCTGCCATCATTGTGCTTGCGACCGGACTTGCCGCGGGGTCGGGCTATCGCTCCGCCATAGGCGCGCCATTAGCCTCGCCATTGGCGACGTCATCCGCCGCCAAGGTCGTGCTGGCGCCGCACCGCGCCATCTACGATCTCAAACTGACCAAATCGAGCGGTACCCGCGGCATCGAGGCGGTACGCGGACGCATAGTTTATGACTTTTCCGGCAATGTCTGTGAGGGTTACGAACTACAATTCCGCCAGGTCTCCGAGCTCGATTCCGGCGAAGGCAGGGCTGCGCTCAGCGATTTGCGCTCAACCACTTGGGAAGACGGCGAGGCAAAGAACTTCCGCTTCAATTCGGAAAATCTGCTCAACGACAAGCAGACCGATTTGGTCGACGGCAGCGCCGAACGCAACGCTTCGGCCGTCGCCATCAGTCTGAGCAAGCCGAAGGACAAAAAATTCACCGTTCCGGTCGGCTCGGTTTTTCCGACCGAACATATGCGCCGTATTGTTGAGGCAGCGCGCGAGGGCAAGAGCGTTCTGGAGCTTCCGGTCTATGACGGCTCGGAGACCGGCGAAAAGCTTTACAATACGCTCACAATCGTCGGGCGGCCGATCGCACCCGGCCAAAAGCCGGTCGCCGACGCTGGCGCAAAAGTCCCGGAGTTAGCTGAGCTGAAGCGCTGGCCGGTCACCATCAGTTATTTTGAGCAGAAAGGTGAGGCGGCCCAGCAGGCCGGCGAGCAGACGCCGGTTTATTCCATCGGCTTCGAGCTTTACGAAAATGGCATCTCGCGCGCGCTTGTCCTTGACTACAACGATTTCACCATCGCCGGCGAAATGACCTCGCTGGAGATGAAGAAAGAGAAGCCGTGTCAGTGACGGCGTACTAGTCGCCTTCAGTCGTCCTCCAGCGCCAAGCCTTTCATCACTGCGTCCTTGCCGAATTTCGAGCGCAGTTTGTCGACCGCGTGCTCGGCTTGCGCGCCGCGGCGATCGATCAGGTCGGACAGATCGTCGCCGCTGGAATCCTCTAGTTGGCTCACACCAATCCCAATCAGGCGGTAGCGCGTCGAGCCGACTTCGTGACGGAGCAAATCGCGGCCGGCGGCAAAGATGCGGGCGGCAAGCTGGGTCGGGCTTCCAAGCGAGCGGGCCCTGGTCCGTATTTTGAAATCAGCACTTTTGAGTTTGAGCGTAACGGTCGTACCGGCGATGTGGCTTTTCTTCAGCCGCCCCGACACCTTCTCCGTCAGCTCCCACAGGTGCTGCTCGAGCGGCCGCAATTCGCTGATGTCGGTGTTGAAGGTGGTCTCGGCCGAGACGCTCTTGGTCTCGCGCACCGGATCGACGCGGCGGGTGTCGAGACCACGCGCCAGTCGCCACAGTCTCGCTCCTTCCGCGCCGTAGCGGCGCATTAGGTCATGCTCGTCGGCGCGTTGCAGGTCGGCGACCAGGCGATAGCCATCGGACGCAAGCTTGGCCGCGCTGACCGCGCCAACGCCATAAATGAAACCGACCGGCTTGCTGGCTAAAAAAGCCAGGGCTTCCGATGGCCCAAGCACGGCAAAGCCGCGCGGCTTGTCCATGTCGGAGGCAATCTTGGCGAGGAATTTGTTAGCCGATAGACCGATGGAGACAGTGATGCCGAGGTCGCGCTCGACCTGCGCCGCAAAGCGCGCCAACGTCTTGGCGGCGCTCATGCCGTGCAGCCGTTCGGTGCCGGTCAGATCGAGAAAGGCTTCGTCGATCGAAAGCGGTTCAACCTGTGGCGTCAGCGCCAGCATCATCTGACGCACCTCGCGTCCGACCTTGGCGTATTTCGCCATGTTCGGCTTTATCACCGTCGCTTGCGGGCAGCGACGCATCGCCTCGAACATCGGCATGGCCGAACGCACTCCATAGGTGCGCGCCACATAGCAGGCGGTCGAGACCACGCCGCGTTTGCCGCCACCGACAATCAACGGCTTGTCGAGCAGAGAAGGGTCGTCGCGCTTTTCAATGGTGGCGTAGAAGGCGTCGCAGTCGACATGAGCGATGGTCAGCGAATTGAGTTCGGGGTGGCGGGCAAACCGCGGTGAGCCGCAAGCCGGGCAGCGTTTGGCCGTGTCCAGCGCGTCGGTCAGGCAATCGCGGCAAAAGCTCATCGACTGGCACTCGCGAATCGAAGTTTATGGAATTTCGCGCTCCCATGGCTCGCCGCCAAGCGCGATATGCGCCTTGGCGATGTCGGACGGGGAGCAGGCAATCTTGGCAGCGAAAGCCGCCGCTAACTGCTCATCCGATGCCAAATAGCCTAGGACGCCGGCCAGAAAGCCGGGTTCGGCGCTGGCGGTCCGTATTTGGTCCGGCCCAATGCCGGTGATCGCCAGGAAGCGCCCGAGCCGCTCAGGCTCTTCGGCAATATAGCTAAGAGCTTGAATTGCAAGCCGTTCTGCGATCTTCGCCGGCATGACAAGACGGGATTTCATGGCTCAATATTTGCCTTTCCGTAATAAATCGGCACTACCGTGTCGCAATCATGCCTGAGCGCGTGTCGCCTGGCGACGCCACCGGTGCGCTGGCTGGGCGCTTTGGGGACAAATTGGGGCGGGAAATGGCGAAGACCGTCCTGATCGTGGAGGACAACGAGCTGAACATGAAGCTCTTCCACGACCTGCTGGAAGCGCATGGTTATGAGGTTGTCGGCACCCGCAACGGCATCGAGGCGCTCGATCTCGCCCGCAAGCACCGGCCCGATCTGATCTTGATGGATATTCAGTTGCCGGAAGTTTCCGGCCTCGAAGTGACCAAATGGCTCAAGGATGACCCCGAGCTCAAGGCAATACCGGTCGTAGCCGTCACCGCCTTTGCCATGAAGGGCGACGAGGAGCGCATCCGCGAAGGCGGTTGCGAAGCCTACTTGTCAAAGCCGATCTCGGTGGGGAAATTCATCGAGACCATCCGTCATTTCCTCGGTCCTGCCTAATGGTGAAGCGATGACTGCGCGTGTTCTTGTCGTTGACGACGTTCCAGCCAATGTGAAGTTGCTGGAAGCGCGGCTATCGGCCGAATATTTCGATGTGGTTACCGCCAATAGCGGTGCCGAGGCATTGGCGCTGTGTGAACGCGCCGAATGCGACATTGTCCTACTCGACGTCATGATGCCGGACATGGACGGCTTTGAGGTTTGCCGCCGGCTCAAATCCAATCCGGCCACGCATCACATCCCGGTGGTGATGGTCACCGCGCTCGATCAGCCGTCCGATCGCGTGCGCGGCCTGGAAGCCGGCGCCGACGATTTCTTGACCAAACCGGTGACCGACGTGGCGCTGATTTCGCGCGTCCGCTCGCTAGCGCGCCTCAAGATGGTCACCGACGAGCTGCGCATGCGCGCGCTCACCTCCAAGGAAATCGGTATCCAGAGCCCGGAACGTGAAGCCATTGCGGACCCCGGTCGCAACGGCCGCATTCTTATTGTCGACGATCGGAAGACCTCATACGAGCGCATTGTCGCCACGCTATCGGCGGAGCATAGCGTCGACGTGCAAGCCGATCCGAGCGAAGCCTTGTTTCGCGTCGCTGAAGGCAATTATGAGCTGGTGATTGTCTCGCTTGGCCTAAAGGATTTTGACGGCTTGCGGCTGTGCAGCCAGATTCGCTCGCTTGAGCGCACACGCGGCATGCCGATCTTGGCGATCGCGGAAGCCGACAATAATGCCCGGCTGGTGCGCGGGCTGGAAATCGGCGTGAACGATTATCTCATTCGCCCGATCGATAAGAACGAGATGCTGGCGCGCGTGCGCACGCAAGTAAAGAAGAAGCGTTACACCGAAAAGCTGCGCGACAATGTTGCAATGTCGATTGAAATGGCGATCACCGACGCGCTGACCAGCCTATATAACCGGCGCTATATGGAGACACATCTGGGCGCGCTGGTCGAGCAGGCGGCGGCGCGTGGCAAGCCAATCGCCGTGCTGATCCTCGATATCGACTTCTTCAAGGCGATCAATGACGGCCACGGCCATGACGCCGGCGATGACGTGCTGCGCGAATTTTCGCTGCGCATCCGCAAGTCGATCCGCAATATCGATCTGGCCTGCCGCTACGGCGGCGAAGAATTCGTCATCGTTATGCCGGAAACCGACGTGGCCGTCGCCACCATCGTGGCCGAGCGTATTCGTCGCCGCATCGCCACCGAGCCGTTTGCGATCCAGCAGGGCGCGTGTAGTCTTGAAGTGACGATCTCGATCGGTATCGCGGCGTTCGGTGGGACAGACGACAATGCCGCGGCGATGCTCAAGCGCGCCGACCAGGCGCTCTATCGCGCCAAGCGCGATGGCCGCAACCGGGTGGTTCAGGACGCGGCTTAAACGCGCCTGCCACACCGGCGTTCAATGCGCTTTCAGATAAGGCGCCAGCCGTTTTAGGCGGAACGGCTCTAAATCGACGTATGAAGCGCGGCCGTTGGTCAATTGCTCGGCCAGTGCCTCGCCGATTGCGGGAGAGTGCTTGAATCCGTGACCGGAGCAGGCGGAAACAAAGGTGACACGCGGGCTGCGCGGCACGGTGTCGATGACGAAACGCGAGCGGTCGACCCTGGTGTACATACAGGTTTCCACTCTCAGGCAGCGCGGGCCCAGATCGGGGAAAAACGGCTCGATATAGGTACGATAGGTTCGCTCGATCTCCTTCGCGTCGGCAGCACGGTTGACGCGGTCGGGATCGGTGACACCGCCGCTTTCCTCGTGGCTGACTTTCAAGCCCTCGCTGACATCGCCTGTAAGCGGAAAGCTATAGGCGCTGCTTTTGACGCCGCCTTGTTGCGGCAATTGCCAGATGACGACCGGACAGTTCTCGGGCCGGAACCGTTCCGGGTTGCTCTTGATCTCAAACCAATGCAGCACTTGCCGCGTCACCGTGAAGTGACGCGCAATATTGCCAGGGACGAAGCCCGGCAGCCAGGCGCCGGCCGCGATCAAGACGCGGTCGGCAAAAAATTGCCGCCCATCGGCGGTGCGGCCGACGACGCCGTTGCGTTGCGGTTCGATGCGCACGACTTTGGTGTTGCGCAGCAGTTTGGCGCCAGCGCGCTTTGCTAAAGTCAGTTGAGTTGCGATGCAGGCTTCCGGATTAAGATAGCCGGCCTCCTCATCGAGGATGGCCTTATCGCCCGGGTTGACGGCGAATTGAGGATAGCGCTCGCGGATTGCGTCGGCGGTGTCGAATGTTCGATGCGGAATGCGATAGCGGCGCGCCGCAATGCCGATATTGTCGAAGAAATTGTCGACATCGTGCATCACCACGGCATTCGCGCCCGAAATGGTGAGGCAGCCATTGCGCACGAACAGCCGTTTGCCGGTTTGCGCCTCGAATGCACGCCACAGCGCGTGCGAGCGCAACGCCAACTCGGAATATTCGACGCCTTCGCCGATCGCCGCGCGGGTGACGCGGGTGTCGCCGTGCGAGGAACCGCGTTTATGCGGCGGCGAGAAACGGTCAATACCGAGGACCGAAGCGCCCAGGCGCGCCAATTGATAAGTGGCGGCGCTTCCGACCGCGCCCAGACCGATAACGACGACGTCGAACTTCGCCATGGAGCCTGTCATCGTCGTTAGTGGCCCGTGGCCGCTAAGGCCGGACGATAGTCCAACCCTTTTCGCCAAGCTCGATCAGCGTGACGACGCCGGCGGTAACCCTCTGTGCGTTCTCGACCAGCGGCGGCTCTTTGCCTTCGTCGCGAGCCATAGTCGTGAGCGTGTTCTCGCAAGCGATGAAGGCGACATTCGGCATGCCTTGCTTGAACGATTTGAGGCGCGTGAGAACCGGTGATTTATCGAGGCGCAGCATATTAAGGCCGGCGTTGAAGGCGACGATCTGGATTTCGACCTCGTCACCCTTGTCGGAATAGAACTTCGACACATTAGCGGCGACGTTGAGAACGGCATTCATCTTGACCGAATCGTTGTCGCTAATTTGCAGCGCGAGCCGATGCTTCTCCAAAGCCTGCGCGCCGGCGAAAGTCAGAGGCAGCAGCAAAAGGGCGGCAAACAGGGTACGAAGCGTGATGGACATGGGATTCTCCCGGCGGTGTTGGCTCAAGAGTATCAGGTTCACGGGCTGCTGAATATTCCACACGCTGTCATTCCGGGGCGCGGCCTTTAGGCCGCGAGCCCGGAATCCATAACCCCGGTGCTGCGGAGTATGGATTCCAGGCCCGGCCCTTTGGGCCGTCCCGGAATGACGAAGGAGGGCCCAAATAGCAAAAGGCGCCATGCGGCGCCTTAGCTTTGTCGCGCTATAAGCTTTCGCTTACTTGATCTTGGATTCTTTGTATTCGACGTGCTTCTTGGCGATCGGGTCGTATTTCTTCTTCACCAGCTTGTCGGTCTGGGTGCGCGAATTCTTCTTGGTCACATAGTAGTGGCCGGTGTCGGCGCTCGACACCAGCTTGATCTTTAAACTAACGGATTTTGCCATACAACAAACCTCGAAACGGGAACGGTTGGCGCGGACCCTAGCGGCAAGGTGCCAAAAGTCAAGAAACCTCAATATTTGGCTTTGTTTCGGCCGATTTGGACGATCCGATAGTAGATAAACCTGCGGGTGTTACCGGTTTTTCAGTTGCCGATCGGTGCTGACTAAACCTTACTGCAGAGGGCGGATTTCCAAAGCCGTCGCTACCGTTGTCGGTAAGCAACCACGATAGCGTTCAATCCAGATATCGACATCCAGCCCATGACCGCGCACGGACGCAGGATTCTGCGTGTGAAATTTGTCCGATGCCATTCTTTTTCGTATCGGCAGCGAAACGAAACGGGAGCCCGTCCGACTGTAACCGGCGTCAGGCTCACAGAATTGTTACATGGACGATGTCACATCTGGATGTGTTTTAATTGGCAATTTAATCCATAAGTTGTATTTTATATAATTGCAACTATAAATTGATAATTGGCACAACGGGTTAAACAGATGGGAGAACCAGCTATGACTCTTTCAACAATCAAACTTATGCGCATCGCATTGTTGTCTGTGACCTTAGCTGGCGGCCTGCTCGCCGCCAGCTTGACCTCGCCGGCGGAGGCTGGCCGCATTGCGATTGGCGCGCTCACCGACGCGCCGCTGCCGATTGACGACAGCGAAACGCTGCCTGGTGAGTAAGCTCGCGTCTCAATTAAACCGCCTCGATAGGTGCTAGGGCTCGCTTCGAGCCCTAGCATAACCTGTTGCGCGGGTAGACGCGGATTACTTCAAGACGATGCATTGCCGTGCCACGCGAATGGATCAAACTGATAGCGCTGCGCTGGCGTGCTCAAGGACGCTTAATGATCACAGCAGTTCCCGGCGGAATTGCTGGTCTTCCATAAAGTAGAACGGCACCGGCAAGTCATGACCCATGCCGGCGCGGACGCGGGCATTGAGTTCGTCCAGCACGACGCCAGTGATGGTCGGCATATCGAGGCGTTTGGCCTCGGCGATCGGGATCCAAACCAGTTCAACCAGCTCAGAATCCGGTCCAACCACGCCCTCGATACGGTCGGCAATCGTCTGCGCGTCGGCAGTGAAGAAACGGGTGTCGAAACGCTTCGGTCGGCGTGGCGGCGTGATGGCGCGTGCGACGAAATGTATATTGGCGAGATCGGGAAACACCCGCGCGGCCGCGAAACCTTGCCATTGCGGATCGGGCACCGCTGGCGGCGCGTCGCGTTTGACGCCGAGCATCAGCCCGGTTTCCTCGAATGTCTCGCGGATGGCGGCCAATGGGAAGGCGCGTGGGGCGGCGACCCCTGCGTCACGCAGACGGGTGGCGAGCTTCTCGGCAGCGGCGGCATGCAGTTCGGTTGCGGCAACCATCGTGGCATCGAGCGGCTCGATCCGGCCACCGGGAAAGACAAATTTCCCTGGCATGAATTTATGCCCCGCGTGCCGGCGGCCAAGCAGCACCTTCGGCTCGGAACTTGACCGATCGATCAGGATCAGGGTGGCGGCGTCGCGCGGTTCGCTGTCGGGGAACGACTGGTCGCGCTCCGACTTGGTCATGCGGTCGGTCATGCGGTTTCCAAGTCCGTTATCAAGATCGTCCGTCATCGTGCCTTCCGTTGCTTCTTTCGATTACGGCTTGTTTGCTCGCGTCCCGGCC
>OBEQ010262602.1_pt1 | contig 13661 bp, 13 predicted proteins | sample 1670901 | NCBI WGS metagenome assembly OBEQ01 (sample SAMEA104232315, study PRJEB22302) | groundwater metagenome | biome: forest; feature: aquifer; material: groundwater | place: USA | collected 2011-08-07 | depth 5.4 m
ATAAAGCCGAAGAGATCGCGTTTGGCGAGGTGAAATATATTACTCATAGTGAATGAAATTATATTGACGAGGCTCGAAAGACAAACTATGCCCCGAATGAACAAATAAGTTCCGATATAGGCGACTCTGAATCCCTCCTTGTCCATTGAACGATCCAGCTACGACCGAGTTAAATACTACATTATCAGTATATAACTTTACAGATATAAAGCAACTATTTTAAATGTGAGTAAAAAGCGGTCTCTTTATTGGCAGAAGGTCTTTGTGGTCACCCCCCCCTGTATGTTTTTTGAAAAGTATATTAGACTCTAGGAATAAGCGTAATAAGTATTTTTATGGAAGGTTTTTCGCAACAACAAAATCAACGTCAATCAAAAGGAAATGAACAAGCATGGATTGCGGGCATTTACGGCGAATCTTTGCCGCCACCCCCTTCCGATGAGGTTGTATTTCCCGACCCCACAACACCTTATGAGGGGGACACGCGTTTTATGGACGCAACAAATGAAAATAATAAGGTTGAATCCGTCGACCCCAATATTCCTGCCGGGCTGCCGTTAATTGATGTAGCTTCCTATGAAATTTCTCACCCAGCAATGACTGCTGTGGAGATTGCTGAGCAGTATCGCGAACTACTCGAACGGTTCAATGCGACCGACGATCTTCTTGATCGTGCGGTGCTCAAGGCACAAATGGACGAACTCCGCGTGATGGAGAAGAGACTGAAACACTAAGTCTCGCCTACCGCATTTTCAAATCATACATTAGATTACGGGAACATTGACAAAATAGTTCCAATATGCGATGATTTCAGAGGAATACGTAACCTGCCAAGGAGGTGGAATATGAAAATCGAAACCGTACAGCGACCCAGCGTTCAAAATGGGGAACGCTCACGACTTGTCTTCACTCCCGAAAACGAAGAGGAGCGGACCCTCGTTCTTCCAGCACTTCTTGCGATGTTCGGAGGCGCGTTCTGCGAAGGAAAAGTGCCAAGGGTTTTTCGCTTCACCGCATCACATGGCGAAGGAGATGCGGTTAGTCAGTTGAAGCTGGACCTTGAATTTTCGAACACACACCGCGCACACATTGATGGCGAAGAGCTCAACAAGGTTCATCCGAGTGGCAAGCACGAAGTCGTCATGGTCGCCATTGATGAAATGGATTTCTACTTGGACTAAGTGTGAACGAAGTCCACAACAACAAGTCCCGCAAAAAGCGGGCTTGTTTTTTTTATTGCTGTGAGCTAAATGGAAAGAATTGGGAACTAAGTGTGTGGGGAGATATCGCACATGAACTATACTTTCAAGTACTTGCGTAATATCATAATTTATGATATAATGTTGACGTAAGTTAATCTTGACTTACACAAACCAAGGAGTACATTTCATGGAAATCAAACGTCAGCAAGAAATCGCCCGCCTCATCATCATTCAGATGATGAAGGAAAAAGGCATTCAGGAAGGGTTGATGCGAGACCTTGGCAACACAGCCAAGAAAATCGACATCAAGCCCGACGAACTCAAGCAGTTCGTTGAATCTATTCTCCCCGAAGTACTCGCTGGGATCCTCGGCCGCCAAAGCGTCAAGCTCATCTTGGCGTAATCCAATAAATAAGTTACTTTTCGAGATCAAGGTGAAGCTTCGCTTCCTAAACGGGTAATTGCACCTCCTCTCCTTGAGAGTAAGGGCAGAACAAGAACCGTCTCCTCATCTCGGCTCACACAGCAACTTTCGGGTTGCTGTTTTCTTTTAAGGCGATGATTCTACAGAGAATCTCTCCTTACAGGAGCTGTACGCCTTTGCGATTTATTCTGAATAAGAATTTTCCCTCAATCTTCAATCTCCCTGTTTACATTTACACGATCTCACTAAGGACGCTTTCGATGTCGTCATTGGATGCTTCATATAACCCGAGACCGTAGTCATGCAATTTTTTCTCAAGGAGTCTAAATTTGGATTCGAGGGTGAGAAGTTCCTCGCCCGAGAGCTGACTAAGGAATAAATTATTTCGAGGCACACTCTCTACCATCCCAAGCTTTTGACACAGCAAGATCATGGTATCCAAAGACTTTCCGCTCATCTTTTGGTATGCGCCAAGTATTCGTGCTTTTTCAGCACGAAGTCGAACTTTTTCTCTTTTTTCATTTTCAATAGTGCGCTGTTTTTCCCACTCATCAATTTCGTTTACATCTATTTTGTCTATTTCTTGCAGCAAAACCTCGACAACTTCGTAGGTGGCGCTATCGAGAAACGAAAACTCGTCCGAGTTCACGACCCGACTCATTTCTCTCGGCTCCAATATTCCACGCTCACTTAACATTTTCACGTAGAGAAGTAGTCGGTTTTTTGTTATTTCATGCAATTTATTTTTAATCAAAACAACATCAGATTCTCTCCGAAGAATGAATTCCTCTGCAAGGGTAACAAATTTACGGTATGCATCCTCTCCCCATCTGTCGCACTTGTCGGAAATATTAAACCAATCTTCATCTAGCTCATCATATTGTTCTCTCAATTTCTCTGAAAGCAGGTGGTACTTTTTTGCTATTCTTATCGCATAGAATTGTTCCAAAATTTGAAAACGCTCGGGATTTGCAGTCTTGATTTCCTCCTTTATTTTTTCTGTAGCCACTGCGACCTCATTCTCATCTTCATTTTGAAATGCCTCAAAAGGCATCTTATCAGGGTGTGTCATTGTAATCAGTTTATAACAGAATTGACCGAATGGTAAAGGTTTAAAATCTATTTTTCAAATCTGGACAATCTTCCATAAATTCGTTATTCTACGAAAGTTCAAAGAAATTTGAAAAATTTTTTAGGGCCCTATCGTCTAACGGTTAGGACGGAGGCTTCTCAAGCCTCAAATCAGAGTTCGATTCTCTGTAGGGTCACAAACGTAGAAGTCGGCGGAAAATTCGGAGGCGCGCTTGCGCGCAATGGAAAGTAAGGGGTGGGCAAAATCTGCGCCCGCTTTGCAGGCGCTCACGAATTCGGAGGGTGGGCTAAATGTGATCGCAATGGATTTGTCACGCATGACGGGGTTCGACCCGAACATGCGCAAAAATTCTCTCATTTCGTCTAAATTATCGGAAGACACTAATTCCGTGGCTTTTTTCATATCAATAATCCACTTCCGCAAGGGTTCGACCCAATTCTTTCCATTCTTTCGAGCGGCTTCTAATTGCTCGTGCACGGATGCTCTTTCGCGCAATAATTCGTCTTTCTTGCTCAAATAAGTAGCTTTCTCAATATCCTCGTCAAGAAAGAGATTTACGAGAGCATCAAGCTTTGTTTCTATCTGCACGAGCTTTTCTTTTCGCCGATCGACGGAATGCTGCGATGCGGATGTTTCTTCGCGCTCCCATGTTTGTACCTGCGCTAACATCCGCTCCGTGTCCGCATCGCAGAGTGCAATTGTTTGAAGCCGTACTCTTACTTGCTCCACCAATACATCCTCACGTAAGTATCCCTGAGAACAGCGCTCGCGTTTTTTGGTACAGCGGTAATAGCGATACCTCCCGCCACACTTTCCCGTAGCCCATTGCGCGGTGATCATACTCCCGCACTCACCGCAATGAAAGAGTCCGGTCAACGGGAAATCATGCTGAGGTTTCGATTTACGCGGGCGCTGTTTGGTCTTGAGCACCTTCTGCACCGCTTCAAACAATTGCGCTGAAAGAATTGGCTCAAAGCTTCCTTGGTGCCATTCGTCATGATGTTTGATAAGTCCGAGATATGCACGATTGGAGAGCATCCGCACCACGGAAGCTTTGGCAAGTAGCGTTCCGGCTTTTGTTGTCACTCCATGTTCAGCCAAAAAGTGCGCCAATGATACGATGCCGTGCCGTCCTGTCGCATACTCTTTGAAAGCGCTTACGATCACACGCGACTTCACCGGATCGGGGTCGATATTTCGCGTACGCAAGTTATTTGCATATCCATACGGCGCTTTCGTGAGCCACTCCCCACGGCGCACTTTTTGGCGCATACCACGCTCAACATTCTGTTTTAAATTGTCAGAATAGTACTTGGACTGACCGAACGCGACTTGCAACATAAAGAGCCCTTGCGGTGTCGGCTCAAACCAAAATGTCGGAAAGCGCAGTGCAATAATCTTGTGCGTGTCCACGGCATAGATGATGCGCCCTCCGTCCACAGAATTGCGCGCTAAACGATCAGGATGCCATGCAAGAATACCCACACCGTCCATTTGCTCTATCCGCATCATCATATTATTAAATTGCTCACGACCGGGCTTCTTTGCGCTTTTCGACTCGGTAAATTCTTCGAGAATTTGCAAATTTTCTTTACGCGCGAATTCACGAAGCTCAAAGAGTTGCGCTTCAATACTCATGACCTGCTTATCATCATCCTCTGTCGATTTGCGTGCGTAAAGGAAATATTTTGGTTTGCTCATATTTGCTTATTGATATGAAAAAAGAAGAATCTATTGCGAGCACATTTTTTGCCTTTTCCGCCCACCCTCTGAATTCGTGAGCGCCTGCAAAGCGGGCGCAGATTTTGCCCACCCCTTACTTTCCATTGCGCGCAAGCGCGCCTCCGAATTTTCCGCCGACTTCTACGTTTGTGATGTTATCGTCCACTTCGCGCGAACTTATTTTGAACATGAACACTAATCTGCTGCGCGACTTCGCAAACAATGTACGACCACTAACCTCCGCACCCCTGCTCGCTCCGCTCGTCGCCCCACGGCATCTCCGTCTCTCGATTTTTTTCCGCCCGCCATACTTTAAATAACGAAAGCGTTTCGCTTACCTTTAATTCTAATCCGAACTAAGCATTTAGACAAAAGATATTTTTGAGCATAGCCATTAGCTGAAAAAGCTAGAAAAATAGAAGCAAAAGTGCTAATCTTCATAAATGCAACCAGAGGCTTTCTCCCGTGTCGTTATCGACCGAAAACTACGTGAATCTGGGTGGGATATTGAGGACTCCCGCCAAGTTGTTTTTGAAGACCACGGAAACGCTGGTAGGTCTGATTATTTGCTCAAAGATTCTTCGGGGAGAGCGATCGCGCTCATAGAAGCGAAGAAGCCCGACATCGACCCATATAGCGCGAAGAAGCAGGCAACGGACTACATAGAGCTCCAGTACCCGCATGTAAAATTTATCTATCTCGCGAATGACAAGCTGATTTATTTTTGGGATCTTGACGGAGGTGGAGATGCACAGGTTGTCCCAGCATTCTACTCCCAAGACGACTTGGTGCGTCGCCAGAGTGTTCGAGCACAGAACCTTGCCAAGAAGCTCACCGAAGAAGCTGTGCTGAAAGATTACTTCACCGATGTCGCCGACAGTGCAATTTTACGTCCTTATCAAGTGACAGCATGGGAAGCTATTGCAAATGGTTACGATGCTGGCAAGCGTGCGTTCTTGTTGGAGATGGCGACAGGTACAGGAAAGACTATGCTTGCCTCACTTATCATTTCCCGCTTCCTGCGTACGAACAATGCACAGAACGTTCTTTTTCTTGTAGATCGAAAGTCACTCGCCATTCAGACCAAGAATACATTTGAGCGACTGCTTCGCGGTGTTTCCGCGGTGGGAACATATTGGGGTTCAAACAGAAAAAATCTTACAGGCTCTAATGTCGTTGTTGCAACAATTCAATCGCTCATGCTTCATGGTGTGCGAGATTTTTCACCTGGATATTTTGATCTCATAATTCACGACGAGGCTCATCGCAGTATCTACTCTCCAGAGGCACGCGCGGCGGTTGATCACTTTGTGGGTGCAACAAAGATTGGTCTCACTGCCACCCCTCGCGATTTTTTAAAGAATATTGATCTCGAACAGCTCGCCGAAAAAGACCCGCGCAAATTGGAGCGCAGAGTGCAACGTGATACGTATTCGTACTTTGGCTGTGAGCAAGGGGTGGCAACATATCGCTACACCATCCAAGACGGAGTGGGAGAGCAGTTTTTAGTTCCTCCGAAGTATCACAAGATGAAGACCTCGATTACCCAGCAGGCGTTGTCCGATGAAGGCATCACCACACTTGCTGATGTAGACCTCGAAGAGGGTGAGAGCATTAAAGTGAAGGATCTCGAAAAGAAGGTGCATTTCCCCGAGCGCAACCGTCGCATGATGCAGGAGTTTCTCGAACACGCAGTGCGTACTCCTGACGGAGAGATTGGAAAGACACTCATTTTTGCAGTATCGCAAAATCACGCCCTCGCGCTGGAGAAAATACTCAACGAACTTAAACCCGAGTACGGGGGGAAATTTGCAATGACCATCACCTCGCGCGTGCAAGGTGCACATGACATCGCAAAAGATTTTTCAAAAGAGACGAACAAGCTTCCTCGAGTAGGAGTGACCGTAGAAATGCTTGCAACGGGATTTGATTGCCCCGAGTTGCTCAACATCGTGCTCGCACGCCCTATATTCGACCCCGTGAGCTATCAGCAGATCAAGGGACGCGGTACACGTCTCTGTCCGGAGATAAACAAGAAAGAGTTTGTGGTGTTCGACTTCTGCGGAGTTGTTGAGTACTTCGACGAAGAGTATGACTGGGAAGCACCCATCGTGCTTCCTCCTGTTGGTGGCGGAACTACAGGCGGGACTGGCACTGGTGGAACAGGTGGTGGTACTGGTGGAGGTACAGGGGGCGGTGAGCCAGAAGAGCGTATTTCACAAACTCCCGACATGGTGCTTTCTCGTGATATCATTACTCTCCCCGAAGGAGATACAGTGGATAAAAACATGTACCGCGACGAATGGACGAAAGCCGTTCAGGACTTCTTGAAAGAGCGCGGTGAGTTGGTTGCATCCGCACTTGAAGATTCAGACAAGGTCGAGGAGCTCATTGCGGAAATTAATACCACACTCCTCAACAAGCCCAAGCTCTATTTCAACGAAGAGAACCTGCAAGTCTCACATCGCATTGTCGCAGGTGTGCGCGAGTTCTTCCTGTCAGCAGTTGGCAAGCAAGCACTCCCGACACGCGACGAACAGCTCGCCGGCTTCAAGGAGGCACTGGTCAATAAGTTTGCACAATCTGACAAGCCAGAGATCACGTTTAAGAAAGCGGTGATGGTCGAGTTTATTGCAGATCAAGCAATTAGCAATGATCATTTCCGAAAGACGGTTATTGAGAAGCCGACACTCGACTTCCTGCGCTGGGATGAGTTTGCGCAGGCATACTCCGTGACCGAGTGGCTGAACGTGTTTACCAAGGAAGAGCTCACCGAGCTTGTGACGGATATTTCCAACGCCCGTATTTTGAAGATTTAATATGGATACAATTTCAACCTACAAGAGCAGGATCGACGGACTGATGAACATTCTTTTTGGTGCGGGGGTTTCTAATCCGCAAACCATCATCGAACAGATCAACTACTTGCTTTTCTTGCGTGCCCTTTCAGTCAAAGACGACGAAGCGGAGCTCCTTGGTATTGCTGATGAGGCGGGCAAAATTTTCACAGGGACTCTCTCAAAGTACAAATGGTCAAATCTTCTTGCACTGAACGCCGAGGATCTGTTCAAAACGCTCGAGGAGTCCTATGACGAAATTCAAAAAGAATCTACAAACGCCACAGTGAAGCTCTTGTTCCGTAATGCCCATGTAAAAATCTTCGATAAGCCGACGCTTCGTCGTGTACTCCACGAGATAGAGGAGTTTTCAAAAGAGCTCGATACAATAGCGCACGACGGAAATAAGGACGTGTTCGGAGACATGTACGAATACCTTCTCTCGAAGCTCTCTGCGGCAGGAACGAACGGACAGTTTCGTACCCCACGCCACATCATCGATTTCATGGTTCGAGTACTCGATCCAAAGACGGGTGAGACAATACTTGACCCAGCTTGTGGCACTGCGGGTTTCTTGGTTGCTGCCTATCGCTACATCGCCGGTGAGTACACGAGCGAGAAGATGAAGAAGGCGGGCAGTCCTCGTGCGATGGACAAGCTGTCATCCGAGGAAAAGAACTTCCTCTACAACCACATGTTTACGGGCTTCGATAGTGACGAGGATATGATTAAGTTCGGAATGATGAATCTCCACTTACACGGACTTACAAAATCACGACTTGTGCGCCAAAACACACTCGTCGATACCACGGGCTTCAAGGAGAAATTCGATGTGGTTCTCGCCAATCCGCCTTTTGCTGGAAAGCTGGATGAGGAAAGCGTGTCAGAGGACATACGCATGAATACCAAGGCCACCGAGATCCTTTTTTTGCGCTTTATGATGGATCACCTATCAGACAAGGGAAAAATGGCAGTCATTGTTCCCGAGGGTGTCATCTTTAATGCATCTCGCGCTAACAGCAAGATTAGGGAAATGCTCATGTACAATGGGCTCTGGGCAGTAGTGTCGCTTCCTGCGGGTGTTTTCAATCCATACGCAGGCGTGAAAACAAGTATTCTTTTGCTTGACCGTGAGATTTCGAAAAAGAACTCTGATCTACTTTTTATAAAAGTCTCGAATGACGGCTTTGACCTCGGCGCACAAAGACATGCGCATTCTCATGACGACCTTCCACTTGCTTTAGAGATTTTAAGCGAGTGGAAGAAGGGCAAGAAGTCAGAGAGTGCAATTGCGGTCTACGTTGAAAAATCAAAGATCAGCGCGGCAAGCGATTACAATCTTACAGTGGAACGATACCGCGTAGGGACTGATTACAGTAATGCCAAATGGCCAATGGTGGAGTTGGGTGATGTCTTGGAATATGAACAGCCAACAGAGTACATAGTGAGCTCTACTGATTATCGCGACGAGTACCCGACACCAGTCCTAACTGCTGGCAAGTCTTTTATCCTCGGATATACAAACGAAAAAGAAGGCATTTTTCATGAGGGGTTGCCAGTCATAATATTTGACGACTTCACAACGGCGACAAAATTTGTCGATTTTTCTTTCAAAGTAAAGTCATCAGCCATGAAGATATTGCGCACAAAGAAAGGTGTTGCGAACATTCGATATGTGTATCACGCGATGCAAAATATCACTTTTACCCCGAATGAACACAAAAGATTCTGGATTTCCGAATATTCCAAGATCAGAATCCCTCTCCCACCCCTCGAAATTCAACAGCAGGTCGTCGCCGAACTTGATGGCTACGCAGGCATCATCGCAGGAGCGAAACAGGTCGTCGAAAACTGGAAACCACAAATTGATATTAATCCAGAGTGGGACAAGGTAAAAGTGGAGAAAATATCCACGCTGGTTCGTGGTAGTTCTCCCAGGCCGCAAGGTGACAAGCGTTACTACGGAGGTGCCATACCTCGCCTTATGGTTTCAGATGTTACTCGTGATGGAATGCACACAACCCCAAAGACCGATTTTCTGACAGACGCGGGCGCAAAACTAAGCAGACCAATGAAGGCGGGCGAAGTCGTCATGGCAGTAAGTGGCAATCCTGGTTTACCATCGATACTTTCCGTAGATGCCTGCATCCACGACGGATTTGTTGGTTTTAGGGAGTTGTCGCCTCGCGTATTGCCAGAATACCTATACTACATTTTCTTGTATCAGAAGGAGGCAAACAACAGGCAATCTGTCGGCGCAGTGTTTAAGAATCTAACCACTGACCAAATAAAGCAATTTGACATCCCTGTCCCACCTCTTGAAGCACAAAGACAAGTCATAGAAAAAATTGAAGCAGAGCGCACCCTAGTCGAGTCCAACAAAAAACTCATCGCCATCTACGAACAAAAGACGAAGGACACCATCACCAAACTCTGGAGCGAGTAATTGTTTTTATGTCAGTAGCACATCTCGATTACCTAAAAGAAAAAGGAATGGCGTGGTTCAACCCCTCTGTCGGTATCGTGGGTTTCTGGCGTGAACACGAAAAGTTAAAAGAAAAACTTGGAGGTGTGGATGTGTGGAGACACAGAGACTTGAAGCGAGCGAAGGAAATATACGCGACTTCAATTGTCGCAAAGGTGTTCTCCGTGACCGAGCTACCCACAACCGATTGGTGGGTACATAAACCCAAAACAGATCCGCCCGATGGTGTGATGGGAACAATTCTTGAAAGAGATGGGATACCCAAAATGCATGTAAGGGAGATTGAGGTAGTCGAACATTTTGAGGGTGATATTCTCGATACGATCAGACAAAAGCTGTCACGAAAAAGATATGAACCGAACACAGCCCTCGCATGCTTCCTGTCTTCAAAAACCGATCTTTACGAGCTTGAGGCATTGGCTGGTGTTATTCAAAAAGAGGAAACAAGCTTAGATCATATTTTTCTAGTATTTCATGGGATGCTGGCATCCGAATTAACTACCAATCTGCAGGACGAGGATCTCGCTAAGTCATTGGCGAAAATCTCAGTCGTACAATTGAAGCCCGTATATGCGGTAACCACGATCTCTTTACCCGAAGTCATTGCTGGTCGAAGGTCGGGAAACGAGAAGGATTTCTTTGTTTTTGAGGGGTTGGGCAGACGAGGCATGCGTGCATATTCGCCCGAGACTCCACCAAAGCTTTTTTAACGCCTTCATGTGTACAACGGGACTGTGCTTTGTTGGGTATTTGCAACCGCGAGGCATTTTTAGTAGTTTTACATGCACATGTCACTGAAAATGCTTTGGAGTCTGCCGCTCGTAACCGTCTATCTTTATGTTGCAACGGTTCTCACCACTGTTGGATATTTTGATTACTATGGACTACCGTCTTATCTAGTTGAAGCATCAATTCAGGCAAACATAACATACTTCTTCACCCTCTTTAACCTTGCGACAGTAATATTTGGTTCGATGCGGTGGTGGATGCTAGTGATTATATTAGTTTTGGGGATCTTAATTTTTCTTTTCTACCACTCTGCACGCTGGAGTCGGTGGCTAGTCACCCTCGCCGTGGCTTTGGTGCTGAGTTGGGCATTGTACCATTCCTCCAATTTTGGTGAATCGCTTGCGCAATATAACACAGTCTACCTTGTTCCATCAGCAGATTGTTCTGCCTTTGGTACGAGCACACAAAGCGTCGGCATCGGTGTCTACCAAGGAAAGGAGATTTTTGTCACCGCTGACTTGGCAACACATAAACAGCTCGGTGGATTTGTGCTCAAAGACTTATCTGAAACAGCTTGCGTCTTTGAGCGTAAAAACCTTTGGCAAATTGAGAAATAGCATGCGCTCACAAAGTCACCATCTCTTGGCGTCAAGGCAAGGGTGCAGATTTACAAAGAGAGTTGAAGTAATCACCAGAATAGTTTAGTATTCATTTAATCATGGCAGGATTAACACTGAAGCTTGCAGCCCAGAAAATACTGGGACAAATACGCTATCGCCCCACTCTTTTGTCGCTCGACGCAACAAAAATCGCAGCAAAGGAACTGGAGGAAAAGTATCTCGACTGGGAGGTTGCTGAGAGCGCAGATATAACATTATCTAGATCAGATCAAAACACTCTGTTTTCTTTTAGACACGATTCAGTCACTTACATTAACGAATCGCGAGAAGATTTTGATGAACTCACGAGACATCTCAAGGTTGCTTTTGAAAAACACATTCTCCCTGCGAACATAAGTGAGGTACGACATATCGGAATTAGAAATGTTTTGATTTTTTCGACAAACTTTCAATTCGACGAATTAGCGGAATACCTCCATGAACTTTTTTACAAAGAAGGGGTGTCGAGTAAAATTTCTGCTGAAAAGATAAGCGACATGATGTTCGCAGTCGATGGAGGCATAAACAAATTTATGAATCACGTCAGAATCGGACCTGTTAGGGGTGACGAGGGGAAGAAATTTTTCAATTCAGCATTTCCTAAGAGAGAGTTACTGCTGACAGGCGAGGCGTTTCTTTTTATGGATATTGATGTATACGCCAAGGGTGAAGAGAATAATCCCAAAAAAAGCATGGAGCAAATTAGCGCGGCAATCATTGAAAACAAGCGCATTGCCTCAGCGTATCTTGAACTAATCAGGAGTTAAAGTATGGAAGAAAGCTATACGCGGTTTGGAAAGGAAAATCAAATTACTCCCGCCAGCTCAACTGGTGGTAGGTACACAGTTGAGCGCGGTGAAAATGGCGATCAAGGAGTACAGACTATCCCGAAAGAATTCATCGTCTCACCTCAAAGATACGACGAAATTTTCCTTGGATACGAAATTCCGACCACGCCGACCCACTCCATTGGTTTCACCCAGACCCAAACAAGGAAAATGGTCGCAGAACTTATGAGCGCTTTCACGCTCTGGGGTGGAAACGAAACCGGTGATTCACTACACGTCATTGCTGGAATACGAAAAACTCTTCAAAAGTACATTCGATACCTTCAAGGCAATGATGAAGCACGGATACTCGTCGGGATGTTGGAGTCAATTTTTAGCACAAATCAGTGGACGGAGCTCTCTCCTGATCAGGTGCAAACGATAGCCAGAGAGTTAAAGAGGTTTGAGGCGGGCACTATTGCTAATGAACAACTGGATACTTTCTCCAATCAATTGCATCGTGCAAGCATCGGAATTGTATGAGTAAAATAAAAGCAATTCCCCCCACTAAATTTTTAATTGAAACATCGCTTCAAATTGAGAGGGTGAAAAAAGGTGGGGACTATCTTCGCACAACACTCGGAAATAACACTGAGTGCTATTCTTCGTATTTTGTATTCTATGAGTATAAGCGTGGACTAATTAAATCTTTTATCGACATCTATTCCTTGATTGAAATAGAGCAGAATGTTTCAAGAGCATTTAATCTGTGGTCTGACAAATTTGCACCTCGTGAATTAAAGAATTTCATAATCTTACAATCAATCATTGCACAAAAATGTGACAGTATTATGACTGCCGATACTGCATCTGCCCTTAGACAGATTGAGTCGGCAATTCGTCGTGCGGTAGCAGACTTTAGTGTTGCAATAAATTACCTGACAGGAGATTTTGCTGGAAATGAACTGGTGAAGTTTCCAATCAGGAAAGCATCTGATTTTCCAGAATTTTTAGAATTATGTAAAAATAGTAAAATTATCCCGCTCATAAATTTTTGGGAAAAACACGCGGATGAGCTTGTGCAACTTACTTCGCTAAAAAAGCCCTACGAAAAAGATGTACGATGGGAGAAAATGTACGATAACCTTGAGGGAATCAGGGCGGGCACAGTAAGTGCAGATAAGTATCATGTCAACCGCTCGATTGGCGACGCTGTTATTAGTGCTGACACAACAAAAAAATTTACCCTCGCATCTCTGGATACTTTATTTGAAGTCCTCTGCGATTTACAGAACAAACCTCACCAAATTGTGAAGAAAACACATAGAAATGCTTAGATATGTGGGAAATGGGGAATATAAGTTCTGGAAATCACCCCTACAATACCCCCCTAGACTCGCGCAAGCCCCAAGGAGCATCACTTCACTTTGCACCTGTGTCATATACGACCCCCTATTTACGTATTTAAGCCATATTTTGATACAATACATATATGGATACTCCCAACCCTCCACAACCTCCTGAACTTGAAATAGAGCCCGCCGGCGAGGCTAATACTACTGTTTCCGCCACTCAGCCAATAAGTGACGCAGTTGAGCTATCACAGACAGAAGCCGTACAACCTCCGCCTGAGCCAATTCCAACCCCGGAAACGCCTCAAATTGAGCCAACTTCCGAGCTAATCCAAACCCCTCCCGAAACCCCAACGCCTCATCTACCGATAGATGAGGCGTTGCCCGAAAC
>OBEQ012945152.1_pt1 | contig 13661 bp, 15 predicted proteins | sample 1670901 | NCBI WGS metagenome assembly OBEQ01 (sample SAMEA104232315, study PRJEB22302) | groundwater metagenome | biome: forest; feature: aquifer; material: groundwater | place: USA | collected 2011-08-07 | depth 5.4 m
ACTCCTTCTTGCGCTTCACTCCATAGAAGATTTCCTCCCGTTAAGGCGTCATACATCCGAAAGTTCAACGAATGGACCCCTTCGAGGGGCTGTCCGGAATGGTCCAGCAAGACCCCTTGATAGCGCAGAAGATGCGGGACCTGGGCCTCTGTCGCTCTGACTCCGGCTCCCAAAGAAGCGATCAGCATCAGAAGAAAAATAATCTTTTTGGACATCGTCAAATCTCCTTTTTTTCCCTAATTTCCATGCGTCACCGTTCCATCCGTCGGATCGACGATGGTAAAAGAAGGGGGTGTGGTATCACAAACAATTGTTGCCGTGACCGGAGGAGCGCTCGATTGCCCCCGGCTATTTTTCGAAACAAGACTCGCTGAATTGTTCCCTTCCTGAAGCGGGAGGTTATAGGACCAGACCGTGCTGGCGTTAAGCGGAACGATTTCCGCGCCGTTATTCAAAATGGAGGTATTGGATGGCTTCGATCCCGAGATGAACTGGGGAGAATGATTCGTCGGCGTCGTGACCGCGTTCAGTGTCGGCGCAGCGGGAGGCGACCCGACGCCTCCCCCACCGCCTCCGTCACCCGCCATTTCCATCATGAGACGCGCCTCAACCGACTTTGCCGTAAAGGCGACCACAAGGAAAAACAAAAATGCGGCCCAACCCATCGTATGACGATGAGGTGCCGGAGCCACCATGCACCTTGGTTGAGCCGCAACGTTAAAATGATGGAGTCGTTCTGATTCAGACACCCTTTTTTCTCCTACCCCCATCCCGCAATTCGTTTTCTTTCCGCTTTTGTGGCAAGTATGCCTCTGTTTTGATTATTTGTCAATACTTTTTGCTAAATATTAAACTTTTTAAAAGGTCATCATAACTAAAGTTAGTTTTAACTAGTTTATTTACAATATGTTTCACGGAATACGTTAATCGTGAAAAATTTAACATTTTTAAAAAATTTTATTGACAAAAACGAAAAATTCGGGTATACTTCTTTGAAATGAAGGGGTAAGTCTATGGAAATCGGCGAAAGAATTCGTAATCTACGGCAGGAAAAACGGATGACACTGGTGGGCCTCTCCTCAAAATCCGGCGTTGCCCCCGCGACCTTGAGCCGGATTGAAAACGGGCTTATGACCGGCACGTTGAAATCCCACATGAAAATCGCGCAGGCCTTCGGCATCAGTCTCACCGACCTTTACCACGACCTTGAAGCGAAGCGCCACGAAGCGGAACTCCTCTCCGAAAAACAGAAAAACAATGTTTTTGTCCATGACGAAAAAACCTCTTCCATTCTCCTCACCTCACAGGCCCTTACCAAAAAGATGATGCCGATCCTGATTCGTCTCACACAGGACGGGAAGACCCATATAAAAGAAGCCCCCGGCGGAACGGAAAAATTTCTATACGGTTTATCGGGAACGATGGAGGTCACGGTAGGTTACAAAAAATATTCTTTGGGGCCGTCAGATACTCTTTATTTTGACGCCTCCCTTCCCCATTCGATCAAAAACGCGGGTAAAAGCGAGGCCAAATGTTTGTCGGTCTCTTCTCCGCCGACCCTGTGAGGTAACCGATGAAAAGAAAACTTTTGATCTGCGACGACCAGCCGAACATCCGGGAATCCTATAAACTCATTTTTGAAAAGGAAGACTACGATCTTGTCTTTGCCCAGGCCGGAACAGATGTTCTTCTTTATCTGAAGGAGGGCGGAAAACCGGACCTCATCATCATGGATATCAAGATGCCCAGGATGGATGGACTTACCGCGCTCAGAGAAATCCGAAAACTTGAGCCGATCCTCCCTATTTTGATCGTTACCGGCTATCAGTCGGTCGAAACGGCTTCCCTCGCCCTGCAGTCCGGCGCGAACGAATACATCGCCAAACCTTTCGACCCACCCGACATCCTCAACGCCGTCGCAAAACACCTGAAATGACCGCAACATGAAACGTGCCGTTCAAAGAATACTCCAAGTCATTGACTTTGATATCCGAATACGTTATCAACCTGTTAAGACATACCTGAAACAGGCGGACCCACTGAATAAGGATTCTGTTTTAGAAGTTGGATCTGGCTCCCTCGGTCTTACCCGCTATCTGAAAAGAAAAATTACAGGTTTTGACCAGGAGTTTCTTGGAGACCTGTCCTCCTTCCTCCAGACTCAAAAGGGAGACGCAACGCATCTTCCATTTCCGAACCAATCATTTGATCACGTCATTTCAGTAGATCTTTTAGAGCATCTTCCTCCACCCAAACGACCTCTTGCAATTTGGGAGATGTTACGCATGGCGCGAAAAGGAGTGGTCCTGGTTTTTCCCTGTTCGAAAGAGAGTGAGGAAGCTGAACAATGTCTTGTAGCTTGGTATAAAAAACGCCATGAGGAACTCCCTCAGTGGCTTACCGAACATCTCTCCAACGGCCTCCCCGCCTCCGATGAAATATTAGAAATAGTTTCTTCTTTTGAGAGGACTCAAGAACAAAAAATTAAGATTGTTACTTTTCCAAATCAAAATCTGAAACTGTGGTTTTTCTGCAGCTGGCTCTTTGCTTTCGGAACTATTCCATTTTTCTTTATGATGGTCCTTTTTTGGATTATCACTCCCCTCGTTTTCTTTTTTGCGCGGATAGGTCATCCCTATCGAAGGGTGTTTATTCTTTTTAAAAGTCAAAAGCTGGTTTATAATGATACATACGTCATTACTCAGAGCCGTACGGGTTAAAAGGAGGCCGAAATGACCCGCCTTGAGCGTATAAATTAAGTTATGAGTTATAAAGTCTTTGTTGAAAAAAGAGAGGGGCGGCCCTGGCAAGGGGATTACTGGCATGACCAGATCCTCGGCGAGGAAATCCGCCTCTGCCCTCTTCAGACTATCCACGACCCCTTACTCAGATTGCTTCCGAAAGAAGGAAAAATACTTGAAGCCGGATGTGGGCAAGGGCGGTGGGTTGTGTATCTTCATCAAAAGGGATATAAAACAATTGGGCTCGAAATTTATGAAGATGCTTTAAAAGGAACTAAAAAGGAATTTCCATCCCTTCCTCTCATCAGAGGGGATGTCTTACGGTTGCCCCACCCGGAAAATAGCATTTCTGCGATCATCTCCCTCGGAGTCGTTGAACATTTTGAAATGGGATCCGAGGAAGCGCTCCGAGAAATGTACCGCATCTTGAGGCCCGGCGGCCTTCTTTTTTTAACTGTGCCTTACGAAAGTATTCTCCGTCGCTGGGTGCATCGGCCATATCATCATGCGGTGACCCTTATCAAACAGCAACGAGGGAAATCCTTTGTCTTTGGAGAATACCGCTATAATCGAAAAGAAATGAAGGAATTCCTTCAACAGGTGGGGTTCAAAATCCTTGAAACCCATCCTGATGATTTTTGCTTCCCAAAGTCGCTCGGATTCTATACCGATTGGACGCGTTATGTCGCAAAAAAAGGGAAAAAGTGGGAACTTAACGGATTCGGAAATGTCCTAACTCGGCTGTTGCAAAGAATTTCACCGTGGGCCTATCCTTCCGGTATTCTCTTCATCGCGCGTAAGGACATAAAAAATTTCTAAGATCTCTAAGAAAGGAGAAATAGAATGAAGAAAGTTGTAATCACACTTTTCCTCACGTTTTGTTTTTCGGTTAATCTCGCCTGGGCCAGTCACCCTTATAAAGACATCGGCGTTGACTATCCTAACTCGATCATCTTAGGGGGTACAGGAAATAGTCCCTTCCAGGCAGTTCAAGGAGACATCGATGGAAATGGTTCAAATGATTTGATTGTAATCGGCTCAACAGAAGGTGTTGTTGGAGGAAATAAAATTTATGTAGGTGTTTTCTATGATGCGACCCTTTCTTCCCTCAATAATAGAAATTTTTCCGCTCCCGATTTCCTCATAAAGACGAGCAAACAATACCCCTGGTCCTCCGATGTCGTCAAGTTCCACACCATACACTGGCTGGCGGTAGGGGATCTCAACCAGGATGGCTTCGATGACATCGTCTTCGGCCTCCCAATCATTGACCTGGGCGGGGGTTCAAGAGATGAAAAGGGCGAGGTGTATATTGTGCTGGGAGACACAAGGGAGCATTTAGGTTCTTTGTGGGACTTTTCGGTAAAACCCCCCAGTTTTACTCTTTATGGAAAAGACAGCGGAGATCGTGCAGGGTTTAGTGTTGCGACAGGAGATATTAATGGAGACGGAAGAGACGACCTCGTCATCGGGGCCCCGCAGGCAGATGGACCGAATAACTCCTTTCCAAACGGCGGTGAAATTTACGCGCTCACTTACATCAACTTTGCCCAATCCTCCATGGTCTTAGAAGAGTCGACCGTTAACCTCTATCTCTACGGAGAAACGGGGCAGCAATATGGATATGCCGTCACAACAGGAAATCTGAATGGCGATACCAATCCATACTTAAATCACCCCCTCGAAGACATTATCGTTGCTCCTTACATAAGTCCTTCAGGGCCGGTGAAGATGGTTTTCGGTTCACCCACGATTTCAGGCACCAAAAGACTTTCGATCGATGCGGATTGGACCAGTTCCTATGGCCTTATCCCAAGGCATCCCAATCTCACAACAGGAGACCTGAATCGAGATGGAATTGATGACCTTTCGGCATGTGATGCAGGGGACGCTTCTTACTTTACCTATGGATCTACAGGCATTATATCAGCAACCCCAGACGTCACCATAGACAATAGCGCACACCTCGATGATAACCTTGGTTTCTCAAATTTCTTCTCCGACTTTGATGGCGACGGTTTCAATGACCTCGCGATTCTTGCGCCCCGAGCGCGCGGAGAGCATGACCAATATACAATTCCCGTTGGTGAGGCGCACATCCTCTGGGGACAGGCGACCCATCTTCCTTCGACGATTAACTTAGCCACCGAAACAACGCATTTCTCTCTTTATGGCAATGACGGAACAGGCCCAACTGGTCTTTCAAGTAATTTTCAGGGGGCTTGGAATTCCACTTATGGATATGTCTTCGGAATGGAACTGGAAGGAGGAGGAACAAATACAGAACTTTTATTTGGTGGGAGTTGGAACCAAAACAGCTACCTCTACCACATCGGCCCCCGTCAACAGGGAGGCGGCGGGTGTTTCCTCGCCGGAACTCCTGTTCTCATGGCCGATGGGACGATGAAACCGATCGAAAAGATCAAAAGAGGAGACAGAATTCTTGCCTTTGACGAGCAAACAAGAACATTCCAGAAAGACCGGGTTAAAAGATTCGCCAAGCACGAGGTCAATGAATATCTCGTCGTGAATGGGCATCTCAACATCACGCCGAACCAGCCGGTCTATTCGAACGGAAAATGGATTGAAATGGGCAGTCTTAAAATCGGCGGTAACCTTCTGAACAGCCAAGGAAACGTTGAATCGATTACTTCAATTCAAAAGGTTCATGGGAAAGTAAGGGTCTACGACCTTGAAGTGAATCCTTACCACACCTATATTGCGGGAGGTGTTGTCGTGCACAACAAAAAAATCCCGCTTCAGGCCGAGCCGGGCCCTCGATGAGCGTGCCTATCGAACATGGCATCGCCAAACCTTTCGATCCGCCCGACATCCTCACCGCCGTCGCGAAACACCTGAAATAATCGCTCTTGCAAAAATTTACATTATCATGTATACTTTGTATGCGGAGGTAAAACATGACCATCACAGTTTCCTTAACCGAATTGAGGCCAAAACTCCCCCAGTTCATGGATAGGATTTCAAAATACTTTGACCGTTGCGTGGTGACCCGTCACGGAAAACCGGAGGCGGTGATCCTTTCAGAAGAGGATTATGAAAGTCTCCTTGAAACACTGGACATTCTTTCAGATCAAAAACTGATGAAAGAAATCAAAAAGGGCCAAGAGGAGCTTCGTAAGGGAAAAGGGATTCCTTGGGAACAGGCAAAAAAGAAGCTGGGTTATGTATGATATCGAGATCGCCCCTTTCGCCCTTAAATCTCTTGATCGGCTGAAACGAATTCACAAAAATATAGCCGATCGCGTTGTCGCGGCGATTGACAGTCTGCGAAGCGATCCCTCAAAGGGAAAAAAACTTGCCGGTGACCTGTCCGATTTTCGTTCCCTCCGAGTCGGCGAATACCGGATCCTCTACACCGTGATTCGTAAACGTGTTCTCATTCAAATCGTTAAAACCGCCCATCGCCGCGAGGTCTACCGCGCATAAGTAAAATATGCATTTGTAATGCAAACTTTACTTGACTTTTTCGCTGTTTCGGGTATACTCATGACTCATGAGGTACATCCACAGGCAGATCGAGCCCCTTTTGATGAAACTGTCCGGGCAATTCCCGGCGCTCGCCGTCACCGGACCGCGCCAGTGCGGCAAATCAACCCTCCTTAAGGAACTTTTCTCCTCCACCCACCGATACATCACCTTCGACGACCCTCTCGTCCGGGAAAGGGCCTCCTCGGATCCCAGGCTCTTTCTTGAAACGGCGGGCGAGAAGGTTATCTTCGACGAAATTCAATACGCCCCCAAACTCCTTTCTTACATCAAGATGGCCATTGATGCCGACCGCTGGAAGAAGGGTCGTTTTCTTTTTACCGGTTCTCAACAATTTACAATGATGAAAGACCTGGGCGATTCCCTGGCGGGCCGCATCGCGCTTTTGGAACTTCTCCCTTTTCATCTCGATGAAAAACGGTCGGTTCCGGGGATTTCGAAGACTCTCTCAAGCCCGACGGGCGCTTTCGTCCACGCATGCCTTGTCGGGTCCTATCCCGAACTGTGCCTTCAGAAAAAAATAGAGCGCCGCGCCTGGTATGGGGCCTACGTCCGGACCTATTTGGAAAGGGATATCCGCACTCTTTACAATATCGGCGACCTAAGGGAATTCCAGCTTTTCATGCAGCTTTTGGCAGGCCGTGTCTCCCAGATTCTTAACCTCACGTCGTTCTCACAAGAAATCGGCGTGAGCGTCAACACCATCAAGAAATGGGTTTCGATCCTGGAGGCAAGCCGCATCATTTATCTTCTCCACCCCTACTATCAAAATTTCGGAAAGCGCCTCACAAAATCCCCCAAGGTCTATTTCCTGGACTCCGGTGTTGTGTCCTATTTGACGGGTCTTGAAACCAAGGAAAATCTTCTGAACGGCCCCCTGGCAGGCGCCCTTTTCGAAAACTTCTGGATCCAGGAGACGCTCAAGACCTTTTTCTTCCGCGGGGCGCAGCCGAAGATATACTACGCGCGCTCCTACAATGGCTTGGAAATCGACCTTCTCATCGAAGGCAGAAACCTTCGGCTCTTTCCCTGCGAAATCAAGATGACCAAGACCCCCCGGCTTCAGATGGGAGAGCCGATCCGGCGCTTCAGAGAATTGCTCCCAAAGCTCCCTATCCAGGAAGGAAGGATTCTCTGCCTCTCTGAAGAAGATATTCCGTTGCAAAAAGGTCTGAAGGTCCATGCGCTTAAAAATTTCTGGAACTGGCTTGCGGAACAATAGCCCTCGCGCATGAGCGCCTTCGCCCTGCTTAAAGGACCGCTTGATTTATGTAACATTTTATGGTATCATTGGATAGGAAGGAAATTAAAAGAATGCCAGCGATTCATTACGGCCTAAATTACGAAAGTAACGCCCAGAAAATCAGGTGGTTTTCTTCTCTCTCCTTTGCCGAGAGGTATCGCGTTATGATTGAGATGGCCGATTTCCTGGAAAAACTCTCTCCGCACAAACCCCATGCTCGAAAATCACCTAAAACTATACAAATCCTTAGACTCCCAACTGTTTCCAAAAAGGCCTCGGGGAGAAAGATTGATCTTGAAGATATCAAGGCCTTGAAAGCCATTAAGACCCGCCGCCGAGCATGAGCGCTTTCGCTGTCTCAAATCCCGGTATTGACACCGTCGGGGGGATAGGGTAGACTTATGAATAAAAGGATACCCAATGGCTATTACGATTAAAACGCTAAAACAGAAATACCACGGCTACTGGCTTGCCATAAAGGTCACTAAGCGCGGTGCGCATAAAGAACCTCTCGCGGGGACTCTTGTTGCGAAAGCAAAGTCTCATCGAGATCTGCATCGCCTTCTGAAAGATCCTAACGTCTATGAGACGTACGCCGGTAAGGTTCCATTCATGGCGGTTCTTTATTGAAAGTCAGTCACCCTCTCACCATTCCGCCCACCATTCCTGTTCGTTTCAAAGGCCCAAAAGGGATCAAAGAAGTGGATGCCCTTATTGACACAGGGGCGAGTTACGTTATTCTCTCTTGGAAAGATGCTCTTCATATCGGTTATCACCCTAAACGCACACGCGCCGTACGCGTTGCGACTGCCGCAGGATTTATCACAATTCCTCAAATCACGCTACAATCGGTTGAGATCTTGGACCTCAAACGAAAAAATGTCGAAGCACTCGTTAAAGATCTCCCCGAAGGAGGAATCCAAGCCATTCTTGGCTGGAGTTTCTTAGATAAATTCGTGCTTAACATAAACCCCAAGAAAAAGATTCTAGAAATTTCCTGAGTGTTTCCACATGAGCGCCTTCGCCATTTCCGAACTCCTCGTCGCCGTCACCTGCTCCAGCCTTGCAATCATTTTTTTCATCTTCGGCCACAATAAAACCCAGAAATTGTTCGCATGGTTCAACGTCGCGGTTTCCGGATGGGGAATCTTCGGATTTTTGGCCGTCAGAACCGCTGACTACTCACACTCCCTCTTTTGGGCTCGTTCTTTTCTCGTGCCCGTGGTTTTTATTTCTGTTTTTATCTTTCATATGTATGTTTCATTCTCTCCGCCTACCCCGCTTTCGCGAATTTTTCTGGTTTTTGGCTATGCCCAAGCCGTTTTTTTCTCTTTATTGGTCCCGACCTCTTTGTTGATCTCCAGGGTGGAATGGATGTTCGGGGAATTCTACTTTCCTGTCGGGGGCCCACTTTACCCTATCTTGTTCGTCAACTGGACACTTCTTGTCGCCGCTGGACATGTTTATCTCTTCTCTGCGATACGGGCGGCCGATCCCGACAAAAAAGCGCAACTTGCTTATCTTCTTAAAGTGAGTGTTCTCGGTTTCCTGGGTGGCATACCAAATTTTTTCCCTCTTTTTGGCCTTCAGTGGTATCCCTATGGGAATTTCTTGATCCCGGTCTACTCCATGCTGACTGCCTACGCTCTCTACAGACACCGTTTCCTCGATTTGAATTTCGTTATTCGAAGAACCCTTTTATATTCGACATTGGCAACCCTCATCTCTTTGGCGATTCTTTTAGCCATTATTATTTCAGAACAGATTTTCAAAACAGCACTTGGATACCATTCTCTTCCCATAACAATTCTCGTTGCTCTCCTCATCGCGCTGGGATTTGAACCGCTTCGGAATATTCTTCAAAATTTCATCGACCATTATTTTTTCAAAGGAACCGCTGAAACTCTTGCGAAAGAAAAAGAAAGACTGGAAGCCGAACTCAAACGAACGGAAAAACTCCGCATGGCGGGAACTCTTGCGGCGACTCTCGCACATGAAATCAAAAATCCTCTCACGTCGCTCAAAACGTTTACAACCTATCTTCCCGAAAAGATGGACGATCCGGTTTTCATGGACAAATTCCGGGAAGTGGCCGGCTCCGAGATTGAAAAAATAGACCGATTGGTTAAGGAACTCCTTGATTTCTCGAAACCAAAAGCCCCTGAAATGAGGCCTATTGTGATCGATGGAATTCTATCGCACTGTGTCAATTTGCTTCAGAGTGAATGTTCGAGGAGGGGAATCCGCATTGTGATAAAAGAGCGCGGGTGACTTCCGATTTGAAGCGCCCGCCTGCCCAAAATGACGGGCGCCCGCCTGCCGACGCGAGGCAGGGGCAGGGATTAGCGCGGATTGGGTTCGGGAGAATCCAAATCCTTTATTTTTTCCTTGCTGATCCCCAGCTGGTCCATGCGGTATTTGAGAATGCGGCGGGTGGTGCCGAGGCGGCGGGCGGCCTGACTGGCGATCCAGTTTGATTTTTCAAGGGCCTCCAGAATAATTTTCTTTTCAAAGTGGGCCGTCGCTTCTTCCAGTTTCAAGCCGTCCCCACCGACGAAGGCGGCAGTTTCTATCGCTTCGCTCCCGCCTATCTGAAGGTCCTCCGGCTGAATGATCGGTTTATTCACAAGCGTTAAAAGCCGTTCGATGCAATTTTCGAGTTCGCGGACATTCCCCGGCCACGAATGCTCCTGTAAGGCCTTGACGGCTTCCGGAGAAAAGCGCTGGATTTTACTGTTCAATTCATTTTTATATTTCTCGAAGAAAAATTGAACAAGTGCCGGTATGTCTTGATTTCGTTCACGCAGCGGCGGAAGCTGGACCGGAACAACATTGATGCGGTAGTAGAGGTCATCACGGAACTTTCCTTCCTGAACCTCTTTTTTGAGGTCCCGGTTCGTCGCGGCAAGAATCCGGACATCGATCTTAATCGGTTTGACGCCGCCCACACGGTTGATCTCCTGCTCCTGAAGGACCCGCAGTATTTTCGCCTGAAGAACGGGTTCCATTTCTCCGATCTCATCGAGAAAGACGGTGCCGGTGTCCGCGAGTTCAAACTGCCCCAATTTCCGCTGATCCGCGCCGGTAAATGCTCCTTTTTCGTGGCCGAAGAGTTCACTTTCAAGAAGTGTGGCGGGAATCGCGGCGCAATGGACCGCGATGAAGGGTTTGTCCTTCCGAACGCCGCCAAAATGGATGGCCCGCGCCACGAGCTCCTTCCCCGTACCGCTCTCCCCCGTAATGAGGACTGAAGAGTCGGTATCTTTCACTTTTTGAATCACGTCAAATACAACCTTCATCGTCGGGCTTCCCCCGATCATATTCTCGAAAGGATAGGACCTTTTTATTTCGGATCGGAGATAGTGTAACTCGCTCATCACGGCGCGGGAGCGCATCGCTTTTTCAAGGACAAGTTTGATTTCATTCATATCATACGGCTTTGTAATATAGTCAAAGGCGCCGAGTTTCATCGCGTCCACCGCGGTCTTCACGCTTTGCGTCGCCGTCACCATGATAACAGGAATCAGAGGATCTTCCTTTTTCATGCGGCCCAATACCTCAATCCCGTCGATATCGGGCATCACGATATCAAGCACCGCCGCGTCGACCTTCTGCTCCCCGAAGGCCTTGAGGGCCTCGGTGCCGTTTTCCGCCTGAATGACTTCGTAAGTGTCTTTCAAAATCATCCGGAGCGCTTCCCTGCCTCCCAAATCATCATCTACGATCAAAACTTTACGCTTATTCATGGCCCTCCCCTGTTCTTAGACCAAAGACCCAAGACTCAAGACCTAAGACCTCCGTCCTTATATTCTTGTAAAGACTCTTCCAGATCCATATCTTCATCCACGGCGGTAATCAGTCCGTGTAACGTAGCGCCGGTTTCCACTCTAATTGTTTCTAATTCTTTGTATTGGGCCTCCGTTAAAAAACCAAGCTCACACGAAAGGTGCAGAAGATATTCAGTCTCAGCCAGAGATCCCCTTGCTATATAAAGAAATTGACGGTATTCTTTTTTATGCTCACGGGTGGCACCCTCTGCGATATTCGTGGGTACTGAAATAGCTGCACGCCGCAGTTGAGAAGTTATCCCGTACAATTCTTCCTTCGGGAACTCCTTCGTCGCTTTATAAACGGAGATTGCCAACTGATCCGCTCTCTGCCACGTTTTGATGTTTTTGTAATTTCTCATTGAAGTCTTTGGTCTTGGGTCTTGAGTCTATGGTCTTTTTTTTCAGGCCGTTTTCTCCAAGCCGAATCCATATCCTTTTTCCTTCGCGCGTATATCGGGCTCCGACTGCGTCGAAACCGTCTCTTTCGTCGGAAGGTTAATCGTGAAAGTCGTCCCTTTTCCCACTTGAGAAGAAACTTCAATGAATCCCCGATGATCCTCGATGATCCGGTGCACAATCGCTAATCCCAAACCTGTTCCGTCGTGTTTGGTCGTAAAGAAAGGGTTAAAGAGTTTGTCCAACTGGTCCTCCGGGATCCCCTTGCCCGTATCGGCGATAAGAAGCTGCAAAAACTCGCTTTCTTCCCCCCGATGCATTTTGACCGAAGGTTTTGCCGAAAGAGAAAGCGTCCCCCCTTCCTCCATCGCTTGTACAGCGTTCACGACAATGTTGATGAAAACCTGCTTGATCTGCCGCTCATCCACAAAAACCTGCGGCAGTCCTTGTTGAAATTCCTTGGAAACCTTCACCTTCTTTTTCACAATCTGATTCTCAACCAGCCGCAGTGAGTCTTCGACGACGGTCAAAATCTCCGTTTTTTGAAATTGCGGTTTGGAAGGCCGGGCGAAACTTAAAAGCTGGTTAATCAAATAATCGATCCGATCCACCTCTTTTTGGGCGATCGCCAGAAAATCGATTCGGAACTCCGGATCATCAATTTTCTCGGGGAGGAGTTGCGTGAAAGTTTTAATGCTCGAAAGGGGATTTTTGATTTCATGCACCATGCCGGCGGCGAGCGTCCCGAGGGAGGCCAACCGGTCCATGCGCCGCACCTCATTCTCCATCTGCTTCACTTCCGAAAGATCATTAAACACCATAATGGCGCCAATCTTCTCCCCCCGCATGTCCCGAAGAATGGAGGTGCTCAACCCGACCGGAGTCACCTCCTTCCCGTTATGAAGCTGAATTTCATAATTGGAATAATGCTTATTTTCATGCAAGGTTTGCAGGGCCGGGCGCGCAAGATGTTCGCCGAGTATCCCGACCGGCTCTCCCACCCACCCCGACTCAAGATGAACAAATTTTCGGGCCGCCTCATTGGCCGCCGTGATCCTTTCCCCAAGATCGACCGTCACCACACCGCTCGTCATATTGGCAATAATGCTCTCCGTATAGTTCTTCACATCAAGGATCTTCTTGTAAAGGACAGCGTTCTCCAGCGCGATCGCCGCCTCATCCGAGAGTGTCGTCAAAAGGTCCATGTCCTCATCCGAAAACATATGCCCCGACATCTTGTTTCCCAGGGCGAGCATACCGACCAGTTTTCCCTTGCTCGTCAGGGGTGCCGTCAAATCCGCCCCGATGGCCGACATTTGATCCACAAAGCGCGTTGTGTTCGCGGGCTTCATGAGAGCGCTGTCTTCCCTGACCATCACCCGCCTCCAATGCCTTTGTAAACGGATCAAGAAATCATCCTCTTTCAGATGCGCCTGTTTGAGCGGCGTGACGCTCAAGCCCGAGCGGGCCTTGCAATGATAGCCCTCCTTCCCCTCATCCCAAAGGAACAGAGAACAGTTCGCAAGTTTCATCGCGTTACTGATCCGATACACAATCAGCGTCGACAACTCATCCGGATCTCGCACAGTGATCAACGACCTTGTAAACTCCCGTAATTCCTTCCGATAGTCATACGCCGTTTTGTAGAACAGCCGGTCAATGACACTCTGCACGCGGTTTCGTATCGGAATAAAGGTAAACCCCGCCGCCCCCGCAACGATTATCCCAATCACCCCCGGTTTATACCCGAAGATCCACCGGCATATCGCCTCCATCGGCGGAATAATAATGATGAACCCCCCCACCACCACCGACGACGTGATCGAGTACACCAACGTTTTCTTAATGACAACTTCGATGTCCATTAGTCGGTGACGGACGATGGCGTAAGCAGTTATAAATACATACGCACAAATAGCATAACTCCCAAAAGGATAGGGAAAT
>OBEQ010186261.1_pt1 | contig 13658 bp, 12 predicted proteins | sample 1670901 | NCBI WGS metagenome assembly OBEQ01 (sample SAMEA104232315, study PRJEB22302) | groundwater metagenome | biome: forest; feature: aquifer; material: groundwater | place: USA | collected 2011-08-07 | depth 5.4 m
ATTCAATCGCTTCACCAAAACCGATCGCCACCCTCACACCAACATGGCCAAAGCGGCCCTCAATATGCTCACCCACACCTCCGCCAAAGACCTCGCCTCCTCCGGAATTTTCATGAACGCCGTCGATACCGGTTGGGTCACCGATGAAGACCCCGCCGTTCTTTCAGCGATGAAACAAGAGGAGCATGATTTTCATCCCCCGCTCGACATTGTCGACGGAGCGGCGCGCATTTGCGATCCGTTTATCGATGGTATTTTAACCGGCACGCATTGGTGCGGACAGTTCTTGAAGGATTACAAACCGACGGAGTGGTAGTCTGCGGTTCGAAAGATTTTTAAGAACACGTTCCCGAGACATTGGCGACGCCTTCGAAATAGCGCATTCCAATCTGATCGTCGTAACTAATCCCCAGGTGGCAGATTTGATCGGTGGTCATCGCCTTGAGGGCGGCTTCCGTCACTCCGCTGAGAGTGGCGTTCGAGACGTTCCAATCAAGGCTCCCCTCGACGCTCGTCACGGGAATCGTAAATCCGACTACCTTGCTGCTGTCGCCGTCTGAACCAACCCGGAAGCTGATGTAGCCCCCCTTGGAGGCGATGACTAACCCTAATTCGGAAAGGGAGGCGGCCGCCCCCCCGCCGTCGGTCTTTTTCATCCATTGATAGCCGATAGCCGAAAGGGTGCAGGCGGAGCCGCAGGTGGCATCCGATTTGACAAACTTGATAAAGGGAAAGATTCGCCCGGTGGGGGCGGTCAATTGCGCCAGCGTCGGCGTCTTCACATCGGAAAAGGTCAGCGTCTTTCCCCCAAACGTAAAGACGATCCCGCCGGAGGGGAGTTCCGACTCCTTGGTGATGTTGGGGCCAAAGCTATGAAAATTGCCGTAGTCGTTATTAGTAACCTGGTAGGTAGCGGTATCGGCAGGCACCGTTCCCGCCTCCGAGGTAATGACTTCACTCTCGGTGAAGGTGACCGATCCGGTACTGGCGGAGGAAAACGAATCGGGGTAAGAGACATACACCCCGGTGTTTGTATAAGTCGCGGTGGTTTTTGCGACATCAAAGTATTGGTCGATCAGATCGCTGACTGTCGCGCTGCGGTTGCTGACCGCCATGTCGTACCGAACATGAAAATCGAGCAGATATTGGTTGGTGGAAGACTTGCAGTCGACTTCTCCGTCACCATCCATGTCGGGATTGCTGTACCGGCGGGCCATCTCATCGACCTTACCGATGCTCTCGGCCGTGGTCGAATCGAGCCCCAGGCTGGCAATCACGTCACTATTTGACTTGTCCGAGGTCGCCGTCTCGCTGGCGGCATTGATGGTGACGTTTCCGAGATCCGCCGATCCGGTGGAGGTTGCCGGAACCAGGGTATTCATCGCCGAGGTTAGAAATCTCCCCAAAAACATCGACCGGCCACGACTCTGCCGATTAAAAAAGAAGAAATACCAGGGACGCTTACCGGTCAGATCCACCTTAAAGCTTCCGTCGGAATCGACCGTTGCGGTCTTACAAGTCGCTCCCCCCGGCGCGGGACTCACCGCCATAACGTCGGTCACGGTGCCGGAGACCACCCCCTTGCCTGCCTGAAGCGCCGAAACCGACAGAGAGGCCAACTGGCCCGATATTTCAAATCCATCGCTGGTTGTTCCGCTGCCCGTTGTTCCGCTTCCGCCACTGCTCGTTCCGGAACTATCGGTGCCGGAGGATGATCCTCCTGAATCGCTGCCGCCGCCTGTCGAAGTTGTATAACTGCCGTTACAAGAGACCGTCTGAAAGAGAAGAAGCGAAACCGCCACGACCCCGCCCCATTTTTTCCAATCGGATGTCTTCATAATCCCCCCTTGGTCTTCGGAGGCAATAGTGTATACCACTCATTGGAAGGGTGCAAGACTTCCAGGAGAAGGGTGTAAGGCCGCTCAACTATTTTTTGCTCCCCTCATAAAAAAGTTGAAAAGCGATCCTCAAATTGCTAGGGGGTCTGGGTTCTGCCAAATCGGTCGATGATGATGACGAAAGAGGGTGCGTCATGAAGCAATGGCAGGTGATCCCGATGAGGGAGTTTTCCCATCTTTCCGTGATTCGGAATGAGGCGGGAGAGGTGATCGCGACCGTTCAGAACGGCTACGCCGAGGTCATCCAAGCCCTTCCCGAGCTGCTGGAAGTCAGCAACGAAATCTTCGAAAACCTCAGAGAGAGCTATCCGAAATGGGACCCGATGAGTCCCCTCGGCCGTCTCCAAAAGGCGATCAACCGTATCAAATCCCAGTCCCGATCGAAAGAGTGAAGAGATCCCCCCTGATCCTTCTGGCGATCGTTTTCTTTAAAATGCCGTCCGCCTGGGCGGACGATCAGAATTATCAAAACTATGTCCTGGGCGAAAAGGCCGCCGGTATGGGAGGCGCCTACACCGCCCTTTCTGAATCACCCGAGGGAACCTTCTATAATCCAGGCGGAATTGTCTTTGCCGACAAGAGTCGCATTTCCCTTTCGGTCAACGCCCTCCGTTTGACCCGGGGAAACATCAAAAATGCCGTCTCCATCGGAAATATCCGAGAGGATTTGGCGTTGTCCGCCTTTCAAGTGATCCCCGCAAGCGCCGTCTCATTAACCCTTTTCAATACCCCATGGGACAAGGACAAGAAGGACGAGAAAAAAAATGCGTTGGCCTGGTCCCTCTACACGCCCGATGCCGTTCAGTACATAGGGAGAGGCCAGGTGAGTGACGGCTCCACCAATGCCTTTTTTACCTACCGTCTTGATGATACCCTAACCATGACAGGAATGAGCTATGCGCGGCGGATCCACGATCGTTTCGGTCTCGGGCTTTCCCTCTTTTATCTCTTTCGCAACTACGACAATGAGTCGTTCGTGACGGCGGCAACGGCAACCAATTTTGTCCAAACCTCCAACAATGTGGAATACAGCTATGGAGGCTTGCGCCTTGTCGCCGGGATCAAATGGCGGGTTCATCCCAAGTGGCATGCAGGCCTGAGCATTGCCCCCTATTCCATCAAACTGCACGGCTCGGGAAAATCGTTCTCCTCGCGGGCCACGGAAGGAGCTGTCTCATCCACCAACCCGACTCACAATGTTTTTGAAGGACTGAGCGTTAATCTTCCCCTGCCGATGAAAATGTCCGCGGGGATCGGCTATCAACCGACCGAAAAACTGACCCTTGCTGGCGACGTCAACCTCTATCTTCCCAACAGCTTCACAGCGGTCGCCGATCCTCAGGGACGGGTGGGCTCCTCCCGCATCCATCAGAATTTGGTCATCAACAGCAATGTCGGATGTGATTATCGGTGGAACAAAAAATGGCGCACCGCCACCGGCTTTTTTACCAATTTTTCAGCCGCCGACCCTGTCGCTGTGGGATCCGGCAGCGCCTCTAAAATTGACTATTACGGCGGGACGCTTTCGCTGGCCTACGACCTATCCCCCTTTTCCTATACCGTCGGCACACAAATAGCAGGAGGATCGGGAGTTACGCTCGTCGCAAACGCCGTCACACGCTACACGATCATCCGCTACACGGTCATGATCGGCACCGCGTTTAAATACTAAGTTGTTTTACATTCCCCCTTTTGACAGGGACAGCACTTAAAGCAGGCCAGGATCTTGATCAGGCCGGCAACACCGACCAAACCGTAAACAACTCGCGATGCAAGTGTCATATCCCCTAAGGCGGCCGTGACCAGGTTGAAATTCAAAATCCCCACCAAACCCCAATTAAGCGCCCCAACAATCACGAGGGCACCGACGATCTTGCAGACGATGCACGATTTTCCTGATGTCATAGGACCTCCTTGGTTAATTTGAACTGAGAAAGGTTAGTGATGGCCGAGCTTCTAGCACAGTTATCCACAGAGGGGGTAGGAAAAAAGAAGTCCGGGTCTTCGTTAGGGACACGACCAGAAGTTACCGAAGGGTCCCACCGAGCGACCCTGAAAGTCGATCCCTTCAAAGGTGCAGGTAAAATCCGGATCGATTCTATTTCTGGTGATATGAGTGGTCGCTTCCTGATACGACTCGGGAGAAACAGTCACAAATTCCACGTCTCCATCACAGGTGACCTTGATCTTCTGAATATGCCGGGACTTAAGATCGACCGAAAAATCGGTCGAGGCATAACGACGATGAGATTGTCCGCCGATACAAGCGCCATAAATGTTCACCCCACTACAATTGTTACCGCGAAACCAGCTCACGCCGATCCCACCCCTCTGAGAACTCCAATTGCATGTCCCTTCCGATGTTCCAACGACTGGGTGAAACTCGGCCGTATAACTGAGATCTACGGGACTCGATTCATAGGGAGTCCCATCGATCTTCACCTGCCAGGCATAACTTTGATGGTTCCTGGGAACATCGGCAAAATGAAGAACCGCCGCTCCACTCAGAAGAACGCTCATCGGTCCGGGGACACGATTCACCGGACGATCAAAGGTGGGATAAGGATGATTAAAGGCAGAATAAAGCCCCTGATCATAGAGCTTGATCGATGAAGAGACAATTCCCGCCGTGGTGGTTCCCGCCTTCTCATAAGTCGTCCCCAATCTCCCGAACATCGAAGGAGCCGCTCCGTCACGCTGTATCCAGTATCGCCTGCCGACGGTGACCTCAAGATCAACCTTCCCTTCGCATTGAAGATCCGACGTGCCGAGTACACCATGACATTGATAGTCGGCCTTTCTCAGGGAAAGGAGCGGGTTGTCCAACCCCGCGGTATAGGATCGGACCAGACGGCTACCAAGACCCTGAACACTAAACTCGTACCGCCCACTCTTTAGGAGGCAGGTGAGGTGGTAGTCCACTTCATCACCCTGGGGGACCGGTTGTCCTCGACAATCGGACGGTTTTTGCAAATCTCCGATGGCATTGCGAGAGACCACATCGACTTCGAATTCGATCTTATCACTGGTGGAAATCACTCGGCCGAGGGTGACCGTTAATTCGGAAGGGGCGATCGTAACCGGCGATGACCCGACGGAAACCTCGTTTCCATCGGCTGTCTTGGCCATGAGGGTAAACGGGCCCGGTTGAAGGGGTCTGGTAAAAAATTTTCCTTGTCTGACAAAATTCCCGTTTCCATCCACGAGACTCATGCGACAGACAGTCGGTTCCGGAGAGGTCCCGGCGGGGATGTATCCCTTGCAATGGGCATCGTCGGCGCAAAACTCCGCTGAATCCAAATAACTCTTCACCTGATCATAATTGGGCGTATTCGGGTTCAGGTCACTCCCATCCGAATGGACAAGAAGACGTCGCTTCCCATTCGAAGACCTCTGAACATCGTCGATCGCCTGGCAGTAGAGATTGCGGTCGAACGACGGATCGTTTCGTCCCCCCGGAGGCAAAGGGACATTTTCATTCGAAAGACGATTAAATCCTGCGGAATAGATATAAAGCTTCGTCAGATCGGTTCTGCCACCTGTCACATTCCATTCGACCTTTACCAGACCAAGTCGGCTGTTCACCACCGGCTCCGCCGTGACCGTCGCCCCTAAATCGACCGTACATCCGGGCCCGGGACAGGGATCGACGGGAGCGGGAACCACTGCGTCACCGCTCGAATCGGAAGGCGGAGGGGGAGTGACCGAAATTGTGGTATCGGAAGGTGGTGGAGAAGGGGGCAAGGGAGACGGGGAAGAAGGAAGAGGAGGAGGATTTCCACTGTCGGCAGGTTCGGCCTTCTTCTCCACAATCTCAAAATTTTTCTGGATGGTCTGAGGATCCCCCGCACCGCACTGAAAGACGACGTCCCTCTTTTCACCCGACACGACTCGAGGAGTGGGAAAGGTCACTGTCTTTTCCGTCTCGTTGAAATCGACCAAGACCGGCGTCCCAGCCCCAAAGAAGACCGTACAACTCGGTTTGTAGTCGGTCTCGACAACGGAACAGGTCACCTGAGTCTCCGAAAGCTTGCAAGGTTGGTTGCTCGCAGCCTCTAAATTATTTGAGCTGTCGCAAGAGAGATGCAGGCAAGAAACCATCCCCAGAATGGCAAACAATAATATCCGTTGAATGACGGGCCTTGGCGAAGACATCAGACAAGATAAGAGCAAAGAAGGTGCCAAAGAGCCTTAAACAAGGCCTTGCAACCACCTAATATCATTTAACTATTTTATATCTTTTATTCGGCCGATCGCGGGGAATAAAAAAATGGGGTCTCAAGACATCAAAGATGGCCTTTCAGGAGAAAGGTTCGAATAAAAGGATCGAGGTCTCCATCGAGGACACGCTGGGCATCGCCGATCTCATGGCTTGTCCGGTGGTCCTTCACCATCCGATAAGGATGCAAGACATAGGATCGAATCTGCGAGCCCCAGGCGTTCTCTTTCTTCTCCCCTTCGATCTTGTCCTTCTCTTTTCTCTTTTTCTCCATCTCAAGCTCGTAGAGCCTCGCCTTGAGGACCCTCATCGCCGTGTCGCGATTTCGATGTTGTGACCGTTCATTTTGGCAGGCAACGACGATGCCGCTTGGAAGATGGGTCAGCCGAACCGCTGAATCGGTCTTGTTGACCTTCTGCCCCCCTGCCCCGCTCGATCGGAAGGTGTCGATCCGAAGATCGGCTTCATTGATTTCGATTTCTATTTCCTCTTCGATGTCGGGAAGGACGAAGACCGAGGCAAAGGAGGTATGCCTCCGTTTGTTCGAATCAAAAGGGGAAATACGGACCAGCCGATGGACACCGATCTCGGCCCTGAGATATCCGTAAGCATACGGCCCTTCAACCGTGATCGTCGTCGATTTCAGTCCGGCCTGATCTCCGGGGGTAAAATCAATCACCTCATTTTTGTACCCACGCCGATCGGCCCACATCCGGTACATCCGGAGGAGCATTTCCGCCCAATCGCACGACTCGGTCCCCCCCGCGCCGGCATTGATCGAAAGGATGGCGTTCTTGGCGTCATGCGGGCCCGAGAGCATTTGGTGAAACTCAAGATCATTCAACTCCTCCTCAAGCCGGGTGAGTCGGGCCTTCGCCTCCTCTTCCAATTCAGAATCCCCGGAGCTGTCTTGAAGGAGTTCCAGCAACGATTCCAGATCGGCTAATTCCTTTTGATTTTTTTCATCCTGGGTGAGTTCCAGCTTGAGAAGATTGATCTCACGTTGGACCTGCCCGGCCCGACGCGGATCGTTCCAGAAATCAGCAACCTGGGATTGGATCTCTAACTTTTTTAAACGAGCCTGTTTGGAAGGGAGGTCAAAGACGCCTCCGGAGCGGAGCGACCTTCGCTTTGAGATTCTCCAGATGTTCTTTGAGTTCTTTCATCGCTTCCTGCGAACCGCTACCAAACCTAATGCGACAATACAACCCCAGGCAAAAACATCTCCAAAGCGCGTGTAAAAACTTTCGACCCCTCCGAGCGGGATCTCGGAGGTCAGGACCGCCTCTTCGAAGACCGGAGCCGAGGCGATCACCTCTCCGGTCGGACTGAAAAATCCGGTCTCGCCGGTATTTGTCGCCCGAACCATCGCCCGACGATTCTCAATGGCGCGATATCGGGAAAAATCAAAATGCTGAAAGACCGCCGACGACTTTTCATACCAGGCGTCGTTGGTCAGATTGACGAGAAAATCGGCCCCCTGCTTGGTCAGCTTGCGACTGATTTCCGGAAAGAGGTCCTCATAGCAAATGGTCACGCCGAATTGATTGTCTTGGACCGGTAGTTTCATCAAACGAGGTTCCTTCCCGGGTGTAAAACTGCTGATCGAAGGGACAATCTGGGTGAGAAAAAACAGAAATCGCCCCATCGGGACATATTCCCCCATCGGCACCAGATGCGTCTTGTCGTAGCGGTCGACGATTTCTCCCCCCGGCTGAACCAAAATCGCGCTGTTGTGAAGGACGAATTCGTGATCGTCCGGGAGAGGGGGCCATTCGGCCGGAATCCGCCCCTCATAGGTCACCACCCCCATCAAGAGAGGAAGTGAAAGCGATTTGAAAAAATCAACACGAGTCAGTTGGGGCGGGATAACGGCTGGATAGGCGGCCTCCGGCCAAATCAGGAGATCGGCTTTCTGGGCCCGCCGGCTCAGGACGAGATGACGGGCGATAATTTCATTCACCTTTTCTTCGATCCATTTTTCGTCCTGAGGAACATTTCCTTGAATGAGCGCAATGCGAAGTTTCTCCCGTTGTTGAAAATTTTTCCTGACCTCTTCCAGGCGAACTTTCCCATAAAAAAGGACTGAGACACAAAGGATCAGGAACCACCCGGCTAAACTTACGGGCGCTCGTCTTTTCTTTCTCATCCAAAGAATGACTTCGGCCACGAATGAATTCGCGAGGAGGATCAGAAAAGTGATTCCATAGATCCCGGTCAGATCGAGGATCTGTAACAAAAGGAGAAAAGAGCGCTGAGTATAAGCGATGTTGGTCCAGGGGAAACCACCGAAGGGAAAAAAGTTGACGACAAAACTCTGAAAAACCGACGCCAGGGGGAATGCGATGGCGAGCGGGACCCCGCGCCGAGAGAGGGCCTGCGCGAGTGCGATGCCGGCCCCCACAAGGAGTGAGAGAAACAGCACGACGAGGAGGGTTCCCAACAGACTCCCCCAAACCGGGATCTCTCCATATCGATGCATCGCGATGAAAATCCAGTAGAGAGAGAGCCCGTGATACGCTGCACTGAAAAGAAAACCGGCTCGGAAGGCCTTGGCATTCCCTTTTTTTAAATAGAGATAAAGAGGAACCAGTCCGACCCAGGCCAAAAAACCGAGATCCGGCAATCGGTAAGGGCCGATCACCGTCGGCAAGGCAACCGCTGAGAGAATCCCTGAAAGAAGAGCGGCTAACATCAGAAATCCTGAACCTGTTCGAGAAGCTCGTTTGTTTTTTTCCACATCCGCTTTTGATCTCGCGGCTTTTTATCCCGATATCCCAAGAGATGGAGAATCCCGTGGATCGCGAGAATTTTCAGCTCGGTTAAAAAGGGGTGCCCCTGTTCCCTCGCCTGTCTCTTGGCGGACTCGGTTGAGATCAAGATATCCCCCAAAATCTCTCCCTCATAACCGAACGCCATCACGTCGGTCGGATAATCATGCCTCAGATATTTTCGATTGTATTTCCGAATTTCCCGATCCGAGACGAGCAAAAAATGGAGCTCACTTTGACTCAGGCCTAAGACGGCGGATATTTGTTGAAGGGCCTTTTGAAGTCTCGTGGAGGGAATCCTCACGGAGCAGTTTTGGTTGATGATATTTATCAAGATGGGCTTCAGGCGGCTCTTGGTTGAGCGAGAGTTCCGTGGCATCGGGGGGATACTCAATCCTTTGATGATAGATCCCCACCAGGATGCGAACAAAGCTTTTTGCGATCGTGTGGAGATCTTTGAGGGTTAGTTCGCACTCGTCCAACTGCCCGTCAATGAAATTCTTGTTGATCATATTGCGCACCACCTCTTCGAGCCGCGAGGACGACCGGTCTTTCAAGGCCCGAGTCGCCGCCTCGGCGGTATCCGCGAGAAGGATGATCCCCGCCTCCCGGGTCTGGGGTTTCGGCCCGGGGTAGCGATAATCGTTCTCCGAAACGGCCCCGAGGCCCCGGTCCCCGGCCTCTTTGGCCTTATTGTAAAAATAACCGATCAGCTTCGTCCCCTGATGCTGAGGGATAATATCGATAATCTTCTGAGGAAGTTTGTATTCCTTCGCAACTTCGATTCCGTCTTTCACATGGGAGGCGATGATGAGGGCGCTCATGGAGGGACTCAACGGGGCATGGCGGTCCTCCCCTCCCCCCTGATTCTCGATAAAGTAGGGGGCCTTCTTCATCTTGCCAATGTCGTGAAAATAAGAGGCGACCCGCGCAAAGAGAGAATCCGCACCGATCGCCTCCGCGGCCGCTTCTGCCAAGGTCCCCACCATATGGCTGTGATGATAAGTGCCCGGGGCCCTGACGATCATCTCCCGCAAAATGGGATGATTGAGACTCCCATACTCCAAGAGTTTGATCGGTGTGAGATAGTTAAAAAGCGATTCGACCACCGGCATCAAGATCAGGACAACGATCGAGGACAAAACGCCCCCAAAAAAAGCGATCAAGAGCCGAAGTCCGGAGTCCTGAACGCTCAACACCCCGGTGACCGAGGTGATGCTGATCATATCCAGAGACAAGAGGGTCAAGGCATTGACGATTCCCAATTGCAGGCCGACCTTGAGGATTTGACCCCGTGTCCGGACATTCACCATGAGGGGAATCGAGAGGGTCGATTCGATGAGGAAGTACAGGGTTGGATGAAGACTTCCTTGGAGGAGAAGCCCCGCCAACGCGGCATGGACCGGGATAAAAAGGATCGCCACCGGAAGGGGAAAAAGGAGACGGACCATCATCGTTCCCGCGGCGATCGGAAGAAGCCCATAAAAAGAAGAAAGGGGGATATCGATCGGCAAGAAGCCTCGCACCGCGTCGCTCACGAAGAGAAAAGCCCTTTGGAGACCGATCATGACAAGCAACAATGATCCCAGAAAAAGCAGATCCTTGAGGGCGATCTTGGTTTTTCGGGAATTTTTAAAAAGGCCGAAGGAAAGAATTCCCAAAAAAAGTCCCACAAAAAGAAAAGAGCCTATGAGGCGGGCCCTCCCGAAGGTGCGTGTCTTTTCCCTGCGGATTCCCTCGATGATCTTGAGATGACGCGGCTGAAAAGGGTCTCCGCTCCGGATGATCGACTCCCCCGCCTGCACCTTGATGATGACCGGTTTGACATCCGCGAGGGCCCTTTCCTTTTGAAGTTCCGTTTCCGCCTCCTCCAAGGCCTCTTTTTGAAGGGCCTCCGTCGCCTCGGTATCCGCAATTTCGTAGTCTTTGTCGGCCCGGATGTCTTGGGGGGCGATCTTTCCGACTTCAACCTTGTCCGGAATTCCTCCCCACGTAATGTTCATCACCAGGGCCACAAGAAAGGCGAATCCTAAGATCCCCCCCACCCAGGCCGCCGATCGCCATCGCCATTGTGGAAAACGAAGTTTCATTTCACCCTCTCGTAAGCTCGAACGATTCGGGTCACCAATGGATGCCGCACCACATCTCCATCCGAAAAATATTGAAAAGCAATCCCCTCCACCCCCTTCAAAATTTTCTCCGCTTCAATCAGACCTGACCCTTTTCCCGAGGGAAGATCGATCTGCGTCACGTCACCCGTCACCACCGCCTTGGAATCAAACCCTAACCGGGTCAAAAACATCTTCATCTGTTCGGAGGTGCAATTTTGGGCCTCGTCCAGAATCACGAAGGAGCCGTTGAGCGTCCTCCCCCGCATAAACGCCAACGGGGCGATCTCAATGACGCCGCTCTCCGTCAGGTTCACGATCTTCTCATAATCCATCATGTCATAGAGGGCATCGTAAAGGGGACGGAGATACGGACTCACCTTTTCGTACATATCCCCGGGGAGAAAACCCAACTTCTCCCCCGCCTCGACCGCCGGACGGGAAAGAATGATCCGAGAGACCTGCTTCTTCAAAAGGGCCGTGATCGCCATCGCCACGGCAAGATAGGTCTTTCCCGTTCCGGCGGGACCAATGCCAAAGACCATATCATGCCTTTGAATCGCATCCATGTAGGACTTTTGATGGGGGCCTTTCGGGACAATCAGTTTGCTGCGACCCGGAATAAAAAGGGTATCTTCCCACAGTTCCTGAAGGTTGGTGTCTTGATTCGAAGAAAAGAGACGAATGACCTGCTCAAGATCCGACCCGTAAAAAGGGTAACCTTTCTTGAGCATCGCATAGAGGGCCCGCAGGATTTTTTCAACGAGATGGGTCTGGGCCTCGATGCCCCGGATCGTCACGTCGGTCCCGCGGGCATCGATCTGTACTTTCAACCTTTTCTCAAGAGAACGGAGATGTTCGTCTTGGACGCCGAAAAGGTCTCGGGCCAAATGATTGTCGTCAAACTGAAGGTGCGTTTCCTGGATCTTCGCCTTTTCCTCGAATGACGCCCTGGTCTTCGACATTATTTGGCCTTCTCCTTTCCCGCCGTGCCTCCCGGCGCCGGTTCCCCCTGGATCTGGACGCGGAATTCCCGACGTCTTCCCGCGGTCTCGTAATCGATCAGAAAAATCTCCTGCCACGGTTCGATCGACATCTTCCCCTTTTCAACCGTCATGACGAGCGATCGCGGCAGGAGACATCGAAGGACCCCGCTGGCACGAAGCGGTTCCAATCCATTTTTTAGCTCCTCAATCTTCGCCTCTTTTTCCATCGCCACCACGGCCGCCCCCGGGTCGGGAACGACGATCGTGACGTTGCCGTCCTGCATCTTGGTCTCCCGAACGACCCCTCGGATCTCATGAACCACATTGAGAACATCCAACCCTTTTGTGGTATCGACGTAAAAGTTCTTCATCATAAAAAAACCCCGTACCGGCCTTCGATACAGGGTTCAGCAAAAAATTACGCCTCTTCAAGAGATCCTGTCAAGGAGAGAGAAATGATGATTGTCTTGAACCCATCATTGTGAGTAATGGGAGGTATGTCCGCCGATCAGGTCGTTCTCGATCTCGAGACCCAAAGGGCCTTCAGCGAAGTGGGGGAGAAAAAATTTGCAGACCTCGGCGTCTCTCTGGTCGGGGTCTATTTTTACGCAACCGACCGCTATGAGACCTTTGAGGAGGCCGAGATCCCCCTGCTTGAGGAAAAACTCTCCCGGTCGGGGCGCATCATCGGATTCAATATCAAACGCTTCGACTTTCCGGTCCTCCAACCCTACTTCAAACGTCTCGATCTCGCAAAACTAAGCTCCTTCGACCTCCTCGAAGAGTTGGAAAAAACCCTCGGCCATCGAGTCAGTCTCCAGAGCGTCTCAATGGCGACCCTCAACGTCGGTAAGGGGGGTTCGGGTCTCGACGCCATCCATTACTACCGAGCGGGGGAAATGGATAAATTAAAGAAATACTGCCTTGAAGATGTTCGATTGACCAAGGAGATCTATGAGTACGGAAAGAAGCTCGGCTGCGTTTACTACCAATCGAAGGACAAAACGACCCGACTCTCGGTCAAGGTCGACTGGAAGGACCCGGAACCACCCGCCAACCTTAGCCTGTTCTAGTATCGTTCTTTACAATTTGAATGAAAATTCCTATAGGGACCTCGAAATGCCGGCCTATCAAAGAAAAGATCGTTACTACCACAAGGCGAAGGAGGATGGGTTTCGCTCCCGGGCGGCCTTCAAGCTCGTCCAGATCGATCAAAAGTTTCGCGTCCTGAGGGAGGGGATGACGGTCGTTGACCTCGGATCCGCCCCCGGAAGCTGGGTCCAAGTCGCCTCCCGCGCCGTCGGCACCCAAGGCCGCGTGATCGGGATCGACTTCGAACCTGTAGATTCATTTTCGGAGAAAAATGTCTCTTTCATTCAAGGAGACATTCGAGAAGAACGGACCCGCCAGCGACTGCTTTTGGAGCTGGGCTCCAAGGTCGATCTCGTTCTGTCCGATCTCTCCCCTCACCTCTCCGGGATTAAATTCCAAGACCACTATAATTCGTATGAATTGGCCGAACAGGCGTTGCAATTCTGCCGCTTGGTCTTAAAAGAAACCGGATCATTTCTCGTAAAAATTTTCCCTGGCGAAGAATTGGAACTCTTCAAAAATAATCTCAAATCTTCCTTCGAACATCTCAAAACCTTCATCCCCGAAGCCACCCGCAAGACCTC
>OBEQ010819920.1_pt1 | contig 13658 bp, 12 predicted proteins | sample 1670901 | NCBI WGS metagenome assembly OBEQ01 (sample SAMEA104232315, study PRJEB22302) | groundwater metagenome | biome: forest; feature: aquifer; material: groundwater | place: USA | collected 2011-08-07 | depth 5.4 m
CTCAATTCTCGCTTTGTAGTATTCGTCCTTGTACCGCTCAAATATTTGCTTTTTTGTTTCCATATTCATATGGAAACTACGGTAACCTATTTATGGCCTATCCGTCACAATTACGGTAACCTTTTCAATGGCCTATAACGCACCGCTTTTTCTTTTGTCCGTTTTCCTTTATACTATATACTGCCTACTACCCACTACAAACTACAAACTAAATACTTTCCAAAAATATGTTGGACATAAAATTCATTCGCGAAAATAAAGAAATCGTGGAACTCGGCGCTAAGAAAAAGCATGTCGCCGTGGACATTGAGGCGTTGATTAAACTTGACGACCGTCGGCGCGAGCTTATGACTTCCGCGGAGAAAAAGCGCGCCGAGCAAAATTCTTTCAACGCCAAAATTACTCAAGCGAAAAGCGATCTTGAACGACAGGCTTTCATAGCCGAAATGAAAATACTGAAAGACGCTTTGCAAAAGGAAGAAGATGAATTGAAAACGGTGATGAAGGATTGGCAAACGCTGATGCTTTCTGTGCCGAATATGCCCGACATGTCTGTGCCGGAAGGTAAAGATGAATCGGAAAATCAGGAAGTTTTCGTTTGGGGACAAAAGCCGGAATTTTCTTTTCCCGTAAGAGACCATGTGGAGATTATGACCGCGCTTAAGATGGCGGATTTTGAGCGAGGTGTAAAGACTCATGGTTTTCGCGGATATTTTCTGAAAGGCGACGGAGCCGACCTTTCTTGGGCTTTGTGGAATTACGCTCGGGAATTTTTCGGCAGGAAAAATTTCACTTCGTTTATCGCGCCGTCGGTTATAAAAAAAGAATTTTTTTATGCCACGGGACATTTGCCGAAAGAAGCGGAAGATTTGTACCGCACGCAAGACGAAGATTATCTTTCAGGCACGGCTGAAGTGGCAATGATGGCGTATCATGGAGGCGAGGTGCTGAAAGAAGAGGAACTTCCCAAAAGATATTTGGCTTTCTCGCCGTGTTTTAGACGAGAGGCTGGCAGTTACAGCAAAGACACAAAAGGATTGGTTCGCGTGCACGAATTTTTCAAGTTGGAGCAACTTATTCTCGCGAGCGCCGACCACGCCGAATCGGTCAAGCTTCACGAGGAAATAAACCGAAATTTTGAGCAGTTTTTAGAGTCGCTCAATTTGCCTTATCGGAGGCTCCTGATTTGCGGTGGCGACCTATCTTCCAGCAAAGTAAAACAATATGACACCGAAGTGTGGATACCATCGCAAAAATCCTACAGAGAGCTTTCAAGCGCGTCCTACTACCACGATTTCCAGACTCGTCGTTTCAATATTCGTTACGATTCAAAGGGTAAAAAGTTTTATGTTTACTCGTTGAATTGCACGGCAGTAGCCACTCCTCGCATTTTAGTGGCGCTTGTTGAAAACAGTCAACAAGCCGATGGCTCGGTAAAAATACCGGAAGTCCTTCAAAAATATTTTGGCAAATCAATTATAAAGTGAACAAGAGATGGGTTCTAAAACCTACAAATCCGAAAAACTGAAAAAAATGCGACGCAGAGTGGCGACTGTTCGTTCGGTTTTCTTTTTATCGTGCGGTTTTGGCATCTGGCTTTTTGTGTTTTGGCTTTTTGGTTTGCCTTCTTTGACTATTCACAACCTTGAAATTGTCGGCAATGTTTCTTTATCGGTGAGGGACATCGCCACCGCTACAAACAAGTTTTTAACGGGGCGGTATTTTTTCACTGTGCCAAAAGAGAGCATTTTTTTCTACCCAAAATCGGCAATTGCCAAAAGCATTGCAGAGTCTTTCCCAGAAATAAAACGGGCGGAAATTGGCATTAAAAATTTTAACACTCTTGGAATTTCAGTTGCGGAACGGACGCCATCCGCTTTGTGGTGCGTCAAGAATGAAAATTTGGCGGGCGAGAAAATTGCCGATTGTTACAAACTAGACGACAGCAGTTTTATTTTTAGTCGCGCCACAACTAAAGACAGCGCGGAGGTTGGATTTGTGAAATTTTTCGCTTCGTCAACCGGGGCAAGTCCAATCGGCCAAACTTATCTATCATCCGCTTTTTTTAGGTCGCTCATGGATTTTGCCAAAAACTTTTCCGCGCTTGGATTTAGCGTGGTGGCGTTTCGTGAACGGTCCGAAAGAGAACAGGGAGATTTTGAAGCGGTGCTTGAAGGCGGGGTTCGGTTGATTTTTAGCCGTGATTCAAATCTCACTTCCATTTTTGCCAATGTTGAATCTATCATTTCCGATTCGGGTTTGGGCAAAGACGGTTTTGCCAAACTAGACTACCTTGATTTGCGTTTCGGCAACAAAATTTTTTATAAGATGAAGAAGTGATTCCAAACTTTTTCAGATTGACTTTTTCCGCCTCTCGTCTATACTCTCAAGCAAGTGAAATTCAATTCCTTCAACTTTTACTTTTTTAGCTTTGAGACCGCAACTTTCAGGGTTGATTTCTGATATTGTTAATTAAAAGAAACCTTAACGATACTAGAAACGAGCCCTCAAAGGGGCTCGTTTTGTTTACCGCTCTTCGTGTGAGGAATCGGATGAAAACAGAAAAGTTCATTTACGACAAACCGCCGTTATGCCTATTACAACGCAACTTCTTGTTGGTCCGAAATCCAAAACGAAACGAATTGTCAGAGCGACAACTACACGAGCCTTTAATCAAGGCAAGTCAGCATTTGCCGAGGGTCTTGCAATGGGTTCTTGTCCATACAGCACTTTGACGCAAGCAGGGCTTCAGTCGGCATGGGCCACGGGTTTTAAGTTGGCTTTGCATGCCAGCAAAAAAATTAAGTGATATGTGGGGGTGGCGTAGAAAGATTTTTGCAACTGGTTCTTTTATGAGCCGGTTTTTTTATTTAATTTTATAAGATTGTTGTAAGGCAATAATTTCTTTCTGTTATCTATGGAATGGTTCGGCCGAAGGGTAGAATAAATAAATGCGGTTATTGATTTCCTATTGATTTCCTTCCCTTTTGCCAATTTTTGCGATAGTATTAACATGACACCAATCCACCTGCCCGCCAAAGCCTCCGCTTCAGGCGACCCGTCCGACACGCAAGCGTAGTCGTTTGCTAGCGAGTGGTAGGCGGACTAATGAAAACGAATACCGCGAATGACACGAATAAATTCGCGCATTGGCATAGCGTTTATGAAGCAATCTCAACTTTTTACAAAAACTAGAAAGGAAGCTCCGAAAGACGAAGTGGCGAAGAATGCCAAGCTTTTAATCAGCGCCGGTTATATTCACAAAGAAATGGCCGGAGTTTACTCGCTTCTGCCTCTTGGATTGCGCGTCATAAATAAAATTGCGGAAATTATACGGGAGGAAATAAACGCCATCGGCGGAGTTGAACTCTTTTTGACTTCACTCCAAGAAAAAGCTGTTTGGGAAAAAAGTGGGCGGTGGGACGACAAGGTTGTTGATAATTGGTTTAAGACCGAACTTAAAAATGGCAGTGAAGTCGGTTTGGGCTTTACGCACGAAGAACCTCTCTCGGCGCTTATGCTAGAGCACATTAAATCCTTCCGCGACTTGCCCGTTTTTGTTTACCAAATCCAAACAAAATTCCGAAATGAAGCCCGCGCCAAAAGCGGTATCATGCGCGCTCGAGAATTTATGATGAAAGATTTGTATTCGTTTTCTCGCACCGAAGCGGAACACACGGCCTTTTATGAAAAGGTGAAAATGGCCTATAAAAAAATCTTTCAGCGCGTTGGTTTGGGCGATACGACCTATATCACCTTCGCTTCGGGAGGCAGTTTTTCCAAATACTCGCATGAATTTCAAACTGTAACAGATGCTGGCGAAGACACTATTTTCGTTGATGAGAAAAAAGCTATTGCTGTGAATAAGGAAGTGCTTAACGACGAGGTGCTGTCAGAGCTTGGGCTAAAAAAGTCCGATTTAGTGGAACGAAAATCTGTAGAGGTTGGCAATATTTTTTCACAAGGCGCGCGGTTTTCGGAACCGCTGGGACTTTCGTATAAAGACGAGAAAGGCGAGGAAAATCCTGTTATTATGGGGGCTTACGGCATCGGCCTCGGCAGGCTCATGGGCGTCATTGCCGAGCGCTTTAGCGATGAGAAGGGTCTTGCGTGGCCAAAAGAAGTTGCGCCATTTCAGATTCACTTAGTATCTCTGGCGATGGAAGAAGGGGAAACAAAAAAAACGGCCGACGCTCTTTACAAAAAATTTATGGACAAGGGAGTTGAAGTTCTCTATGATGACAGGGCTTTGCGAGCCGGCGAAAAATTTGTCGACTCCGACCTTTTAGGAATTCCTTTGAGGGTTCTCGTTAGCGACAAAACTGTCGCTTCGGGAAAATTTGAAGTAAAAATTCGTAGCGGGGAGGTGGCGGAGATGATGACGGAGGAGGAGTTGTTTAAAGAAGTAGTTTAGTAAGTAGTAGGTAGTATGGTAGAGGGAAAAACCTGTACCATATTGTCTTTTTCTTTACTACCCACTACCATACTACCTACTACTATACTATTTCCCATGCTTAAAAAACATATCGCAAAAATTTATAATCTGCTTTCAAACGACATCGGCATTGACCTCGGCACGGCTAACACTTTGGTTTACATGCGCGGGCAAGGCATTGTTATCAACGAGCCGTCAGTTGTCGCAGTTAACAACAAAACGGGGCAAGTGGTGGCAGTCGGCATTCAAGCGAAGGCAATGCTTGGTAGAACTCCGGGACACATCACCGCCGTCAGACCCCTTGTTGGCGGTGTCATTTCTGATTTTGAAGTGACGGAAGAAATGATTGCCTATTTGATAAAAAAAGCCGAAGGCAATTCGCGAAAACTTTTGGGGCCAAGAGTTGTGGTTGGAGTGCCGTCGGGCATTACCAATGTGGAAACCAGAGCGGTTAGGGACGCCACAAAAAATAACGGCGCTAGGGAAGTTCATATTGTGGAAGAACCGATGGCTGCGGCCATCGGTATTCGTCTGCCAGTGCATGAGCCGGTTGGCAATATGATTATGGATATTGGCGGAGGCACTTCGGATATTGCCGTAATTTCTTTGGGCGGTATTGTGCGTTCAAAGAGTTTGAAAATAGCTGGCGACCGATTGAACAGCGACATCATCGCCTACATTAGAGGCGAGTTCAAAATTTTAATCGGCGAGAAAACCGCCGAGAATATAAAAATTGCCATCGGTTCGGTGATTCCGGGTCTCGCTCCGATGGAGGCTTCCATTCGCGGACGCGATTTGATTACTGGTCTGCCACGCGAAGTTATCATTACCGATTCCGACATTCGCGAAGCCATTGGACAATCAATTGATAATTTAGTTGAAGCCGTGAAGGAAGTGCTTGAAACCACACCGCCGGAAATTGTCGCTGATATTATGCACAGGGGAATGCACCTTGTCGGAGGAGGGGCCTTAATTAAAGGTTTGAGCGAGTTGTTGACCGATTCGGTAAAAGTGCCGGTTCATGTGGCCGATGACCCGCTGACTGCGGTGGCGCGTGGCGCTGGTATTATTTTGGAGGATTTGGAACACTACAGCGAAGTTTTGATTAAGAACGAAGATGAATTACCTCCTAAAAAATAGTCGCCGTGGGAGCGGAGTTTGGAAAAAAGCGAGGGTGATAATCGCTATTCTTGTCGCTCTGGGATTTTTTTATTTATTCCTGCCGAAATTCGCCAATCAAAGCATTTTCAATTTAGCCCGGCCGATTTGGAATGCGGAGCAATACTTTTTGGAAAAATTTTCTGCTTTGAGCGCGCTATTTTTGGACAAAGCCGGACTTTTAGCTGAAAATGAAAAATTGAAAATGGAGCTTGAAAACGCTAATACAGCTTTGCTTGACAGGGGAGCTATCAAAGCGGAAAATGCCGAGCTGAAAAATTTTTTTGGCAGAGGCGAAACAGATAAAAGAACACTTGCTCGGGTTTTGGCCAAACCAAACGCTTCCGTTTACGATACCCTTCTGCTTGATGTTGGAGAAAACAAGGGCGTGAAAGTTGGCGATAAAATTTTGGTCAATAATTTTATTGTGGGGGATATTCGCGAGGTTTATGGCAACTATTCAAAAGCTATGCTTCTTTCCACGGCGGGTGAAAAAATTATGGTAACAATCGGCAATACGCATATTGAAACTGAAGCCGAAGGGCGCGGAGGGGGCAATTTTATTGCTAAATTACTGAAAGAAATTACAGTTCAAAAAGGCGATTTGGTAAGCCTTCCTTCACAGTCTATGAAGTTTTTTGGTGTGGTGGGGGATGTGGAACTTACGGAAACGAGTTCTTTTCAATTCGTTTCGTTTAGTTTGCCGGTCAATATTTATACGCTTCTGTGGGTAGAAATTGCCACAGTAGAGAATAGATGATAGTTAATAGAAAATAGTTAATAGATAATTAAAGACGCTCTTAATAATTTTCTATTTGCTATTATCTATAAAATGAAAATATGAAAACGAGAATTATTAGCGACATTTTTCTTTCCATTTCAATTTTTGTACTGCCTTCGTGGTTTTTGCTCTTGGTTTCCATAGCGTGTCTGTTTATCTTTGAAAATTTTTACGAGATTTTATTTTTGGGCGTAATTCTTGACAGTCTTTTCGGATTGCCAGAGCGATTCTTCCCGATTCCCGCCGTTTACACTTTTTTGGCGGTCCTGCTTTTTGTGTTGGTGAATTTTCTTAAAAAACATCTGAGGTTTTATGGTCGTTAAACTTTTCAAAAAAAATTTAAGGCAAAAAAATTGGGGCAGGGAAATTGACCCCGATGAAATTTTTATTGATTCTAAAAATTTGCCCGAGTACGACCAGAGTCAGTTTGAAGGACGGCTTGAAAAACCCTTGTCTAAAGCCACTATTATCTCCTGTGGCGTATTGTTTGTTTTGATTATTTTGGTTTTCGTCGGGAAAATCGCTGTGCTTGAAATTAAGCAGGGCGGGGATTTCGCCGAAAAAAGTTCCGCCAACAGTTTGAGGCAAACTTCAATTTTTGCGGAACGAGGCATGATTTACGACAGAAACAAAACTCTTTTGGTTTCAAATAAATACAACAGCGTTGACACGGAATTTCCACGACGGGTTTACGCGCCTGTAAAAGGATTGGCGCCTATTGTCGGCTATCTTCGTTACCCGGCCAAAGACAGTCATGGTTTTTATTATCAAAGTTATTACGAGGGAATGGACGGAGCTGAAAAAATTTACAATGACGAATTGGTCGGCAAAAACGGTTTGAAAATAGTGGAGACAAACGCCCTTGGTTCTGTCATAAGCGAGAGTACGCTTCAGTCGCCACAGGACGGCGCGAGCTTGACGCTTTCAATTGATTCCAGAATTCAGGAAAAACTTTACAATTCCATTTCCGCTACAGCGAAAGATGTCGGCTTTTCCGGTGGCGCGGGAGTTTTGATGGACATTCATACTGGAGAAATTTTAGCTTTGGCAAGTTACCCCGAATACGATTCCAATATCATGTCCGACAAGACGAATCAGCTTGCCATCAAAGCCTTTCTATCAAGCGCCGACAATCCATTTCTTAACCGCGTTACCGACGGTCTTTACACGCCGGGTTCAATCGTCAAACCTTTCATCGCGCTTGCCGCGCTCAAAGAAAGGGTGATTGACCCTAAAACGAAAATTTTAAGCACCGGTTCAATTTCCATTCCAAATCCTTTTGACCCAAAAAAGCAAAGCGTTTTCAAAGACTGGCGGGCGCAAGGCCTTGTTGACATGCGAGAGGCGCTTGCGGTTTCGTCCGATGTTTATTTTTACGAAATTGGCGGAGGCTTTGAAGACCAGCGGGGTTTGGGCATTGGCAACATTGAAAAATACATGCGACTTTTTGGTTTCGGCCAGGATGTGCCGGACAATCCGCTTCTTGACATGGAAGGCACAATTCCAAGTCCCGCGTGGAAAGCGGAAAATTTCAAGGGCGACCAGTGGCGAATCGGCGACACTTACAACACTTCAATCGGTCAGTATGGTTTTCAAGTAACGCCTCTTCAAATGGCGCGGGGGATTTCTTCCATCGCGAATGACGGTTTGCTTTTGAATCCGACTCTAATTAAAAGCTCTGCATCTGAAACAATTAAAAATTTTCAAAGCTTGCCGTTTTCCGCGGACGAAATGACTGTGGTGAAAGAGGGCATGAGACAAGCGGCGCTTTCCGGCACGGCGAAGGGCTTGAACATTCCAGAGGTTGCTATCGCCGCCAAAACAGGCACCGCCGAGCTCGGTGTTTCAAAAAAATTCGTCAACTCTTGGGTTGTCGGTTTTTTCCCTTACGAAAAACCGCGTTACGCTTTCGTGGTTCTTATGGAAAAAGGGCCGTACGAAAATACCATCGGCGGACTTTTCGTGATGCGCAAATTGTTTGAATGGATGGGGGTGAACGCGCCGGAATATCTTAAATAGGAACTACACAGTCGGCGCATTTCTCTCTGGCTTCGCTCGTTTGCTCCTTACAGGAGCTGTACACTCTTCCCCCGCATTGCGGGGTCAGAGTCTTGCGAAATGATAACATCATTTCTCACCCGCAATGTAATAGAATGCATTTTGGTAGGAGGCTCCCCCGCAATGCGGGGCTAAACTGCATCCGACTGTGTAGTTCCTATGAAAGTTCAAAACTATTATCAAAATAAAAACCCACCAGTTAAACTGGCGGGGCAAGTGAAGGACAACTCGTTGCATCATTTTCTTCGGCGCTTATTTTTTTGAGTTTTCGGAATTGTCCAATTGTATTCAAGTCTCTGGTTTTCCCTCCAGACATCTCTTACAATTTGAACCATCTCTTTGGCGTGTTCCTTTGCCTGTTGTTCGGTCAAATTGATTGGTGGGCGTTGGAATCCTTCAACGATGAGTTTCCTTATCCGTCTCCAAAGCGGGCGTTGTGAGGATTCAGTTTCTATTTCAGTGTCGCAACCGCAAGATTTCTTGGTGAGGTTCATTTTCCAGTTCTCCTGTATATTTTAGAATTACTATACTTGCAGAGTTGATTTGCAAGCTTCCAGTAAGGATAACCTAAAAATTATACAATAAGTTACTGACTAAAGGTTGAAAGGTATCGTCAACTAAAACAGTTTTGTTTGCGAGGGTTTTTCGGATTTTTTAGGGGCGATTGTAGCTACGGGGGAAAGCGCGGGAGGTTCTCCAGAAACAACTGTGAGTAGTTTTTTGAAATCCAGCCGAAGGTCTTCCATGACGGCGGTCGCCCGAAGAGCGGCCGCTGGATGGAAAAGAGGGAAGATGGTTTTTCCTTCGGTTTCAAAGACTTTTCCGTGGTCGCGGGTTATTTTAGCGAACGGCAGAAAATAATTCATGGAAAATCGGCCGAGCGTTGCGATAATTTTCGGATTGATGATTTCAATTTGGCGCGCAAGGTACGGTTTGTACTTTTCAATTTCTTCGGGCAATGGGTCGCGGTTGTCGGGGGGCCTCCTCTTTACGATGTTGGTGATGTAAACATCATTTCGTTTCCAACCGACGCTCGCGATGCACTCGTCAAGCAGTTTGCCCGACCTTCCCACGAATGGCCGTTTTTGCAAATCTTCATTAAAGCCGGGCGCCTCGCCGATAAACATTACGGCGCAATTGATGTCGCCTTCGCCAAATACAAGATTGGCGATTTTTTGGAGGGGCAAGTCCGCAGTTTCAAGTTCCTTTTTTAGCGCTTCAAGTTGTTTTTGTTTTTCCACTTCTATATTCTAACTTTTATGAGATAAACATGCGAGCATACGAAGTAACGAATGGGTTACGAATGGCTACGAATAAATACCCAGCCCCCGAGCTTCGCTCGGGGGCTGGGTTGTTTCTTGTCTACTCTTCTACCAACTATCTACTACCTACTAGCTCGCCCTCACCTTCAACTTCGTCTGCCTCCCTTTATCCACCTTCGGCAATTTTATTATGAGGAGGCCGTGTTTTTCGGAAGCTTCGGCGGTTTCCACTTCAATTTCTTGAGGCAAAAGAATGGTGCGCGAGAACGAACCCCAGTAAAGCTCTTTGGTAAAATAATCGCCGTCAACGGCCTCGCGAGTTTCTTCGCGACTGCCTTTAATCGTTACCATGTCTCTTGTGATAGCAATGTCTAAGTCCTCGGGCTTCACGCCAGCAACCATGGTTTTGATGACGATTGAGTCGGCGTTTTGATAAACATCAACGGTCAGCTGTCCTTCTTCGTTGTCGTCCGTCCAAGCATCTTTGCTCCCTTTTTTATCTTTCCCTACTGTCAGATTTATTTTTTCATTATCTTCCATTTCGTCCGACAAACCGCCACCGGTAAGCCTTTCAAAAAATGACCTTTTTCTTTTTTCTTTCATTGGATTTAGATAGGTTCTAATAAATTATAATTCCTTGAGTCGTTTAACTTTTTCCAACCCGGCGATAAGCAGGAGAATGGCAACCCACACAAAACAAAAAATGATGAGAATTTCTGTTCCAGCGCTCTTCATTATATATAAATTGAAAACAGTGTGCAATAGGATAGCAAGAGCTATGCCGAAAATTAGGTACACTTTTTTGGCAATGAAGCCTTTCCAAAACGATAAACCGATAAAAAGGCCTATACTGCCTGATGATAAGACATGCAGGAGCGTGGCGCCGATGAACCGCAGGTTTCCGGTAACGAAGCTCGGCACGAAGCCCGTACTCGTAATTGACGAGATGAGAAAAAAAGTATTTTCCATGGCGGCAAAGCCGAGGGCGGCGGGGATGAGATAAATTACAGCGTCAATCGGTTCGTCGTAGGCTTTGCTTTCCAAAGCGGAGATGTAAGCGACTGCCAGCTTAAAAATCTCTTCGGTGACCACCAAAAGAAATACCAAAAGCATCGGAACGAGCGCGTACTGTTTCTGAATAAATTGCTCCAACGGCAAAATGAGTGGCACGGCAATCATGCCTAGAATAAAAGTGCGAATAATCACGCTCCGCGGTTCCGGATGCAGGCGGTCTTCTTGAAGCCAAAACCAAAGCCAAAGCAAGGCTGGCAAGACGCCACCTGAGAGAGCGAAGAAAATTGTTTGGGGAGTAAGCATGTTTAAATAATTTTCAATTTTCAATTATCAATTTTCAATAAAATCCAAATTTGAAAATTGTTTAATTAAAAAATTGATTGAAAATTGGCCATTGAAAATTGATAATTTAGGCCGATGGCCATTCCGCAACCATCAGCAAACTTTTTTCCTCGGAAGCCATCGTCTGCCAAATTTCTTCCGTAATGAACGGCATGAATGGATGGAGCAGTTTAAGTGAAGTGGAAAGAATCTGGAGGAGTAACCACTTGGTTCTGAGTTTAGCGGTTTCATCTCCACCCTGAAGCGTCGGCTTTGCCTGTTCAATAATAATATCAGCAAACTGATGCCAAACGAAGTGGTAGATTTTTTCCGCCGAAAGATAAAAACGGAAATTTTCCATATCATTTGTCACATCAGCCGTGAGTTTGTTAAGCTCGGCCAGAGCTTTTTCATCAGTTTCGGTTAGTTTCGGCTTATCGGAAAGTAAAACGCCGTCCGTCGCTTCCAAAACAAACCGCGTGGCGTTCCAGATTTTGTTGGCGAAATGTTTGTAAGCTTTTATTTTGTCGGCAGATAATGAGAGAGATGTGCCCGGCGTGTTGCCTACCACAAGCCCCATTCTAAAAGCGTCTGTGCCAAATTGCGCTGTTAAATCAAGCGGATTTATAACATTGCCCTTGCTCTTGCTCATTTTTTGACCTTTGGCGTCCAAAACCAATCCGTGCAAATACACAAACTTAAACGGAACTCCGCCCGTGATGTAAAGTCCGAGCATGATCATTCGCGCCACCCAAAAGAAAATTATTTCTCCAGCCGTTTCCATGACATCTGTGGGGTAAAAGTCTTTGAAGTCTTGGCTGTCGGGAAAGCCAAGTACGGCGAAAGGCCACTGGCCGGACGAAAACCATGTGTCAAAAGTGTCCGAATCTTTCCGCAGGGCATTTCCGCACTTCGGGCATTTTGTGACGGCATCATCAATGTCAACCACGCCTTCTCCGCAAGCGTCGCAGATTTTTGCCGGAATTGGAATGCCCCAAACTATTTGTCGCGAGATATTCCAGTCGTTAATATTTTGGAGCCAGTGCGTTACTATTTTTTGGTAATGTTCCGGAATAAATTTTATTTCTCCGTCCTCAATTTTTTGAAGCGCGCGGTCGGCTAGAGATTTCATTTTGATAAACCATTGTTCTTTGATTTGAGGCTCAATGATTGTGCCACATTTATAGCAGGTGCGGACAACATGTTTGTATTTATCGTCAATTTTTTCCAGCAAACCTTTTGATTTAAGTTTTTCAACAATGAGAGCGCGCGCTTTGCTGATGTGCTGGCCGGCAAATTCGCCGGCAATGGGCAAAAGTTTTCCGCCTTCGTCAATAATTTGTTCTTTCGGAAGGTTGTGCCGTTCGGCGATGGCAAAGTCTACAACATCATGCCACGGAGTGATGGTCATCACGCCCGTGCCGAATGACATGTCAATGGCTTCATCTTTGATAATGGTGGCAGTGATCGCGCCATTTATCCATTCCAATTGAATTTTCTGGCCGTGCTCGTATTTTAGATAGCGTGAATCTTTCGGGTGCATCACCACGAACTTGTCGCCGAATTTTGTTTCAGGTCTTGAAGTGGCAATGGTGAACGGGCCGTATTTCAGATAGTATAGGAAATCAATCCGTTCCTCGTCTTTAATTTCAAGGTCGGAAAACGAGGTGCGGTGTTTTGGACACCAGCTTATGATTCGTTTGCCCCGATAAAGCAGTTTGTCGTCCGAAAGTTTTTTGAATGTGTTGTGGACGGTTTTGACAATGTCGGGGTCAAGGGTGAACTTTTCTCGCGACCAATCGCAGGACGCGCCCAAGCTTTTGATTTGAGCTTTGATATTTTTAGAATTTTCCAGCGTGAAGTCTAAAATTTCCCGATAAAGTTTTTTCGGGTCCATGCCGAAGCGCGTAAGGCCTTTTTTCTCAAGTTGTTTTTCATAAACCACTTGGGTTTCAAAACCGGCGTGGTCAAGACCTGGAAGCCAGAGAGTTTTGTGTCCGCGCATGCGTTTGTAGCGAGTTAAGATGTCTTGAATAGTTATCACCAAACCGTGACCGGCGTGAAGCGAGCCATTAGCGTTAGTGGGGGGCATGATTATGGAGAAGGGTTTAGGGTTTAGGGTGTGGGGTGTAGTGGGCAGGTTGTCGGGATTAAAAAATCCGCTTTCTTCCCAAAGCTTGTAGATTCGCGATTCGGATTCTTGCGGGTTATAGGGTTTTAGAAATTTCTCATCAAGCATTTAGACATATTAGCAAAAATTTATAAACATTCCTATTTTTAGAAAGCATAAACCCCCGTTGCGAATGCAACGGGGGACTTATAGACAAGTAATGCAGGAGTTCTGTTAGGTCATTCCGCGCCTACTGCGTTGACCATTTTTCTTATCCCTTAACTGTTGTTGGCGACCGATTACGAGTGTTTGTGAACACGCGACACAATTGCCCCTGAACAGCTTTGACTCTATATTGAGTTGAACCCTTTCAGGGACACTTAGTACCAATCCACTATCTTTTAAGAGTCAATTTTTGATATAATATCTAGCATACTAGCCATTTAATATATTTAGGTATGCGAAAAACATACCCGAGCGATATCACTCGGGAGCAATTTGAAAAGATACAACCAATGC
>OBEQ012186330.1_pt1 | contig 13657 bp, 15 predicted proteins | sample 1670901 | NCBI WGS metagenome assembly OBEQ01 (sample SAMEA104232315, study PRJEB22302) | groundwater metagenome | biome: forest; feature: aquifer; material: groundwater | place: USA | collected 2011-08-07 | depth 5.4 m
CGGTGGATGTTGCTGTTGCGGGTCTCGTAAAATTGCCGTTCAGCCTCCAGCACCGCCTGCGGCTTTTGTGAAGTCGCCGCATTGTCAAAATAAATCAGGTCGGGCCGATGACAAAGAAGAGGGAAGTCTTTTTTAAAGTCCATCATAGAAGAGTATAAATCTTCTTTTGGACTTCGGGAAGATCGCTGAGTTTATCAATGGATTCTTTCAAAAATCCTTCCATGAGTAATTTTTTAGCGAATTCGGGCGCGAGTCCACGGGATTCCAGGTAAAAAAGGATTTCGGGGTTCAGATTGGTGATACTGGCGCTGTGGGCGGCCTTCACGTCATTGGTGTCGATCTCCAGGGCTGGGGTGGCCTTCACTTTGGCGCGGGGGCTCAGGTTCAGCACGGCCTGATTGAGCTGGGAATCGGTTCCGCCCGCCTTCTGTTCGATTTTAATGATTCCGCGGATTCCTAAAACACTTTCATCCCGCGCCACGCCTTTGGCCGTGATGACCCCTTTTCCACAGGGTGCGGAATGGGTATTTTTTATCTGGAATTGAAAAGATTGGGAATTTTTGGTGCGCGTCACTAAATCCGTGTCACATCGGGATAAGCGGCCTTCACCCGTCTGAAAAATGGCGCTTTCGATTTTTTTTGCCCCCAAATGAAACGTAAAAAAGTGGACATGGGCGTTCTCGCCTGCCACGGATTCTAAACTTTCTTTCAGCTCTACGGTTTCCGGAAGCGATTGGATGGTGATGAATCGAATTTCACTGTCAGCGGCCGCTTCAATTTTACGGGAATAAGAAAGGGGAGCGGAGCTCTTTTGATCTAAATATTCAATCACCGTGGCTTTTTCCCCCTGGCCGAACCGGAGAACCAAATCCTTTTTAAAATCCTCCCCTTTGGGAATGGTTATCAGTTTCATGGTTTAGCCGATCGACCCTTCCATCTCCAGCTGGATCAGCCGGTTCATTTCCACCGCGTATTCCAGCGGGAGTTCGCGCACGATGGGGTTAATAAAGCCATTCACGATCATTGCCTGGGCCTGTTCACTGGGGATGCCGCGGCTCATGAGGTAAAAAATATCCTCTTCGTTCAGCCGTCCCACCCGGGCCTCGTGGTTCACGGTGGCGGAGTCGCAGTCGATTTGGATGTTGGGGTGCGTGTCGGAAATTGAAATCGGGTCCAGAATCAGCGCGTCGCATTGCACACTCGCAATTGCGTTCTCAGCGGTTTTCGCGATCCGGAGTTCCCCGCGGTACACCGAACGGCCACCCGCCTTACTGATCGATTTCATCATCACCTGTGAACTCGTGTTTTTCCCCAGGTGAAAGACCTTGGCGCCCGTGTCCTGAACTTGTCCGGCGTTGGCAAACGCAATCCCCAAGTGGTCGGCGCGGGAATAATCACCTTTTAAAATACTGCACGGGTAAAGCATGGTGACCCCCGAGCCCATGTTGCCGCCCACCCATTCCATGATCGCCCGTTCCTCCACAATGGCGCGTTTGGTGTTCAGGTTGTACGTGTCGCGGCTCCAATTTTCCACCGAGGAGTAGCGGAATTTAGCTCCTTTGCCTACAAACACTTCCACACATCCCGCGTGGAGCGCGTTGCTCCCGTATTTCGGAGCGCTGCAGCCTTCGATGTAATGCCCTTCGGCGCCGTCTTCGATGATGATCAGCGTGTGTTCAAACTGTCCCATGCCCCGCGCGTTCATGCGGAAGTAGGATTGCAGGGGCTTTTCCACCTTCACGCCTTTCGGGATGTATAAAAACGTGCCACCGCTCCACACCGCCCCGTGCAGGGCCGCGAATTTATGGTCATTGGCCGGCACGCATTTCATAAAATACTTTTTCACCAGTTCCGGATACTTCTCCAGCGCCACATCCAGATCCGAAAAAATCACGCCTTTATCCTGCAAATCTTTTTGGAGTGAATGGTACACCGCCTCGCTTTCGTACTGGGCGCCCACCCCGGCCAACACCTGGCGCTCGGCCTGCGGAATGCCAAGCCGCTCAAAGGTTTTTTTGATGTCCGACGGCACCTGCTCCCAGCTGGGATAACCTCCTTTTTTGTCGGCCGCTTTGGCGAAAAAACAGATCTCATCAAAATTCAGAGCCGAAAGGTCCGCGCCCCACGTGGGCATTTCCCGAGCCAAAAAATAGCGGTAAGCTGCCAGCCGATGCTGGAGCATCCATTCCGGCTCATTCTTATCCCGGGAAATGAGGCGCACAAGCTCTTCGGAAAGCCCCTTGCTGAACTTCTTCATGTACTCCGCCGGATCCGCGTGATCAAAGGACTCGCGGTTAAGCCCTCCAAAAATTTCCGTGTTTTTAGGTTTGGCGATGGTTTTAGCCGCCGCTTTTCCAAAATAGGTGGATTTGCCTGTCTGCCGGGGCAGGGCCCGTGATTTAGTCAGCGTGGGGCTCATAAGTCTTCATACCCCTTTTCTTCGAGCTGGTGGGCCAGGGCCTTGCCCCCCGAGCGGACGATTTTTCCTTTTTTCAGCACATGGATTTGATCGGGCTCCAGGTATTTCAGGATGCGCTGGTAATGCGTCACCAAAAGCACCCCCATCGTATTCGACGAGTCTTTTTGAATGGCCTTCACGCCTTCACACACAATCCGCAGGGCATCGATGTCCAGCCCCGAATCCGTTTCATCCAGAATGGCCGTCGAGGGCTTGAGCACGCCCATTTGCAGCACCTCCGCTTTCTTTTTTTCTCCTCCCGAGAACCCATAATTCAGATACCGTTCCGCAAATGTCGATTCGATTTTGAGTTTGGCCATGAGCTCGGCCAGCATTTTCTTGAACCGGAAAACCAGGATCGGCGGTTTTTTTGAATCGCGATGCTTTTCATGCGCCCGGTACGCGGCCAGCAAAAACTCCTCCAGCGTCACCCCGCTGATCTCTTTGGGATACTGGAAAGCCAAAAAAATCCCCGCCAGCGCCCGTTCGTGCGGAGCCAGCTTCAGCAGGCTCTTGCCGTTATACACAATATCTCCCTGGGTCACTTTGTACTTGGGATGCCCCATCACCACATTGGCCAGCGTGCTTTTGCCCGACCCGTTCGGCCCCATGATGGCATGCACTTCGCCCGGCCGGATCGTCAGGCTGACTCCGTTCAGCACCGGTTTTCCTTCCACCTCCACGTGCAGGTCTTTGATTTGGAGCGTGCGGCTCATAGGCCTTCTTTTAGAGTAGTATTAGTATACGGGAAAATCGCTTAAAAGCAACCATTGCTCGTCTTGGCAAAACCGTTTATGATGGATTGCGTTGTCGGGGTGTGGCGTCCGCCTTAGGCGGAGCTAGCGGTCGCCTTAGGCGACCATGGGGTGCAAGAGGTATTGAAATAATTTGTATTAAGATGAAATATTGTGTTTATGTATTAAAAAGCAGGAAAACGGGTTATCGTTACGTTGGACAAACCAATAACTTGGCACGAAGGCTAAAGGAGCATGAAGCAGGGGTAACATCCTCAATTCGATTCCAGCTCCCCTTTGATCCTTTACACATTGAACATTTTGAAACAAGGAAAGAGGCAATGAGACGTGAGCGTTTTCTCAAGTCAGGAAAAGGCCGGGAATGGTTAGATAAAAATATCGGACCATCGGGGTGTGGCGCAGTTGGCTAGCGCGCTTGCATGGGGTGCAAGAGGTCGCAGGTTCAAGTCCTGTCACCCCGACCAATTAAAACATTTTGAAAATTAAGCAGATGTCCGATAACAGTCCCAATCTCCTTGAATATCATTACAAAACGGGTATAAAGCTCGATTATTTTATTTTGAGTGCGGATATTGCGCTTTTAGGCTGGACTATCGTTAATACAGATTGGTTGCCCAAAGGAAATATTTTTATTTGGCTTATTGGTGGATTTTGGGCTTTTATAATTCTCTCGATAATTTGTGGGGTAATCAGACAATTATACAACGGCATGGTATTCGGATTAAATTATCAATTTTTGAACGCCGGGGAAAAGGCTAGTGTTATAGAGAGAAGTGTCCTACAGGGCGGAAGTTTCATAGATCAACAAACCGGCGAAACTACATCAAGTGAGGAATTTAAGAAAATGGCTATCCCTCATCGGGAAAAAGAAGAAAAAGGAAAAGAGCTTTATGAAAAATTTGGAAACAGATCGGCATTCTTTGCCAATCTCGCACTCGGCTTGTTGGCTATAGCATTATTTTTACTTGGAGGGATTAAGATTTACGCTTTAACAATTTAGTGGTGCACCATTAAAAATCAATCGGGGTGCAACAGGTCGCCCCGCTAAGCGGGGTCACCCCGACCATTTATTTAAATATCACAGGAAACCTCAGTTCATTCGCCTGTTCCGGAAGCCCCGAAGGATTGTCTTTTTCCAGAACCAGTGTGCCGGTTTTGGCGTTCGTCGTGAATTCGAGCGTAGCTTTAAAAGGCACAAAATCCTCCGTCATCCATTCCCCCTGGGCCTGGGCCGGCGTGACGGCAAGTTCTTTGCCCTGGTCATCCAGGAGCCGGACGGGAAACGATCCTTCAAAAAACCATGGGCCCCGGGCCTGGCCGCGCACGGCCAAGGGGCTTTTGACCACTTCATTCGCCCGGGGGGTTTCCACGCGAACAAGGCGGGTTTGAATCAAAGTCAGCTCGGGAGCTTCTCCGGCCTTTGGATGAAAGATAAAAAAGCCTGCGGCTCCCGACAGGAGCAAAACAAGCGCTAAGAGTAATCGTTTTTTAGTCATATTAAAAAAAGTTAAAGCTGTTCGATTTTGCCGGCCATAATAAAATCATTTTCACTCAGGCCGACGATGGAATGGGTGGAGAGGGCAATCGTCACTTTGTTCCAGCCGTGCAGGTTGATATCCGGATGATGCCCTTCGGTTTCCGCGACCTCCGCCACCCGGTTTAAAAAAGCCATGGCCTCCCGGAAGTTTTTGAATTTGAACTCCCGCTGGATTTTGTGGCCTTCCGCCATCTGCCACTCGGAGCTGAGTTGGCTCAAAAAAGCCCGAGCCGCTTCATCGGTCAAAGGCGGAGTGCCTCCTTCACAGGGTTTGCAGTGTTTTTGGGTGAGATTGGACATTAAAATGGAGCCACCTGCCGGGATTGAACCGGCGACCTGCACGTTACGAATGTGCCGCTCTACCAACTGAGCTAAGGTGGCCAATGCCCATCTATTTTAACGAAAAGCGGGTTTTAAGCAATAAAAGGTGTTTTGTGGTATATTACTTCAGAAGGGAAATGCTTGAATCGCATCTTTACGGAGTGTAGCGCAGTTGGCTAGCGCGCAGCGTTCGGGTCGCTGAGGTCGTGGGTTCAAGTCCCACCACTCCGACCATTTTAAATGGTCATGACCAAATCCTATCGTCAAATCCTAGGGAACCCCGTCCTGCATTTTGAACAGGGGACTGTGCTCGGGGTCGTTCGGGATGTCATCATCCATCCCGATACCGGCCGCCTGGAAGGGCTGTGGATCAAGCCAACGGGGAGGCTATTGGCCTTTGGAGTACTCCAGACCCAGGACATTGTGGAATGGAAGAAAAATATTTATGTGAAAGATGAAGGGTCGATTGCGGAGGCCCACGACGTCATCAAGATCAGCGAGATCCTGGCCGATGGGCGGCTCATCATGGGCAAGCGCGTCCGCACCGAAGCAGGCGAAACCGTGGGCCGGGTGGTCAACCTTGATTTTGATACCGAGCAATATTACCTGCGGCACCTTTACACGCAAAAATCCGTGCTCGGGCTTTGGGCCTACGATTCCCGCATTTTGAACTACGACCTGATCCTGGAGGTGTTGCCCGACTATATCCTCATCAAAGACAAAACCGCCAAGGCTGAAAAGATAAAAGTTCCGCTGATCAAAGAAAAGGACGTCCTTTTGGATCCGCAATAAAAAACCCCGACGTTTCCATCAGGGTTTTTGTTGATAAAAGGAAGGGGGGCCGGATTAACCGAGGGCGCTGGTCACGAAAGTGACGATGGTATACGAGAGCAGAATGATCACGATACCGATGACGGCATAGGTGATGACCTTTTTGGCTTGTCCCACCTGTTCGTCGTTACCTCCCGCCGTGACCATGAGTACGCCGGCGTAGATGAGGAACGCCACCGCGATCAGCCCGAGCAAGCCGAGGAAGAAGTTAATGATATTGGTGACATTTTGCCCCAAAGTTCCTTGGGCCACCACGTTGGGCGCCGCGCCGGTCTGGGGATTATCAAAGAAGGCGCTCCCCTGAGCAAGAGCCTGGCTGGCAAAGAGCACGCTAGCCCCTACAGTGGCGCTACCGCGGGCGATGAATTGAACAAGCTTTTTCATTTGTATGTTGTTAGGAATAATTTCTTATAACTAAATTTATAGGATTGCGCTTTTACTGTCAAATGGAAAATTTTCAATCGTTAATCATGGTCGGGGAGACAGGACTCGAACCTGCGGCCTCCTGGTCCCAAACCAGGCGCTCTAGCCAACTGAGCTACTCCCCGACAAATGGAGCCGTCCGCCGGATTCGAACCGGCGACCCACTGCTTACAAAGCAGTTGCTCTACCAGCTGAGCTAGGACGGCCAGACTTCAGAAGGGCAATCCCTTGAATCCTTTGAAAAGTACTGAAGCTACCGCTTGCGTACTTTTCTACAGGATTCATGCTCACTACGTTAAGATCCTTTGGACTTAACTTTGTTCGCACCGGTCTTGCTCGCATCTAGCTGGTGGGCAGGGAGGGATTCGAACCCCCGAAGGCGCGAGGCCACCTGATCTACAGTCAGGTCCAGTTGACCGCTTTGGTACCTACCCGCACTTGGGTACATTACTCAATTCAATGGGTTATATCAAGAAATTTTTTAAGATCGACAGGGCGGACTCCGTATGGTATAAAACTCATACCGTTTGTTCGTTTAAACCGTAGTAGTCGCTCCGATGTAAAAATCGGAGAGGAAAGTCCGAGCATCAAAGGGCAGGATGGTCGCTAACGGCGTACCGGTTCGCGGGCAACCGTGAACAAGGGACAGTGCCACAGAGACAATTCCTCTTGGTCTTCTCGCAAGCTAACGAGAGAATCAAGTAAGGGTGAAAAGTCCCCGATAATAAGCGGGGTCCCTCCGGGAGTGATTCCGGGGGAGCGGTAAACCCCATCCGATGCAAGGCGGGATGGGAGGCTGGAGATTTTCGGCGGCTCGCCGAACCAGTACTCCCCGCTGCAAAGAGAGATGACTACTTCCGATGTTAAAATCGGAACAGAACTCGGCTTATGAGTTTGAACGAACAAACGGTAGACTAAGTCTATGAAAAAATCTGAAGTGGCTTTTGGCGCCTTGCGGGTCCCCCTGGATTACGGCGCGGCGCTGGCGGCCTTTCTATTGGCTTATTATCTGCGCCCCATCACGGATCTGATTCCGGGGGTTCAGTTTGTCTTTTATCCTCAGCAGCTTCCCCCGTTTGGAGCTTATTTTAAATTTGCCCTGGGAGCGAGCCTGGGATTGATCCTGATTTTTGCCCTGGGAAAACTGTATTCGCTCAAAACCGTTCGCCGGTTTTCATACGAGGTATTCAAAATCGTCTTTTTAATTTCTTCATGGCTTCTTTTTATCGTGGCTTATTACTTTTTGGTTCTCCATGAATTCTTCTTCTCCCGGATCGCGCTGGCTCATATTTGGTTTTTTTCCATCCTTTTGGTGGTCGCGGGGCGGGGGATTATCCTGGCCCTCCAATCACTCCTGCTCCGCTGGGGGATTGGCCGCCGCCGGGTTTTATTTGTGGGAGTGAATGAATTGGCGGATCAGGTCTACGAAACACTCAAACAAGATCGCCGTTACCAAGTGCTCGGGGCCCTGGCCGCAAAACCCGAATCCCGCAAGCGTGAAGAGTTGCAGGTGATCGGCACCTTTGATGAATTACGGACGATTGCCCAAAAATACGGAGTCGAAGAAGTCATCCAGGCCGAACCCGACCATGGCGATCAGCTTTCCGGAGATCTTCTTTCATTTTGCCGCTCCCACCAGCTCAGTTACTCATTCATCCCCGACCGCATGCGGCTGCAGCGCACCAATGTGGAAGTGCAGATGCTCGGAGGGACGCCGCTCATCAGCCTCAAGCAAACCCCGCTGGAGGGATGGGGGCATATTCTGAAAAGAAGTTTTGACCTTGTGGCCAGTTCCGTTTTAATGACCCTTTTGGTTCCGGTCTGGATTCTGGTTCCGGTGATCATTAAACTCGATTCCTCCGGCCCCGCCATTTATGTGAGCCGCCGCCGCTATCGCGATCAATTATTCAAGGTTTACAAATTTCGCTCGATGACGGCGGACGCCGATTTTAAAAAGTCATCGCTTTTGGAACAGAACGAACGGCGCGGCCCTCTATTCAAAATCAAAAACGATCCCCGCATCACCCGCGTGGGCCATTTTTTGCGCAAAACCAGTGTCGATGAGCTTCCTCAGCTTTTGAATGTATTCCTGGGCAATATGAGCCTGGTGGGACCGCGCCCCCATTTACCGGAAGAGGTAGAAAAATACCAGGACCATCATTACGAAGTCTTTGCCCTCAAGCCCGGTGTCACGGGGTTGGCCCAAATCAACGGCCGCAGTAACCTGGATTTTGAAGACGAGGTCAAACTCGATGTGGTGTACATCGAAAACTGGTCGCTGTGGTTCGATCTCAAAATTATCCTAAAGACCCTGGGGGTCGTTTTGCGGGGCGACGGCGATTAGAAATTAGCTGGAATGCTTGATTTCGCTCCCGCTGGCATGCGGCGTGGCCTTGCGGCACTTCGAGCAGAATTTTTTATGCTCCAGCTTAGCGGTGGTCTTTTTATTGATCCGGGTTTTGTAGTTTTGCATCCGGCAGACCTGGCAAACCAGATACACATTAGTATTTTTTCCACGGGGCATAAAAAAGGGGGTTAAGATTTTACTGGAGCCGTCACCCGGAATTGAACCGGGGACCCCGTCCTTACCATGGACGTGCTCTACCAGCTGAGCTATGACGGCGCGACAATCAAGGTATCGATTTCACGGGGGCAAGTCAAGAAACCACTTTCAACAAAAACTCCAATTTGTCGTTTAGCTTCCGTGCGTCTTAATACCAGTTTTTTTAGGTGGGAAGGGCCGATCCGGGGTTGCCGGATGTAAAGTCCCATCATCCCTTCAGAAAACTGACCGATTTTGCGTACAGAGCCTATGCGAACAACTCAGAGTTTTTATTTTTGTTTCGACTCCATTGAATCAAAAATGTGTTCAGTCGTCAAGCCATACTTATTTAGTGAATCACGAAACCCCCCTCTGGCTTGGGATCGCCCTGTTGAAGGCAATCGACCCGCCTTAGGCGGGGAGCCAGCATGGTTCCGAGCCGAAGGCGAGGAGGGCGAGGCCGAACGTTAGTGAAATCGAGTCGCTGGACGAGATGAACGTGCCTGAAATAGGGCGATCCCAAGCTCTTCCCTCATGTTGCACAAGCTATGTGCATAGCTGGTGCATGGCTCTCGGCCACCTCCCAAACCCGATGTACCAACTTGGTACAAAGTTGGTACAAGATAGGTACATCGACGTTGGAGGCACTCTCAAAGACCATTTTGAAAACCACTCGTCCCTCATACCAATTCCTGTAGGTTAGATTAGGCGTAAGACCAACCGGAGAGAATACTCAAGGTCAATGCTGCAAGTAATTCACATAATGAAATCTAAACGAATCTACTAAATCGGGATAACCTGCAAATATCTCATTCACAGTTTGGCAGGCATCAGCTCCTAATCGACCACCTCTTGAAAAAGCTGCACGCGCACGCTCTCTTAATAGCTTTAAAAATGCGGGATTAACCCGAGATGTCCACTCCATTACCTCTTCTATTCCGTCAATAAATTCAGTAACTTGCCCCTCTTTTAACATAAAAAAATAATTAAGGAATATAAGAATATTTAAAAATCTCATTTCTGTCAACAACCTGTTCTCAGGTAATCAAAACCAATCCCACCGCGATGACTTCATAGCCCCATTGCAGGAAGGTTCCTAAAAGAGAAAATCCGGTGGTTTCCTGGAGCAGCCGGTCGAGCACAATGAGGACGATGAGGATCACTGGCCCTTTGGCCAAAAAAAGCTGGTATTCCCTTTCACGGGAGCGGGGGATGACAAGCCCCAGGAATTTGCTGCCATCCAGCGGCGCAATGGGGATCAGGTTAAAAAGAAACAGGATGATGCTGAGGCTGAAAATGGCTTTGATCGCTCCGATCGCAAAAACGGGAAGAGGCGCGTATTTAAGCACAATGGAAAGTAAGAAGGCCGTTAAAAGATTGCTCAAAGGCCCGGCCAGCGCGATGAGCGCCGCGTCGCGGCGGGGGTGCCGCAGGTTGTGTTCGTTAAAAGGCACGGGCTTTCCCCAGCCGAAGTGGACGATGAAAATCATCAGAGTCCCAAAGAGATCCAGATGCCGGAGCGGATTCAGGCTGACCCGTCCTGCGGCCTTGGCCGTGGGATCGCCCAATTTCCACGCCACCCAGGCATGGCTGGCCTCGTGGATGGAGATGCAAACGGCCAGTGCGATGACGAGATAAACTAATTCCATACTTCTTCATACTATTCGTTCTTGAATTAAAAGGGGAAGAAAAGTATTTGACTTAAATTATTTTATATGTTATTATGAACCAATCACCAAAATTCAGGTGGTTCCAATCAATTCAATCTTCATTTTTTATTTACTAACCCAAAACAAAAATGAAAGAAACTAATTTTCTCGGCCTCTCATGGGGCCAAAAAGCGGGCCTGGCGTTCGCTGCTTTTTTACTGGTAGCGGTGGTCATTGTGCAATCGAGCACCACCAGCGTAACGGAGGCTCAAGCGCCTGGAGATACGAACCCCGCGGGTTTCAAAGGCGATAATCATCCCGCCGCCGGTAGCCAAAATCTATGCACGATGGATTACAATCCCGTGTGCGGCGAGGACGGGAAAACCTATACCAATGAATGCATGGCCCGTCAGGGCAATGTGGCTATAAAATTTAAAGGAGAATGCGGAAATTCTAATCCCGCCAATACCAACATGGGCAATTCCCAGGGGCAGGGACAGGGGCAGGGGCAAGGACAGCAAGGCCAAGGTGGAGACGAACAGCCGCTCAGGGACGCAGAGCGTTCCCTAAAGCAATCCCGAAGGGACCTTGAAGGTCGACGGCGCGAACTCAAGAGCAATTTCCGGAATAGCAAAGTGGATACCAGCGCTGTCGAGAATGTCTTAAGCGGATGGGGAAACGCGTTGGGACAATTGGAAACTTTTTTGAATAACAAAGACGCTCAGGGCTTTTGGAATTTCCAGCAGGATAAGGAACAGGACGCCCGTCGGGCGGTGGATGAGGCCTTTCAGCAATTGTATCAAGGCCAGCAAGCCGCCGACAGCAAGCGGAATGTGGAGCAAAAGAAAAGATCCCTCAAGGACCTTGAACGCGATATGAAAGATCAGGTGCGGCAAAAAAATGACGTGACCCCGTTACAGAATCTATACCAAAAAAACCAGGACTGCATCAGCCAAATGGATCAAAAGACGAGTGACCCCAATTTTGATCCTCAGGACCTGAACGATCTGAATGCGGATTGTGATCAGGCCAATCGGGATTACTGGGATGCCAGTCAGGAACTTCGCCAGAGTAATCAGGATCAGCAAAATGAGAAAGATTTAGGCCGAAATTTAAAGGATAAAGAACGGATGCTGAAACAGTTCAGCCGCGAGTGTGATAAGGGCCAATGCAACCAAGGCGATCAGGGCAAGCTTGAAAAAATGAAAGGCTCTTTTGACCAGATGCGCCAGGCGCGCGACCAAAAAGACTTTCAGGGAGCTTGGGACGCCAATCAGGAATCGGATTCACTGATGCAGGATTTTGGGCAGCAGCGTGAAGACAACCGTCAGGCCGAGGACATGGGCCGCATGCTCAAGGACACGGAACGGCAAATGCAGTATCTCCCCAAAATGCTGGACGAAATCCGGCGCCAAGGGGGAGGCCAGGAAAGGCTCAATAAAGTGATGGCCGTTGCTGAAGAAATGAAAAAGCATTTGCAGGAAGCCAAAGACGCTGTTCAGGCCGGTGATTTTGAAGGAGCCCGTTCCCACCTGGAAGAGCTCAACACCGCCCGTCAGGATTTGGATGATGTGATGCAATCCTTCAATGCAGATCGTGAACAGATGAATTCCGGTCGCGAACTGGAATTCATGAATAAGGAAATTGTCCGTGCCGAAGCGCTTATTAAAAAATTCTTGCTCGCCGGACGTATTGATCAAAAAAAGGCGGACCTGTGCTTGGGTTATGTGGGGCAAGCGCGAACCTTCATGGAAAAAATGACCACGGCTTATAAAGCCGAGGATTGGCCGACTTTAGAAAATGCCAAAGGATCCATGGATGAACTGGGAAATCAGGCCGAGCATGATTGTGGTGAACTCTTTAACGAAGGGCAGGCTCAAGTCGAAAGTTTTAAACAAAGCTATGTCGATCAGCCCAATCAGGACATGGTTCAGAGAATCATGGAAAAAGTGAGCAAAGAAGTCACGGCTAAAGTTTTGGAAAATTTAAAACAGAATTCGTACGCCTTCAATGATTTAGTGAATAAATCGGGTCAAAAGTACGGCGACCAGATCACTCAAACGCTTCAGGATCTGGGATCCGGAGTGGTTCCGGCGCAATATCAGGATGATTATCTGACGCAGAAAGCTGCTATTCTGTCCCAAATCCAGGAACTGGAAGATCTCCGGGGCAAACTCCAGGAAGCCAAAAAACTCGCCATGGCGGAACTCGAGAGCCTAAAGACGATTCAGGACCAAGTGGCCAGTTACAACTGGGTGGGCACGGCTGGCAATGATATGCAGCAAAAAATGCAGGAATTTCTCTCTCAGGCCCAAAACCTGAGCAAGGACCAGGTGAAACAGAAAGTAGAAACCCTGAAGAGGGAAGCGGAACAGAAAATGGGGGAGGCCCGTCAGGAAAAATTCACCAAGGGAATCATCCCGTTTGCCGATGCGGATGACAACCAATGGTTCACTCCGTATGCGGCCCAGGCCAAACAAGAGGGATTGGTGAAGGGGACGGGAGAATCCGGCGGTAAAGAGCTCAATCCTTCCGGGGACACCAATGTGGCCGAAGCCATCGCCTTATTTGGCCGGGTGGTGGGCGGCGTGGAAGAAGGCGCCCAGCCAACATCGACGGTCGGTCGCAGTCTTCCGGAATGGGCTCGGGCTTCCGCCGCTGCCCTGGAACAGCATGGGGTGAATCTGAATGAAATATTCAAAGGTCAGAAAGCAGGCCAATCCGTGACCCGAGGGGGGGTGGCTCGCTTACTCCAAAAAGTATTTGATCTGCCGGCCGGCGGAGCATCGGAAACCCAATCTGATTTCGCCGACCTTGGCCAAGCGTCGAATGTGGAAGCCGACGCGATCAGCGCGGTGAGCGCGGCCGGGGTAATGACCGGTTACGAAGATGGAAGTCAGCGTTTTGGAGTCCATGAGGCGCTCAATCGGGCAGCGCTGGTGAAACTGCTCATCAAAGCCAAAGAACAGGGTAATCAATAAAACCCTTCCCTTTTAGCTCTCCAAAAAAAGACCCCTAGCCAGCGCAGGGGTCTTTTGGTAAGCTGAGGGCATGAAAAAAAGTTACATCATTCTCGGGCTGGTGGTTCTGGCGGCGCTTTACGTGTGGGGCTCGTACAATTCGCTCGTCACCGCGCGGGAG
>OBEQ010908588.1_pt1 | contig 13656 bp, 10 predicted proteins | sample 1670901 | NCBI WGS metagenome assembly OBEQ01 (sample SAMEA104232315, study PRJEB22302) | groundwater metagenome | biome: forest; feature: aquifer; material: groundwater | place: USA | collected 2011-08-07 | depth 5.4 m
CGAGGGACGAGGGACGATCGTTCGCTGCGCTCACTGGGACGAAGGACGAAAAAACATTCACTGCTGCAGTTTCGTCCCTCGTCCCAGCGACCAAAGGGAGCGGTCGTCCCTCGTCCTTCTATATTTCGATCACCCTCGCACAGGCGGACCACGACGCACACCGCGTTTGCGGGCTTGCGCGGCCTTGCGCTTTTTGCGCACACTGGGTTTTTCGTAATGTTCACGTTTGCGCAGCTCGGCCAAAATACCGGCCTTTTCGACCGATTTTTTGAAACGACGCAAGGCACCTTCGAACGATTCACCATCTTTCACACGAATCTGGGACATACTAACAATCACCTCCTCAGGGGACCCCAATCGGGGCGCTGGTTGACTAGGGGATGAGCTGAGTAATGTCAACGGAATCGGGGAGATTTGTGCGTGTGAATACTTGAAATAGATAACAAATTATATCTATTATAAATAATAAATACAAAACAATACCTTATGCCGTACTTTGCATACAGAACGATCTGAAATAATATTATATTTCTTGCAGTCACCCGACGGGCCGCGTAGATTTTGATGGTGGAACCACCAAAAGAAAAATCACCGCGCGCGAAAATCGATGTCTTTACCTATCTGGACTACCGATTGTTTTTGCGCGACTGGTATCACACCGCCAAACGGGGGCCCGGATCGTTTTCGTTTCGCGCCTTTTCCAAACGGGCGGGATTTACCTCGCCGAATTTTTTCAAGATGGTCATGGACGGCACGCGTAATCTCTCCGACGAAAGCATTACCAAGTTTTGCACCGGCCTGCGGCTCAACAAACAGGAGCAGGAATTTTTTCGCAACCTGGTGCATTACAATCAGGCGGACGGCCACGAGCAGAAAGATAACTACTATCAGCGACTGCTGCGTTCCCGAAAATTCAGCCAACTCAAACCGATCGAACGCAGCCAATACGAATATTATTCTGCCTGGTATCATCCCGTTGTGCGGGAACTCGTCGTGTCGAAATTTTATGATGGCACCCCAGCATCGATTGCCCAGCGTATCTTTCCGGCGATCACGCCTGCACAAGTCGGCAAGTCGATTGCGCTACTTGAACACTTAGGCTTCATCGAAAAACATGGCGAGAAACAGTGGCGCCAATCGACGGCCATTTTGTCCACCGGCGCGGAAATTCTTTCGCATACGATTGTGCAGTATCATCAAAATGTGTTGGAACTCACCCGCGAGGTGCTCGAAAAAATTCCCGCCCCGCAGCGCGATATTAGCACGATGACCTTGGGCGTGATTCGCGAACGACTCCCGCAGATCAAAAAAAAGATTCAGGAATTTCGTCAGGAGATATTAAAATTGGTCGCGATGGACAATCCGCCCGAAGCGGTGGTGCAACTCAACATTCAACTGTTTCCGCTCACGATTACTCCAACACCCTCCAAGAAAGAGACGGATTAGGCGCATGAAAAAAATTATTTTTTTTCCGACACTCGCACTGATCGCCCATCTGCTGGTCGCCTGCGGAAGCACGACCGGCGGCACCGAAACGGGCAATGCGGGCCCGGAAACCGTGGCGCCCGCCATGGGCAACAGCATCGATGCGGTGTCGGATTTGGGGGCAGACAACGCCTCGTTCACAGCACAACTGTTCCTCCGCAATCCGCCGCACGCCTTTTCATTCGCGCGTCTCTGGTCCAACATGGGCGCGGCCTACGCGGTAACAGACTCCAGTGGCTGCACGGAAAGTGATGCCAACGTCACAACCACGATTGATTGCAACGACACCACGCACAGCAGCCGCATTGCGCAAGATTTCGGTAGTAGCGGTTGCGATGCGGGCAACAACATCACGGTGACGGGCGCCAAATATACGCAGTGGAATAACATGGGGAACACGTCCTGTGTGAGCAGCAGCACGCGCCCGCGATTTTTTGAGGCCGTGCGGGGCAGCGGCGCAACACAAATTCTGTCGACCAGTCCCATTACGGGTACCAGCTGCGACACGCCCAGCACCTCGATTGCCCGCCATTTCAGCGACGGCGCCACCTTGTCGATCGCGCGCTGCGTCGCACTGGCCTACACCAATTTCAGCTCGAGCGCCACGGCGCGCACCCTGACCGAGACCCTCAACATCGGCAGCGAAAATCGCATTCGCGTGGCCAGCGACGGCACCACCCAATACAGTCATTCCATTTCGACCCCCACGCCGCTCTCGATCACGATGACCAAAACCACCGCGCAAGATTTTCCCGTGCGCACGATTTCGGCGGGCAGCGTGCGACTCGTGCACAATCTGGCGGCATTCACCGTGACGAGTACCTTCACGGATGTGAAATACGACTACAACGTTTGCAGATGCCAGCCGATAAGCGGCAGTATGGCGGTGGCCGTGGTCGACAATCGCACCGGCGCCACCCTCGGCACGGGTACTATTACCTTCACTGCAGAGACGACGGGAACCTGCGATTCCCTCACGGCCACGTATAAGGGCGCAGCGGTCACGCCGACGGTGGGATCGTGTCGCGGATTGTAAAAACGGTCGCCGGCTTGCAGTTTTCGGTCGCCAGCCAACAACGACAAAAGAATACAAAATTACATGATGGTTGTAATTTGATTTATTTTAGTCAAACAATAACATATATTTATATTTTTAATCGTATACTGTGGTATTCGTTATTTTTCATAACTACTTGCGGCTTCCGCGGGAGAGCGTTAGGGTAGCAGTGCACGGGCAATCAAACGATTCACCACGTTTCATGACCAAAGGGGGCCATATGCAACACAGAATTCAGCGGCATCTGCGCACGCTGGTGGCGGGATTTGTTATGGGCGCGCTGTTGGGATGCGGCGCGGCGGGGACAACAGGAAGCGCAACCGGAACTTCGGAGACCGGTTCGGATGTCAGTAGCAACGAGACGCCGGAAAAATCGCTATCCGATACGTCGGTGAGTAACGCCGCCGCGTCGGGGATGGACACCACGAATCTGGCGATGGCACTCTCGATCACGGAATTGATGGGCAGCACCGATGCCAGCGAAAACACCGCTGTCAGCAAAAAATTTGGCATGGGAGAGCAACACCAGCCCGACGCCAACGTCACGGTGTCATACAATTGTAGCGACACCGAGCACACCGCCACCACGGTGCGTACCTACGGCGCACCGACTAGCGCCGATGAAGGCGACGGCGAGAACGTGGATGCGAACAACAGCGCGGATCAGCGCGCGCGCCCCCACGCTGGCCACCATCAGGGTCAACAACAAGACCAACAATCAAGTCAACAAAACCATCAGGAACATTCGGGACCCAGCAACAATTCACACGACAGCGCCTCCGGAAATGAGCAACGCAACGGGCCCGGCAACGACTCGCACAATAACACCACGGAAAATTCGCAACCCGAAGAACGCGGCATGAGCGTGAGCGGTGCGGTGTATCTGAGTTGGAGCGGCATGGGCACACCGGCGTGCGACAACGGCAGCGTGCAACATCCGCGCTTTTGGGTCGCGGTGCAAGGCGCCCCGGTCGATGCCGCGGTGCGCGTCATGTCCACCGATCCCGATCATCCCACCAATCCCGTTGCGGCCATTGTTCGCACCAACGGCCACGGCGGCACACTGCAAGAGATCGGTTCGCAGACCACGAGCTTTTCTGACTATGCGCTCACCGGCTCGACGCAATCGGTCAACGGCGTGCTCGACATTCCGGCCATGAGTCGCATTCGGTACCAGGCCGACGGCACGACCAAAATTTTCGATCACACCATCTCCACACCCACACCGTTGCATTTCACGTTGCAAGCCAGCGATCGCGAAAACGGCAAACCGGTGCGCACGGTGACGAGCGGCGAACTCGACGTCTCGCACAATCTCGCCCAATTCACGGTGCACAGCATCTTCGACCACGTGAAATGGGATTACGAGGCGTGTGATTGCGCGCCAGTGGCTGGCACAATCACCTTGGCGGTGACAAGCAACGACACCAAAAAAACCGTGGGCACCGGCACGATTACCTTCACCGCCGCCACCACGGGCGAATGCGGCAGCAGCGATGTGACTTACAATGGCGCGACCATTAAATTGCCCACGCCGGAGCGATGCCAATGAGTCGTGGGTCGTGATTTGTGGTTTGTGATTCGTGACTCGTGGTTCGCAGATGATGCGGGCCACGAGTTTTTTTGCTTTCCCCATTGACTCCCCGGCCCGCGCGGGCTTATGGGGCTGCGTTCCGTGAATCGGGTGTGTAGGGAAGGAGGTGCGAAACCTCCGCGGTCCCGCCACTGTAATCGGTGAACGTGCGGCAGAAAAAGTCACTGGGGCAACCTGGGAAGACGTGCCGCACTCAAAGGGGAAGCGCTCAAAACTGCCCAGATGCTAGGCGTAAAATAAATCACAACCGGAGCGTACTGGTTGTACGTGAGGATTGAGATTTATTTTACAACGCCGCAGATGGACAGTTTTCAGCGCTTCCCGACCGAGAGTCAGGAAACCTGACATCCGATCCATATTCTTCGTTCTTCCTCCGAGGAGAGGGATCGATGCGCGCCGCGTTTTCTGCATATTGGCGCCGCAGTGCCGTTGTATGTGGCCTGTGGTGCAGTTTCATTCATCCGGCATTTGCGGGCGACGATGTCGCGACGCAATTGCCGGAAATTTCGGTCGACGCCCCGCTGCTCGAATCCGCGCCCACCTCGTTTCATGAAATTGTCCAGCCCGCGCACGAAACCCACGCCACCACGTCGTTGCCGGAAATTTTGGCGCGCGCCACTGGCGTGCATGTCAAGCAACTCGGCTCGCAGGGACAGTTCGCGTCGATTTCGATTCGCGGTTCAAGCGCGGAGCAAGTGGCGGTGTATGTCGATGGCGCGCGCCTGAACTTGGGCGGCACGGGCGTGGTGGACCTCTCGACGATTCCACTGCACAGCATCGAATCGATCGAAATCATTCGGGGCGGCGGCGCCGCGCAGTTTGGCGACAACGCGGTCGGTGGGGTCGTGAACATCACGACGAAATCGGCCGACCACGATGGACAATCGCTGGAAGCGAATCTCAGTGGCGGATCGTTTTTCACGGCGGCGGCCAACGCGTCGTACGCGCGCTCCAGCAGCGGGCATCGTGTACTGGCGAGTGTGGGACATTTTAGCAGTCGCGGAAATTATGCGTTTACACCCGCCGCCACCACACTCGCAGGCACGGTCGTACCGGGCAGTAGCGGCGGTTTTACGCGCGATCACAATCGCAGCCTGAATGAATCGCTCCTGACCAAATACGACGGGCCGATCGGTGAACGGAGTCACGTCACCGTCGCCAACGATTTCTTTTTTGCCGATCGCGACATTCCCGGATTGGAAATGGAAACCACGCAACTCGCGCCGACCAATCCGCTCGAGGCGGGCGAGCGCGGCGTGCGCGACACGACGCATGTCGATTGGCACGTGCGCGACCTTGCCGGAAAATCAGGCTGGGAGCTCACGGCCGGGCTACACAATATTTTCGAGTGGTGGCATTTTCAGGATGCGAGTCCCGCACTCGGCCCCGCGATCGACCGCGCCACCACGAGTGACGCGGTGAATCCGTATCTGCTCATCACGAATGATTCGCGCAATCGCAGCGGGCATCATCAACTCACGGTGCGCAGCGATTACACGCGCGACATGTTTGCCGATCGCGCCCGCAACAGCACCACGGTCGGCAGCGGCGCACGGGCGCGCGATACGTTCGCACTACTCGCTCAAGACGAATGGCGCGTGTGGCAGGATCGGGTGGCGTTCACGCCCGCGGTGCGCCTGGCGCATGCCACGCATTTTGGTTTCGATCCGAATGCACGCTTGGGCGTGTCGGCCCGCGTGTGGAAATCACTCACGCTGAAATCCAACATTGAAACGGCGCGGCGCATTCCGACGTTTCTGGAATTGTATTACCCGGACGAAGGTTTTATTCGCGGCAATCCGAATCTCGATCGCGAACGCGCGTGGCATTGGGACGTTGGCGCCGGATGGAACGACGCCCACTATCGCGCCGAGGCCGCGTATTTTCAGCAAACCATCAGCAACTCGATTTTATTTGTGCCGATTAGTGCGACCACGATTGCACCGATCAATACGTTTCGCGTGCTCACGCACGGCGTGGAATTCGCCGCGAGTGCCGCGCCGTGGGAGTGGTTGCGCGTGTCGGGCAATTACACCTGGCTCGCCGCGCATTTTGCGAGCACCGGCCGCCAACTCGCGGGCCGCCCGCGTCAGCAGGCGAATGCGCGCGTGGAATTGTCGCACGCACTGCCGTTGCATCTGCGCGGACAAATTTTTGCGGAGACACAGTGGGTGAGTGCGGTGCCGGTGAACGTCGACAATACGGTGTGGTTGAGTGCGCGCAGCACCGTCGATTGCGGCAGCAAAGTTGTGTGGCGAACACACACGGGCGCCGAATATTCTGCCACGCTCAGCGCCACCAATATCACCAACGTGCAAATCTATGACGCACGCGGATTTCCGCTGCCGCGTCGTGCCTTGTATTTTTCACTCAGCGGGAGATGGGGATGACGCGACAGACGAAAGGCAACTCGATGACCGCTCACTCCGTTCGCTGGGACGCGGGACGACCGCTCACTCCGTTCGCTGGGACGAAGGACAAACTAACGAGGGACGAGGGACGACCGCTCCCTGTGGTCGCTGGGGCGAAGGACGTAACAGCAAAATTCGCCGCTGCTGTTGCGTCCTTCGTCCCAGTTCGCCGAAGGCGAACGGTCGTCCCTCGTCCCTCGTACTTTACATCGGCCCTCGCGCTTCTGCTATTCCTCTCCGCCTGCACCAGCGGTGGAATTTACACGACGGTCTCACCCGATCCTGCGGTGTCGGCCACGGTGAAAAGTGAATTTCCGCTCGCAAGTGATTACCCGGCGGCGCTCGTGATTCCTGATATTGCGGGGATGCAGAGCACGGCGTTTGTGGTGAGCACCGACAATCCATCCGGCATCATCGCGATTGACCTGGATCACACACCGCTCGCGCTCTCGTCGCAATTTACCGGTTGTCGTTTGCCGGCGGGCACGGGAATTCCCACGGGCGCGGTCGCGATTTTGTCACAGCATCGCGCGTTGTTGCTGACATCAACACATCTCATCGCGTGCGATCCGACCAGCGGCGTTATTGCGGCGACGTTGTCGCTCGACGCACCGGTGCAACTCGCGCACGCGTTGCCGCTCTCGCGACCGTTCGATCTGAATGGCGACGGCGTCGCCGAGACCACGATTCAAAAAATCACGCCGAGTTTTCCGGCGGGACTCGCGGTGGCGGGGAATCGCGTGTGGGTGAGTTTCAGTAATTATGTGCTAGCGACCGGATCGCCCGTGGCGGCGCCGGGACTGGTGCAAAGTTTCACCCTCGCGGAATCCGCGCCAATTCTGGATTCCAGCGGCGATCCGGCCATTGTCACCAGCGCGTTCAATCCGAGTGCGTTGCGCATGATCGATGATCACACGTTGCTGATTGTGAATTCCGGCGTGAATGCGATTGTAAACGGTGCGACGGGACCACTCACCACATCGGGCGTCGACGTCGTCGATCTTACACAGCGCACTACACAATGGTTACCGCTGGGATCAGTGGCGCTGTCGTTTGCGACGCCACCAATTTCACCAGACGGCACGCGCGTTTTTTTGCCGAGTGCCGCCGCCGGCGTGGTGTATGTGCTGGATCTGCCCACGCGGCAATTTGTGCGCGATGCAAAAAATCCGATTGTGGTCACGAGCAAAATTGCGGGCAGTGATTTTCTGACGAACGCGATCATCGATGCGCCAACGCATTTGTTGCTCGTGGCGAGTTTCACGCACAGCGCAATTTATCCGGTGGCCCTCGACGCATCGTACACCGTGTTGCCGAGCGGCGCCGCGCAACCGCTCATTTTGGGCGCTCCCGCAGGCGTCACTGCTGAAAATCCCACGGGCACCAACACGGGCGTTGGCATGATCGCGATGCGTCCCGCGCCGCGCGATGCAAATTCGACCGACGCGAATCTTTTTGCGATCACGGCGTATCCGGGGAAGGTGGTCGGCGCGTTTGTCGCGCCGATTACCATCGACGAGGCGGCGCAAAATATTTCACCGACCACACCGACTACGAAACCATCCGCGGGGACTTCACCGACCGTGGCGAATGGTGTTGCACCAAAACCAACACCCGCCGCAGCGCCCATCAGTGCCGCACCGGATCCGGCGGGGACGACACCCTCTCCAACCAATCCGAAAATTGTGGATCTCCCGAGCGACAGTCTGCTGCCATTTGCCGACGCCGTGGCGGATTACAAAATCGGCACGGGCGGCGGATTTGGCAGTAGCAAACTACCCGACGTCGCGCTGGGAGCGCCGCACGGCGCGGGCAAGATGGCGGGCAACACCAATTCGGTGCTGAGTCTGGGTTGCAACGGATACATTGTGTTGGAGATGAAAGATTACATCATCGCGGATGGTCCGGGCGTCGATTTCATCGTCTTTGAAAATGCGTTTGCGGGTTGGGCGGAACCGGGCGTAGTGGGAGTCAGCAACGACGGACAAAATTTTGTGGAATTTCCGTGCGACGCGCAAAATGCCCCTTACAAGGGTTGTGCGGGGGTTTCGTCGGTTTTTAGCAATTCCGGTGACAACACGATTGATCCGACCGATCCGCTCACCGCGGGCGGCGATGCGTTTGATTTGGCGGCGGTGGACATGACGACTGCGCGTTTTGTGCGCGTGCGCGACGCCGGTTGCAAGGCGCTCGGTGGTTCCACCGCCGGATTCGATTTCGATGCGATCAGTGTGGTGTGGGGGATTGTGCAATGATTTGGGTCGATGGGTCGATGGGTCGGAGTGACGCATGAATATTGACACAGCGGTTGGCGCTGGATTACGTACCCGGCAGCGGGGACAACAAGGAGAATCGTTATGATCCTACAAGCGATCGCCAATTTGGTACAAAGTGGTGGGTGCACGCCGGATCGGTTCCCGGGGGCCACGAATCCACCGGTGGAGTATCCCGCCATTGAGACCATTCCAGCCTTGATTGATGCGGGCACGGATGCGGCGAATGCGCAAAACGACGGAACGCCGCAAGACGGTGCCAGCACCGATGCGCCGCTCGTGCCCGGCGTCGACATCGACACCTGGGTTGCGCCCGCCACACTCGCGTTACCGAAGACCGCGAGCAAAGTCGCCTCGATCGATTGTGGTCAGGGAACCTCCGGATTTTGGATCGCGGATATTCACGCCGACACCAACGGTGTGGTGTGGGGATTGTGTAGCAGCAAGACGGGCGAGGCGGGAAGTTTCTGGCGCTATCAACCGGGCAGCAGCGACACGATCACAACGACTCCGCTACCGCTGCGACCGACGCAAATTTTCACGAATCCCGCCAATGCGCATCAGGCCTTTGTCGCCGGTCAGGACATGTTGATGAATCGCTGGGGATTTTCGAGTGTGGACGACAGCGGCAGCGTCAGTCCGCTCCTCATGCCGTCGCTGGACGCGCAAGGCCAACCGATCTCGTACTTCAGTGCGCTCGCGGTCACGAACCAGACCGTGTACGGCGCGACGAGTAATTTGCGCGACACACCAACGTGGCATTTCGATCCGGGGAGCGTGAGTGCGTGGGATGTGCAAAAAGGCGGTTATGCCGTATTTGCCACCAGCGGGCTGAATCCGACCGGTTTAGGGACGTATTGGGGCGACGCGGGACATTACGTCATGGTGGTGAATAGTGGCGATACGCTGCCCGGTGACGCGCTCACTGCCGCGAATGGCAGCATTGATCTCATCAATGTCGATACCGGTGTGATCAGCAAATGGAGTGATGTCGCGGTCGGCACCGGACGCCATCCGATCACCTTCACCACGAGCGGCGCATTTTATTTGGGCACCTACAATGGTCGCGTGGTGCGCGGTGAAATTGCGGCGAACGACAAAGGTGAGCTGATCAAAAAAGGACAACTCGACGCAATGACGCTGCCGAACACGAACGCCACGGACGACGCATACGCGACGGCGACCGTGATCACATTGAACGGCGCGGAATATCTGGTCGCCACCAATTTCAATACCGGCAACGAATATGTGTATGACATCAGCGATGTGAACAACGGCGCATTTGGTCAACTCGCGCGCACGTACAGTTTCGCCAGCGAAAGCAGTAACGGCGATGCGTACGGCATTGCCGGTGTAGCGGGTATTCCCGCGCGCGACAGCGGCACGCCATCAACCCACGGCGGCATTCTCACGGCGGTTGGGCAAGATCTCTACTTTGCGGAATTGACCAATGCAGAGTAATCGCCCCATCTCGTGGATCATTGCGGTCTGCTGCGCCGTGTTGTGCGCAGCAACACCAACTCGCGCGGCCGACACAACACCGCCGGCGCAACGCATCATCTCACTCAAACCGAACATCACGGAATTATTGTTCGCACTTGGCGCGGGGAAACGCGTGGTGGGCGTCACCCGCTGGTGCAATTATCCCGCGGCCGCGCGGCGATTGCCAAAAGTCGCGGATTACATCGCACCAAATCTTGAAGCGGTCTTTGCGCTCAAACCGGATCTCGTGATTGCCGCCAAAGAAAACAGCATCGCCCAACCCATTGAGCAATTGCAGGCGCGCGGCATCCCGGTGTTGCTCGTGAATTTTTCCACACTCAATGAAACCTGGGAGGCGATTCGTACGATCGGCGCACGCATTGGCGCGAAAGTCGAGGCCCGGCAATTACTCGCTGCCCTTTACGCGAGTGTGGCGCGCATCGCCGACGGCGCGACCGGTGAACGACCGCGCGTATTATTTCTGACCAGTCGCACGCCGCTCATTGCGGCCGGTCCATCGTCGTTGCTTGGCGAATTACTCGTGCTCGCGGGCGGAACAAATGTTGTGAGTGCGACCGCACCAGCCTACCCGCAAATCAGCCTGGAGCGTGTGATTGCTGAGAAACCGCAAATTGTCATCGACGTTTCAGACAGCATGGAATCGCAGGGTGCGACGCGCACCGCCGCCGTGCACGACGCCGCACCACTCCCCGCGTTACCACGAATACGCGTGCGCGCCGTCGACATCGATCGCCTGCGCGCCGGCCCGCGCCTGGGCGAAGGATTGGAAGCATTGCGGGAGGCGATGCAGTGACGTCGCGCGACGCGCGACGCGCGACCTTTTTTTTCTTCATCCTCCTCGTCCTACTCGCCGCGGTCACGTTTCTCGCACTCAACATCGGCGCAACCAACACGACACTGTGGAGCGCGGCATCACCAGAACGCGACGCGATTTTGTGGACCGCGCGATGGCCGCGCATTTTGCTCGCGCTGCTGGTCGGCGCAGCGCTTGGCTGCGCGGGCACCACGTATCAGACGTTGTTGCGCAATCCGCTGGCCGATCCGTATATCTTGGGCGTGTCGGGCGGCGCCGCGTTGGGCAGTGCGCTCGGCTTCACGCTGAATCTGCCGTTCATTGGCGTGGCGCTCTGTGCGTTTCTTGTCAGCTTCGCCGTGATGCTCACGATTGTCGGACTCATGCACGGCACGCACGGCGACTCGGTGTATCGCCTGTTGTTAACCGGCGTCGTCACCAACGCATTTGCGTTTGCCTTCATTTTGGCCGTGCAAAATTTTATTCCCTCGGATCGCTCGCACGCGCTGTTGGCGCTGCTCATGGGCAATCTGACACTGGCAGATCTCACGATTGTGCGTGCGATTGCGCTGCCGGTGTTGATCGGTCTTGCGGTGTTGTGGTGGCATGCGCGCAGTATGGACGCGTGGATTCTTGGTCACGAAACGGCGATGTCACTCGGCATAAATGTTCGGCGTTTGCAATACACGCTCTTCGCCGCCGGGTCGCTCGTGGTGGGCGCGGCCGTTGCGGCGAGCGGATTGATTGGATTTGTTGGTCTCTTCATTCCGCACGCGATGCGATTGCTGTGCGGGAATCAACATCGCCGTTTGTTGCCGATCAGCGCGTTGGCGGGCGCGATTTTTTTACTCTGCACCGACACCGCCGCACGCTCGGTGTTGGCGCGCACGAATTTTCAAAGTGAGTTGCCGGTCGGTGTGATCACCGCGCTCATTGGTGCACCCTGTTTTCTCTGGCTCTTGCGCAAACGAGACGTCGCATGAATCTGCTCACGCTCGACAATATTTCTCACACGTTTAAAAAAAAATCTGCGCTGCATGATTGCACGGTTGCACTGCCTGCGGGCCACTGGACCACACTGCTCGGGCCCAATGGTGCTGGCAAATCGACGCTACTGCGTGTGGCGGCGGGATTGCTCGTGCCGCAGCGTGGTACCGTCATACTGCATCATTGTGCGTCCCCCTCACCCTACCCTCTCCCCAATGGGAGAGGAGAACAAATGCTGTCGGCACTCACCGCACGCGCGCGGGCGCAACGCATCGCGTATGTACCGCAACAGCACACGATCGCATTTGCGCTCTCGGTGCGCGACCTCATTCTGTTGGGTCGCATTCCGCATCAACATGGATTGGGTTTTGAAAGCACGGCCGATGTCGCCGCGGTGGCAACGGCCATGACGCAGATGCAATGCGAGCATCTGGCAACCCGCGCGTTCACGACGTTGTCGGGCGGCGAACAACAACGCGTGTTGATTGCGCGCGCGCTCGCGCAACAACCGCAACTGCTCTTGCTCGACGAACCCACGACGCATCTCGATCCCGCGCACGTGCAGCAATTACATCAGCGCCTGCAGCATCTCGTGCGGACACACGGTCTCACGATTTGCAGCGTGTCGCACGATATCAACAGCGCCACCGCGTGGGCGGATCAGTGTGTGCTAATGCACGATGGAAAAATTCTCGCCGCTGGCCCGCCCGCGCACGTCTGCACTGCTGCGCTATTACAATCTACCTTCGCGATTCCTTTCGCGTGGCAATCACAACTCGTGGCGGTGGCGTCGTGACACATGCACCGCAGCCCTCGTTGCGAGAAACTATCTGGTACGCGATCGCGCTACACATGTGTGCGGCCGTGGCGCTACTCACCACGTTCGCGCGAATTGAGCATCGCCCGGGAGTGTCGATGGTGCCGGTGCAGGCGGGGATTGTGATGGTGGAGGTTGTAACGCCGCTGGAAAAAACGAGGGACGAGGGACGACCGCTTGCTGCGCGCGCTGGGACGAGGGACGCAACAGCCACGACTGAGCGGCTATTGCGAGTTGAAAGCGTCGCGCGGGAAGAGCCGATTACGAACGATGAAACGCGAATTACGAATCACGAATTACGAGCAACGAGCCGTACATCAACCATCAGTCCTACGCGAGACGCGAGACGCGCGACGCGCGACGCAGGCGGTGAGACGCGCGACGGCGGCGCTGCAAGCGACGCCAATCCCCTCCTCGCCGAAATGTATCGCCGGATTGCGCGCGCGAAATTTTATCCCGCAGCGGCGCAGCGCGAACGACTCGAAGGTCGACCGGTCGTCGCGTTTCGCATTGAACCGAGTGGAAAAATTGCCGAGAGCCACATTGCGCAATCGAGTGGCAACGTACTTCTCGACGCCGCCGCGCTCACCACCGTCCGCCACGCCGCGCCACTGCCGTATTTGTCGGGATTGTGGAGTGTGCCGATTCACTACGCGGCGCGGCGGTGAGAGAGTGGCGGCTTTGCATTGATAGCCGCACGTGCGGCGCTGAGGGGGAGCAAGCAGGCAAACTTCAG